>Ga0118677_10014925_pt1 | contig 10863 bp, 12 predicted proteins | sample AliMusrvi5mmetaG_FD_86154 | JGI IMG/M metagenome (GOLD analysis project Ga0118677, IMG submission 86154)
GCGATATGGGGTGAACACCCCATAGACGATGAAAGTCTTGAGGCATAAAGTTACCCCAGAAGAAACGAACTATAACACCAAATAATGAAGGCGAGAGTAAAAGTTCCCATGAAAATAATTGACCCACTGCCACGGAAGTCTGTGCAGACTAGTGCAAAGTGGATTGCCATGGGGCTTGTTGTTGCAGTTGCACTCTGGCTGCAGCTTGATGTCAAGGCGGACACAATTTTACCGGTGGATCTTGGCGCGGCGGCCAGTTTTGGCGTTCTGGCTGGCGCTGGGATTACCGTTGCCGGCCCGGTCCATTCGACGACAATCAACGGGAATATCGGGACATTTCCAACCCTGTCCATTACCGGCCTTGGCAATGTGGTCTTGAACGGAACGAATTACAACGGGGATGCGGTCACGCACACCGCCAAAGCTGATCTGCTCACTGCGTATAACGCCACCGCCGTGCGATTGGCAAACACGATTTATGGCCCCATCTTTGATCTCGGGGGGATGGTTCTAACTCCTGGTGTTTATAACGACCCGAGTTCATTTGCGATCACAGGAACCCTGACGCTCGACGCCGGCGGTGACGCGAATGCAGTCTGGATTTTTCAGGCCGGGTCCACGCTCGGCACGGCATCCGGCAGTAAGGTGGTCCTGATCAACGGCGCGCAGGCCGGCAATGTTTACTGGCTGGTCGGCAGTTCCGCGACGCTGGGAACGGGCGCTAACTTCGTGGGAACCATCCTGGCGTTGGACTCCATCACGGCAAATACCGGCGCCACGGTGGACGGCCGGTTGCTGGCAGAGACTGGCGCGGTTACCTTGGACAATAATGTGATCGCCGTACCGGAAGGAAGCACGTTTCTACTGCTCGGCATCGGAATGGCGACCGTGGTTGCCGTTAGACGGCGATTCTTGCCCTGCGTTGCCAAGGTCGGGCGGTCAGTCCTCTGACCGCCGGCTGCTAGACAATCGTAGACTGGACGCTGTTTTCAATGATACCGGCACTGATGGCGTAGCGCGTGAGACTGGCCGTGTCGTGGATACCAAGTTTCTGCATGAGATGGTCCCGATGCTTCTCCACGGTCTTGACGCAGATGCCAAGTTCCGCCGCAATCTGCTTGTTGGCTTCGCCTTCGGCGATCAGTTGCAGCACTTCCATCTCACGCGCACTCAGACTGACGGCTTTCGCCTTGGACTGACCTTTTCGATCCATCGACTTCTGCTCATGAAGCCGGAGGCTCTTGGCGATCGACGGGCTGAAGAAGCGGTTTCCCTTTTGGACTTCGCGTATCGCCTCGGATAAAAGGTGGGCGGAGGCTTGCTTGACCAGGTATCCCACGGCCCCAAAGGCGATCACTTTCTCGACGTAGGCATCGTCACTGTGCGCGGAGAGGATGAGCACCTTGGCTTCCGGAACGGCTTGGCGAATCTGCCGGGTGGCTTCCAAACCATTGAGCAGCGGCATGGCAATATCCATGACGACCACGGCGGGCTGGAGCTTCCGGGTCAGTTCCACCGCCTGACGGCCTGTGATTGCCTCGCCGACCACCTCGATATCGCTCTCGGCTTCCAGCAACTTTCGCAGGCCCTCCCGAACGATCATGTGGTCGTCGGCCAGCAGGACAGTAATCGGTTTCATACGTCAGCTCCGTTCGCCGCCGCAGCGCCTGGCGACAGGGGAATGCGCACCTCGATTGCCGTGCCGGTGCGCCGGGCGGATTTTACCGTGAGGACGCCGCCCACATAGTTTGCGCGCTCGCGCATGCCGAGCAGACCAAGAGCTTCCTTCCCTTTTCGTCCGGCCGGGTGACGTTCCGAATTAAAGCCGATTCCATCGTCCTGGATCGCCAACAGCACGCCGCCGGCCTCCTGACGCAGGCATACGGTCACGTGGCGCGCGCGGGCGTGCCGCCCCACGTTTTCCAGGGCTTCCTGGAGAATGCGGTAGAGCGTCAGTTCGGCGTCGGCAGACAGCCCCGCGGGCAACGGTGCGCAGGTCAGCTTGAGAGACACGCCCGTCCGCGCCGCGAATGCGGTACTCGTGTCGCGCAGAACCGCGACCAGCCCCAGCTCGTTCAATACGCTGGGCCGCAGATTACGCGAGATGCGCTCCACTTCCTCAGCCGCCTGGCCAAGCATCTCGCGGAGTTTCAGCACCTCTCCATTGGCTGACCCGTCACGCGTCGACAGTTTGGCAGCCAACACCTGGCAGCGAACGAAGACGGCGCAGAGAAGCTGCGTAATGTGATCGTGCAATTCGAGGGCCACCCGCCCACGCTCGGATTCCTGCGCCTGCACCAGGCGGTGGGACAATGCCCGCAGCATTTCCTCGTTGCGCCGGGCTTCGGTCATATCCGTCACCACAATGCCGAAGGTCTCGCTGCCAGAACCATCTCCGGCCAACCGATGAATGGAGAGATGCGCCGACAGCTGCGCACCGTCGCCGGTGTGGAGCAACACCTGGAGTTTGAAACCGGCTTCGGTCGTTCGTTTCAGAAACGGTCGCAACACGGCCTGATCCGCGGTGGAAAGTAACCGGAGGAAGGAAGATCCCAGCACCTGCTCCAACGGGCGCTTGGCCATGCGGGCAAAACATCGGTTGGCGTACAGGATCACCCCCTTCGCCGTCAGCGTCAGCGCCCCCTCGTTCATGGATTCGATCAACATCCGGTAGGCATGGCCGGCGCCTTCCAGCGTGAACACTTGCGGTCCCTGTTTGCCCGCGACCACCACCGTATCCACATCGCCAACGCGAATGGCGCGCAGCGTTTCCTCGGCTTCGGCCAGACGGGTCCGAAGCTGGACAAGTTCGCGGGCCTTCGCCGCGCCGAAGCGGCTTCGGCCACGCAGGCGGGACGGTGCGGGACGAGCGCGGCGCGTATGGCGGAGGGTCGTTTTCAACGCGCACCCTTGCCCGTTGTGATCACATTTAACTCGACGAACAAGCCCGCGGTGTCGGACAGGTTCCCGATGAACCGGCGCACCGGCCGCGGAAAGTCTTTGATCAACATCGGGGTCGCAACGATCTGGTTCGCGCGCGCCAGATGGGGTTGCTGATAGATGTCGATCACATCCAATGCACAGTTGTCTTTCAACTCTGCCTCGCACAGTTGACGGACGCGCAGAATGGCCTGGCGCGATCGGGCCGTGGCTCCCGCCACGAACAGACGCAGGACGTACAGCGCCCTGGCAATTTCCTTCCGCAACAACCGGTTGGAGGCGGCGAGATCCAATGTGCGCCGGTTGAGGCGCGCGTTGGCCTCCAGCAGGGCCGTTGCCTCGCGTCCCAGCCTCGACGCCGGCTGGCAGGACCGCAGCAGGGTGAGCGACTTACGTTTCATGATCTACACCAAACCTGCGAATCATGCGGTGCATGACCCGTTCGATTCTTGCATTCGATGCGGCCTTCCGGCAACTTCTTTCGCATCGATTCCTAAATTGGCCGTCGTCCCTGAATGATCCGCACCAGCACCACGACAATGGCAACCACCAGCAGAACGTGAATAAACCCACCCATGGTGTAGCTGCTCACCAGCCCCAATCCCCACAAAACCAGCAGAATTACGGCAATTGTCCACAACATCTGGCGCTCCTTTCCGAAATCCGCTTTTGCGCGAAGGCATACCTTGCGACCCGGTCTCTGCCTTTTGTTTAGGAGATGGTACGCGATGCGTCAGCCGTTGGCAGTGGGGTATAACCCTACCGTCGGCAGGGTTTTACCCTATGCCATTCCGGATGGGTGCCGCGGTATTATGGCGCCGGTTACGAAATGGCTTTGGGGTAACAAAGGTAAGACAGGAGGATTGCAATGAAGACGACCGCGCAACTTGGACTACTCTGCGTTTTTTGGGCCATGCTGCTTGTTGGGGCGCAAGCCCAGGCACAACCCGCCATGCTGCAATCGCAATGGGAGTTCACAACCAAGAACGAAACGATCACCATTGCCAAGTACACCGGGCCAGGGGGAGCGGTGACTGTCCCCAGTACGCTCAATGGGCAGGCTGTCGTTCGCATCGGGGACAAAGCGTTTTGGTCATGCACCAACGTGACCAGCGTGATCGTCCCGGCTAGCGTCACCAGCGTTGGGGACTATGCCTTCGCCATGTGCAGCAATCTGAAAGGCGTCTACTTCATGAGTCATGCCCCCAGTTTTGGCGCTGGGGTATTCTTCAAAGACGACCATCTGACGGTCTACTGTCTGCCGGGTACAACGGGATGGGATCAGCAGTGCGGCGACCGTCCAACGGCACGTTGGACCTTGGAGGATCAAGGCGATGCCGCCGGAGGCAAACCATCAAAGTAACCAGACAGAAAATATTGCTCCTGAATGTAAGATTTTGCCCCCGACTTGCATATACCTGAGCAGGAAATATCTCGGTTTTGACGTGGTGGATGTTGTTGTCTGCGAACCGGACGAATGTATGACGCATCACACACAACCTATTGACCGGCAGAACGTTGAAGCGTGCCGGGAACGACAGGACCGGCACCTCTACGCCGCGCTGCTCCCTGCTCCGTTGCGCGAAGTGCAGGAGGCATCCGGTCACTATCGGGCCGGATTTCACTGGACCGAGCGCCACCTGCAGTGCGTCTGGTTCGACGATCGCCTGCGCCCCGCACGCCTGACAACCACCGACAGCGAGACGATCCTCGTCGAATCGCCGGGACGCTGGAACCTGGAGGCGGGCCCGGATTTCCTCGATGCCATCCTGCGGGTCGGCGCGGAACAACGCCGCCTCACCGGCGACGTGGAGGTGCATGTGCGCCCCGTGGACTGGGAACGCCACCAGCACGACCGTGAGGGGCTTTACCGGCATGTGGCTCTTCATGTCACCTACTTTGCCACACCCGCGCTCGCACCTGCCACGGCCCGCGGGCTCCTGCAACTGCCGCTCGCGGATGCGCTCTCCGCCGCGCCCGCGTTCTCGTTCGACGACGTGGACCTCGATGCCTACCCGCACGCGGCGCTGCCGCTCACCCCGCGTCCCTGCGGGCTGGCGCTCCGCGATACGCCGGACCGATGGGCGCCGTTGCTGGCTTCTGCCGGACGCCACCGCCTGCAGTGCAAGACACAGCGACTGCGCGACCGCCTAACCCGCGTCCAGGACAGCGACCAACTCCTGTACGAGGAGATCATGGCCGCGCTCGGCTACAAGCACAACGCCGCCGCCTTCCGTCGCCTCGCACAACGCCTGCCGCTCCGCGCCTGGGAACCGCATGTCCCGGTCGAGCACTCCTACGCGCGTCTGTTGGGCGCCGCCGGATTGCTGCCGGACGTGGAAGCCGCAACCGACGACGAGGCGCGCCGGTTTGTCCGCATGCTTTGGGATTGCTGGTGGCACGATCCCGCACCACCGCCGGCCGATGACGGAACGATCGCGATCGCGCAGCATGCCACACGGCCGGCCAATGCGCCGGCGCGGCGCCTCGCCGCGGCCGCCGCGCTATTCCACGGCGGAGCGCGGCTTTCATCCGCGCTTTTGGCGATCCCGAAAAACGATGCAAGACAATGGTTCCAAGACGTGTATAACTATCTGGCAAGCCGGCTGGCATGGGAATACTGGCGCTGGCATTTAACGCCCACGGGTGCCCGTCAGCCACGCCCTGCGGCGCTCGTCGGGCAGGCGCGACTGGCCGCCATCGCCGCCAATGTGGTGCTGCCGTGGCTGGCATCCGAAGGGGATTTCCCCGAAGCGCTGGCCGACCACCTGCCACAGGAAGACATCTCCGCGCCCATGCGGGAAGTTGCCAACGCGCTCTTCAGCCGTGACCATAACCCCGCGTTCTACGCCACCAGCGGCCTCTACCAGCAGGGGTTGCTGCAAATCCACCATGATTTTTGCCTCAACGCCCGCGCCGGCTGCGCCCGTTGTGCGCTGGCCGCAGAGTTGAGCGCCGCCGCACAACCTTCACAGCTTCGACCCACCCCGGCCTGCGGCCACCCCTCCGTCGGAGGGGATTCACCAGATGGCCTGTAGAAAAATCCCCTCCGCCGGAGGGGTCGCGAAGCGGGGGTGGGTTTATCTGGCGACCTGCAATCTGCGTCAATCTGCGAAATCTGCGGACAGCACTCTCAGCGCGGTTGCTCTTCCGCGCCCTTCTTCCCCTGCTTCGCCGCCCATTCCGCCTGCCGCGCCATGCCCATCAGGATATGCACGTCGTCCACGGTGACGGCCCCGCGCGTAAAGATGCGCTGGATTCCCTGCATCATGTGGTCGGCCTTGTCCGGCTGCATGAACCCGATGTCCAGCAGCAGTTTCCGCCACATCTTCATCATCTGGTTGCGGTGGCCGGCGGGCGCGAGGTCCGACTTCTCCTGCGGCGGTTCGTAGCTCCCCAACGCCAGGAACATTTCGTAGCAGCACACCATCACGGCCTGCGCCAGATTGAGCGAAACATAGGCGTCCGCCGTCGGAATCCGCATCAGGTGCGTGCAGATGCCGATTTCTTCATTGAGAAGCCCCTTGTCCTCGCGGCCGAACAGCAGCGCCACCTTGCCGCTACCCGCCAGTTTCACGAGTTCCGGCGCGCTTTCGCGCGGCGTCCGCACGTGCTGCCGGTAGAGTCCCAGCCGCGCCGTGGCGCCGACAACCGCTACGCAATCGGCAATCGCCTCTTCCAGCGTGGCGACTTCGCGCCGCCCCTGCAGCAGGTCCTTGGCGTGACAGGCAAGCCGCTCGCCTTCCTCCCAGCCATCCACAATCTGCGGCGCCACCAGGACCAGTTCCCGCACGCCCATGTTCGCCATGGCGCGGCAGATGGACCCGACGTTGCCGGAATAAAGCGGCTCGACCAGCACGATGCGAAAATTGGAAAGATCGGTCATAGTCTCTCCGCCAGCGAGATCCGCATCCAGATCACCCACGCAAGGAATACCAGCGGCGGAATCGCCGCCAGAAGGATTGTCCAGAGAAGCGCCCAGTGCTGCCGCCGGACCAAGGCCACGCCGGAGAAGAGAACCCGCGCCGCCTGAACCAGCGCCCACAGGCTGCACGCCAGTCCAAGCACGATGCAGATCGACGCCATGCGTTGCGGGATCCAGACCAGGAACTCCTGCGCCCCGGTGGCCACGCCCCCCAGCGCAAACAGAAAGGCCGCGACCAGCGCCAGGGACCAGGCATGAAATCCGCCGCCATCGATCCTGTTTTCGTCCATTCCGCATCTCCCGCCAGCAGTTTGTCTGCGCTGCGTTTGCGCCACCCGACAGCTTGTGCCCGACACGCGGCTAGTGAACCACACCTGGGGCCGCGCCGCAAATCGTTTCACGGGCCGTATTCCGCGTTGACCCTGCCACAACGGTCTGCTAATGTTCCCGCCCGATATGGGACAACAACTCAGAAAACGTGTCAAGCGTGCCCGCCGGATCCGTCGCGAGAAGCGCGTAAAAGCCAAACGTCACGCAAACATGAAGAAGTAACTGGCGCAGCGTCTTTGTGGCGCGATGGCCGAGCGGTTAGGCAGAGGTCTGCAAAACCTCGTACAGCGGTTCGACTCCGCTTCGCGCCTCCACTTTCGCTTCGTCAAAATCGTGTCACCTCGCGGACACGAATTGTGTGTTTACTTCCTGCATGAACGACCGCCAGGAAACCCGCGCCTTTTGTTTCGCCTGTCGCCAAGGCGTCCCCGCGGAAGTGATCGAGCGGGACAATGCGCTTTACCTGCGTGCAATCTGTCCGCAATGCGGCACGCGCGAAGCGCTCGTCGAGCACGACGCCTCGCTTTATCGCTCGTGGGAAACGCGCCGCCGCCCAAACCGGCCTCCGGAAAGCTTCCAGACATCCGCCGCCAGGGGATGCCCGCTGGATTGCGGCCTCTGTCCCAGTCACCGCCAGAAGAGTTGCATCGCGCTCGTCGAAATCACCACCGCCTGCGACCTCGCCTGCCCGGTCTGCTACGCCAATGCGCAAACCACGGGACACCACCGGCCCCTTTCCGAGATCGAACGCATGTTCGATGCCTGCGTCGCCTCCGCGAATGGCAAACCCGAAATCGTGCAAATCAGCGGCGGCGAACCTTCCTGCCACCCGGATATTCTGTCGATTCTGGACGCCGCCCGACAACGCCCCTTCAAGTGCGTCATGCTGAACACCAACGGGCTTGCCATCGCCGATGGGCGCCTGTCCGCGACCGCCCTCGCCCGCCTGACGCCCGGCTTCGAAGTGCATCTGCAGTTCGACGGCCTCTCCGACGATGTTTATCGCATCCTGCGGGGACGGCCGCTGCTGGCGCAGAAACAGGCCGCCTTGTCAGCTCTGGCCGAAGCCGGTGTCCCTGTAACGCTGGTCGCCACGCTGCGGCAGGGCGTAAACCTCGATCAGGTCGGCGATCTGTTGCGCTTTGCGCTGGCGCATCCCGCCATGCGCGGACTCAATCTCCAGTGCGAGGCCCTTTTCGGGCGCAATCCGCAACGTGCATCGCCCGCCACGCGCGTCACACAGACCGGCGTCATTCGCGCACTGGTACGCACCGCCGGCGAATTGCTCCAGGACAACGATTTTTTGCCGCTCTCCTGCGGGCTGGCTTGCATGGCTTACCTCGAGCGCTGGCCAGAGGGGTGGCGTCCCATTCCCAGCGTGCTCGGCGCCCTGATCCAAGGAAATCCCCTCACCGCCACGCTGGAGGACATCCGGCGCGAGGCGGCCAATGTTTGCGCCTGCCGCGGCGCGGAATTGTTGCGCGAACTGGCGGCGCGCGTGCCGCCGGACCTGCTCCAGCGCTCGCCGGCCGAACGCTCGCGATTCGTGCAGGAACGATTCTTTCATCTCTCCATCATCAGCTTTCTGGACGCCGGAAACTTCGACCTGAACCGCGTCAGCCGCGAATGTACGCACATCGTCCAGCCCGATGGGCGGAAAATCCCCTTTTCCGCATGCAACGCACTGTACCGCGCCGCCGCCAACTGAGAATGCCATGCCGTTCCCATACATCGCCGACATCGTCACCGCGGTCTGCCTGCTGGCGCTCATCGCCGCCATTGTCGCAAACTTCCAGGCCGACAAGATGGCGCGCAGTTTCGCCGAGCGCCGCAGCCCGGTCTCCACGGCCAGCATGACTGCCGTTGGGCTGCTGGTCTATGCCACCATTCGTTTCCGGTGGGGCGGCCTGCCGCTGGACACATCGCCCATGATGCTGACGTTCCGCGCCTCCGGCCTGCTGTTGCTGATTCTGGGGACAGCTTTCAATATCTGGGGCCGATTCCACCTGAAGGGGAACTGGGCCGATCATGTCCGCATCTACGACGATCAAACGCTGGTCACGAACGGCCCCTACCGTTTCGTGCGCCACCCGCTCTATGCCTCGCTGATCTGGATGATCTACGGCGCCGCCATTGCCTACCTGAGTCCGCTGGCGGCGCTGGAGGGCGCACTGATCTTCTATCCCATGATGATCTACCGGGCGCGACTGGAGGAAACCGCGCTCGCGCAGAAGTTCGGGAAAACGTACGCGTCCTACCGGCAAAAGACCGGACGGTTCCTGCCGCGGCTGCCGGGGTCTCCGCCGGTGTAGCGTCGGCTGTGTCAGCCGCCGGAAGGAACCATGGCGCGTGACACGCGCGCGGTTGCAAACATCGCTTGTATGTCTGACATATTACAAACCCCCACGGCCGAATGGGGCCTCTGCCCGGTGATTCACATCGGATCGCTGCACGCGACATCCTACGCCGTGACCATGGTCCTGGCATTCGCCGCCGCATTCCTGCTCTTCCGCCGGAACGCGCGCCGCGCCGGTGTCGCGCCGGGCCAGCCGCTGCCGGTGTTGCTGGCGGCCCTTGCCGGCGGCATTCTCGGCGCCAAGATTCCAATCTGGCTGACACAAATTCCGTCGTGGCTGCACGGTCAATTCCGCTGGAACGCATTTTTCTCCGGCCGGACGGTTGCCGGCGGCCTGCTTGGCGGACTCCTCGCCGTATGGATCGTCAAACACCGCCTTGGCATCCGCACGCGGTATGGCAACCTGCTGGCGCCGTCGATCGCCACCGCGGTGCTGCTCTCCACCATCTGGGCGTTCAACGCCTTCACCCTGCCGATGATCATGACCTCCGGCGGCCCCTTGCGCGCCACCGAGGTGATCGGCTTCTACATCTACAAACTGGCCTTCGACGCCTTCGACTTCGGCGCCGCCGCCGCCGCCGCGCTGATGCTGTTCCTGCTGATCCTCGGCATCACGCTGGCCTATCTGCGGGTCGCCGATCCCGTGGACCGGAAGGGCTGAGGATGATGCGCCGCCCCCTCCGCCTGGCCTGGACCGCCCTGCCCTACGCCGTGCTGGTGGCAACCTCGGTGTTCGTGCTGTTCCCCTACGCCTGGATGATGCTGACCAGCCTGCGACCGCTGGAAGGGTTCTTCAGCTATCCGCTGCGCTGGTGGCCGGACCACCCGACGCTGGGAAACTACACGGCCATCCTGGAGGATGCGCGCTTCCTGCGTGCATTGGGCAACAGCGCCATCCTGGCCTGCACGGTCACCGTTGTAAGTTTGGCACTGTCGGTGCCGGCGGCGTACGGGCTGACCCGCCTGGTGCGCGGCGGCGGCCGGCCGGTGCTGGTCGGCGTGCTGGCCTCGCAGTTCTTCCCGCCGATGATGTTCTTCGTGCCGTTCTACATCATCCTCTCCGGCGCCGGCGCGCTGGACACGCTGGGCGGGCTGCTGTTCGCCTACCTGTCGGTAACCTTGCCGATCTGCACCTGGATGATCGCCACGTCGTTGCGCGACATTCCGGTGGAGATCGAGGAGGCGGCGCGCATCGACGGCTGCACCGACGCGGTGATGATCCGCCGCATCATCCTGCCGATCGCCGCCCCCGGCGTCGTCACCGCGGCGATCTTCGCCTTCATCCTGGCCTGGCAGGAATACATCTTTGCTC
>Ga0118677_10014929_pt1 | contig 10861 bp, 8 predicted proteins | sample AliMusrvi5mmetaG_FD_86154 | JGI IMG/M metagenome (GOLD analysis project Ga0118677, IMG submission 86154)
CTTCGCACGGAACCCACCCTCGCGGGCGCATCCCTCCTCTCCGCCTGCTCGCCAGACGTCCTGGCCGTATCGAGTTCACTTGTGTTTGGGGCTGGTCGTTCGCCTTGTGCAGCTCCCCACGGCACATCGCTGCGCCGCAGTAGCACTCGGCTACCCGTCGGTTCCACGTCACTGACGGACTCAGACTTTCACTGGTTGGTTTCATGGTTTCATCAACGCACGGAGAGTGGGCATCTTGCCCACAGCCCATGAGATGTGCAAGAAAGAGGCCGCCAGACGACTGTCCTTGCTCCGCGCATGGGCCATGGCAGCGGGACGCCACCTCTCCTTGAGGGCGCACTCGGCACCCCATGGCGATCACTTGAGACCAAGCGTCTTGGGCGGGCTGGCATTGCCGAAGCGATCCAAGGCACTCACGGCGATCGCCTCGGCACGCGTCAGCGTCAGTCCGTCCGCAGAAGCCGGGACGATTTTCACCGTCCGCCAAGTGGACCCGACACGGGCCTGGACGGCGATTTTGGCGGCCGAGCCATCGGCGATCCAGTGGATGACTGTGTTAGATCCACGCAAGGTGGCGGACACACCGGGGGCGGCGGGGGCCTGCGTGCTGAGCCATGGCATGGCCGGAATGGCGCAAGGCTGGGTATAGGTGCGTGCCAGGAGGGTGGCGATGCCGCCGCGGTTGCGCACCAAGCTCTTGACGCTCCAGTGGAGGTGGCCGTTTGAGTTATTGCCGATTTTCCGGGTGAGTTCGATCTGGCGGATAATCTCCGAAGCTGGGCGGCCCGGGTCTTCGCTGGAACTGATACGCTCGGTGGCAATGCCCGGCCAAACGGGACGAGTCCCCTGCTGCCGCCACCACGTTAGAAGTGCCGGGAAACTTTGTTTTTGCGGCGAGATGCGCCAATAGAGTTGCGGGGCAAGGTAATCAACCCAACCGTTCTTCAACCACTTTCGTGCATCACAGGCAAGCTGCTCGTAGGCATCGAGGCTCGCCTCGGTGCCCGCTGGCACCCCCGGCCGCCAGATGCCAAAGGGACTGATGCCGACGCGGACCCATGGTTTTTGCTGTTTCACTGCCGTGTAGAGGTTGCTGACAAAGCCATCAATGCAGGCACGGCGCTGGGCCGGGCTCTTGCCGTCTGCGAACTCCAAGTGGCCCGTTGGATACGGATAGAAGTAATCGTCCAAATGAACCCCATCGACGTCATAGCGGCGCACCACGTCGAGGATGGCCCGCAGCGCCCGGCCCCGGGTCTCGGCCAAGGCCGGATCGCACCAAGTCACGGTGCCATAGAGCTTCGTGAGCTGGGGCGCAGCGCGGGTGATGTGATCGGCGGAGGCCGTGAGCGTTTTGTTAGGCAAAGCGCGGAACGGATTGAACCAGGCATGAACCTCGATGCCGCGGGCATGCGCCTCGCGAATGCAGAAGGCGAGCGGATCATAGCCGGGCGAGCGCCCCATGATGCCAGTGAGCCACGGGCTCCACGGTTCGAGGGCAGAAGCGTAGAGCGCGTCGCCATGGGGGCGCACCTGGAAGATCAGCGCGTTCATTTTCAGGGCGACGAGTTTGTCCAGAATGGCACGCAGTTCCGTCTGCTGGCTGACGGCGCTCAGGCCCTTGGCGCTCGGCCAATCCAGGTTGTAGATGCAGGCAAGCCAGGCCCCGCGAAACTCACGTGCCAAGGCCGGCGGTTTCTCATTGACCGGAACATACGCTTGGGCGGCGACGTGGCCGACAATGCTCAGCGAGGCCAGGAACGCGAGCAGGCGGACCAACCTCAGGCGGCTGAGGTCTATTGCAGAGGTGCTCTGTGAGCGCCGATGTGAATGAAACCCTTGAAACATAGGATTGTATCCTAAAAAGACAGATGGAAAGGGTTGCAGCGACGTTTGATAACCACACACATCCCTCGACCGAAAAAAATTGCTCACTTCAAACTTACGGAATTTTTGAACACGTCGGGCACCAAGTCGTGCCGCGTGACTGGAACGAAGCAGGACGCCACGCCTATCCGCAAGAACTTCAGCGATAAATCAGACGCATGGCAAGAACAAGCGGACCTTGAAATGGAAATGGCCGAGAAGCCTGAGCCTCGGCGGACCACCTCATTATTCGGATTTCGGCGTATGCGGGCAGAGTCGACCCTTTGGCCCCTAAATAAAAAAAGCCCCAAGAGCGGGGCTGGTTTCAGCGAATTCCCTGATGGAGCCGCTGGTCGGATTCGAACCGACGACCTGCTCATTACGAATGAGCTGCTCTACCCCTGAGCTACAGCGGCGTAAGTGGTTGGTTTGCAGTGGTTTGGGAAGACGTTGGTGAATTGCCCGGGGCACTGGCTGGCCGCCGGAAAGCCACCGGATTCAACGGTGCCAATCGGGCAACAGGCGGCCAGAGGGAAGCAAGCGGCTGGAGGGCTGTCAAGGAGTATGTCAGACGGAGTGGCGAATTTTTCCAGGTGCTCGGGCACAAAAAAAGCGGGCCGTGTGGCCCGCTTGATTCGGTTGCTGGTATCTTCTGCGGATGATCTGCGTGCTTCACTGGCCAAGACTCCAACAACCGACCACGCAGCGGTGCCGAAACACCGACCACGCAGCGGGGCCGAAACACCGACCACGCAGAGCGGGGCAATCGAAGGGTCTGCACGCCGCGGGACGCGGCTTCCACGGCCTGCGGCTAGGAAGCCGCAGCCACTTCCCAGATGACCCCTTCGGGGCTATCGGAGCATGGTGCGGGAGCATGGTGCGGAGCATCGGCACGTGGGATGCATAGCACGCTGGGGCTGTGGTCTGGGACGTATTCCGGCACGATGCGTTGCAAGGAGCTCTTGATGCGGCTGACATCATGCGCGTCGGCATCTGCGAGCAGCTGTTGCAAATCGGCCAGGTGCTGGGCGTGCCGGTTGCCACTGGCGGCTCCATTGCGCTGGAGCACCAGGATTTTCTGGTGAGCTGTGGGAACGATGCCTTCGCCGTGAGTGATGAGCTCCTCGAAGAGTTTTTCGCCAGGGCGCAAACCGGTGTACACAATCTCGATATCCCGGCCCGGCTCTTTGCCGGAAAGCCGGATCAGGTCGCGGGCCATGTCGTCGATGCGCACCGGCGTGCCCATCTCCAGGATGAAAATTTCGCCACCACTGCCCAGCGCGCCGGTTTGCAGGACGAGCTGGCAGGCTTCCGGGATGGTCATGAAATAGCGGGTCATTTCCGGGTCCGTCACTGTCACCGGGCCACCGTCCTTGATCTGACGGGTGAACAGCGGGATGACCGAGCCGGAGGAACCCAGCACATTGCCGAAGCGCACCGCCATGAAGCAGGTGCGGCCCGGCGGACGCGATTGCATCAATATCTCGGCGATCCGCTTGGAGGCCCCCATCACATTGGTCGGCCGCACCGCCTTGTCGCTGGAAATCAACACACAGCGATCAACCCCGAATTCCTCGGCGATATCCATGATCACCTGAGTGCCGAGCACGTTGTTAGTGACGGCTTGCCAAGGGTTGAGTTCGATCATCGGCACGTGCTTGTAGGCAGCGGCATGGAAGACGACCTCAGGTCGGTGACGGCTAAAGACGCATTCCATCAACGGGCGATCCTGCACGCGTCCCAACACGGGGAAAAGCTGCGGCACCTGTCGAGCGCCGCGCAACTCGATATCTATCTGATAGAGATTGAACTCGGAACCATCAATGAGGATCAGGGCGGCGGGCTTAAAAGGCAGGATTTGCCGACAAATTTCGGAACCAATGGACCCGCCGGCACCGGTGATGGCAACCGTTTTCCCAGTGAGATAATGCCCGATGCCCACGAGGTCCAAGCTCACCTGCGGACGGCCGAGCAAATCCTCGAAGCTGACCGGACGCAGGTCATTGATGGTGACTTTTCCATCAATCAAGGAACTCAGCGAAGGCAGCGTCTTGAAGGGCAATCCCGACTTCTCACAGATTGCAATGATGGCCCGCATCCGCTCACCACTCACCGACGGCATCGAGATGACCACCTCGTCCGCCTTCATCTTCACCGCATAATACTCCAAGCGATCCACCGGGCCATACACGGAAATGCCGGCCAGCGAGCGGTGATGCTTGGCCGGGTCATCATCCAAGCAACACGCGATACAGTAGCCCGAGCTTGGGTTCTCCTTGATTTCGCGGATGAGCTTGTCGGTCGAATTGCCGGCCCCGATGATCAGCAACCGGGTGCGGTGAGGGGTCGCCCGGGTCGAAAGTCCCGTCCGCCAGGAAAAATGATGCAGGGCCGAAAACATCGCCCGGATCCCGGCCCGCGCCGCACCGCAGAAAAACAGCGTAAAAATCGCGTCGGCCACAAACACCGAGCGCGGATACCCTTGCCCGCGATTGAAAAACCCCAACCCACACACCAACACCAAGCTCGCCAGTGTGCCCGCTTTCAGCAAGCACACCCCATCCGCCACACTCGTGTACCGCCACATCCCCCGGTACGCGCCTATCACAAAGAACGTCACCAGCTTCACCACGATGACCCACGGCAGAATCACGAGGATATTATGCACCTCCACGTGAGGAATTGAGCCGAGGTGACGCGTGCTGTAGGCAAGCAACAACGACACCACAAACAAAATGGCATCGATGCTGACCAATAAGTAAAATTTCGGATTCCTGAATTGATGAATCATGGTGTCACTGAGAAGCTCGTTCTGCCTGACCGGCGTGAATACACGCCAAAAACCAAAAAAGTTCAAGACGAAATTGAAGAAAATTTACTCCCCGAGGATCCGTAAAAAACGAATACTGGCAATAAGTATTTTTATTTACTCGCCCCCATGGGGGACAGTTCATCAATCTCTTATCCGCGCAGGGGGAGGGAGAGGTGTTTCGGTGTTTCGGTGTTTCGGTGTTTCGGTGTTTCGGTGGGAGAGAAAAAGGAAGAGGAGCCGGTTGTCAGACGCATTGTCGCGGCGCTCTGTGAGCGTCGCTGCGGATGCCCAAACCTGTTCAATTAGCACATGTCATGCGATTGGAGGATCCGGGCGAATGGCCAGCCCTCCTGTGGCGCGCCCATTCTGCCCGCCGCCGTGCGGTGGCGAGTCGCCGCCCTCAAGGAGAGGTGGCGTCCCGCCGCCATGGCCCATGCGCGGAGCAAATCCAGCCGCTTGGCGGCCTTCTCTTGCACATTTCATGGGCAAATGTGGCGATGCCCACACTCCTTGAGTGCCCCTCAAGGAGTGGTGGCGTCCTCGCCGCCATGGCCCATGTGCAGAGCAAATCCAGCCGCTTGGCGGCCTTCTTCTTGCACATCTCATGGGCAAATGTGGGCAAGATGCCCACTCTCCTTGAGGGCCCCTCAAGGAGTGGTGGCGTCCTCGCCGCCATTCGCCCATGCGCGGAGCAAATCCAGCCGTCTGGCGGCCTTCTTCTTGCACATCTCATGGGCAAATGTGGGCAAGATGCCCACTCTCCTTGAGTGCCCCTCAAGGAGTGGTGGCGTCCTCGCCGCCATTCGCCCATGCGCGGAGCAAATCCAGCCGCCTAGCGGCTTCTTCTTGCACATCTCATGGGCAAATGTGGGCAAGATGCCCACTCTCCTTGAAGGGGTTAAGAAACATGCGAAAGTTGAGAGCGAAGCTCATCCGTTTCCTCCTGTTCAAATTCATAATTGAAGAGGTTTGAACAGGAGCACACGGAGGTGGGTCAAAGCGAGGGCTTGAAAGACGTCCCTTTGTCGTCACTGATCTGATTTTTGGGTTCCTAAGTCATTCCTATTCCGTGCATTCTGTGCATTCCGTGGTTAAAATTTCTTCTTACCACGGAGTTCGCGGAGTTCACGGAGTGGGGTCAAAGCGAGGACTTGAAAGACGTCCCTTTGTCGTCACTGATCTGATTTTTGGGTTCCTAAGTCATTCTTATTCCGTGCATTCTGTGCATTCCGTGGTTAAAATTTCTTCTCACCACGGAGTTCGCGGAGTTCACGGAGTGGGGTCAAATCGAGGACTTGAAAGTCGCCCCTTTGTCTCCGCTGATTTAATTTCAGGTTAGATAACATATAAATGCCGAGCGCGATGCTCCTCTTCCAATTCAAAATTCAAAATTTCTTCCTCCTCTGTGTCATCCTGTTCAAATCTTAATTGAAGAGTTTTTTACCGCTGATAAGACGGATAAGACTGATAGGTTAAGAAAAGCAGAGATTGCAGACATGTCTTCTCTCATTTCAGCTACTTCTTTTCTTCCCAGCTTTCAGCTTTTCTTCCATCTCTTCCTTTGCGATCTCTTGTGCCTTTTTGCGGCCAAACATCCCAGATTTCTCAGCCGCAAGGATGCGCAAAAAACCGCAAAAGCGAAGATGACCTTCAGACCTTCAGACCTTTACTGAGGCCGAGGGCTTTGGCCCAGTCTTGCCAACGATCCTGCAACCTATGGCGGACAAGAATATCCTCGAAGCGAAAATAGTCGAAATCCTGCAACTCTGCGAGATAGACCAATCTGGCGCGGTCTTTGGGACGTCCGACCGTCAGCGCAATTGCCGCAAGATGCTCCGGGCGCATGACACGGAGTCGGTGGTTTTCCCAATCCACGACGATGGCTTGTTCCACTGCTTCGGTTTCCAAGCCAGCACCGGCACTGAGAAACTGGACTGGCAAGCCGTGAATCAGGACGCCCTCTTCCTCGAACTCGTTGAAGCCAAGCTGCCCCAGACGGAAAAACAAGGGTGCTAGGCTCACGATCAAGGCCCCCGCAGGAGGTTCGATGAACACGAAGACGTCCACGTCCCGTGTTGCCAAAGGCTCGCCATGGAAGCCTGCAGCAGTAGCACCGCCGATAGCGTAGCGCCTCAGCACCCCTTCGCGGAGAATTTGTTCGAGGATGTCGCAGACGGCTTGCATGATTTTTTAATAAGTTCAAGCTGCCGGGTCTCTTGGATGAACCTGCCGATGAGTTCGATCTTCTCAGCCACGGGCAGCGATCGCTGCTTGTCACGCCACCCCGGCAAACCACGGGCACTTGAGGGAATCTCCGGATAGATCGACAGGTGTTGGCTGGGCGTCTGCTGTTTCATGGCGGAGATTAGCGGGTAGCGGTGGCGATCGCAAGCGGAAATCCTCAGCCAGGTGGCAAAAAAACAAATCAGCGATTAGGACCGGCCTCGGTACAGCTGCGCTGTCGGTGCTTCGGTGCTTCGGTGAGAGAGAAAGGATCAGAGACCGCCGTCTGGTGTCGATTGTCGGTAATGCCTCCGCGCCACGCTTTCAAGTCCTCTTTTTGACCCACCTCCGTGTGCTCCTGTTCAAACATCTTCAATTCAGATCATGTAATTCGCGGGGCTTTCGCCAAGACCAGACGCCGCGAGACGCGGCGCCCACGGCCTGCGGCTAGGAAGCCGCAGCCACGTCACTCTTGAATCGTGAAATCTTCTTAATGGTCTGGGTTGAAACAATGATTCACACATCAGGCAATCCTCTGTGCGGTATTCAGCCTACTCAACTTATACCGAGCTTGCGGGACAACTCCTGAGTGGTCATCTGGTGATGCTTGGCAATGCTCTTTAAAAGCGAGGCAAGTGTTCCTGGTTTTAGTGGACGGTGTGAGGGTACGACCTCATGATGCTCGCCACCAACCTGGGTGGTAACGCGGATATGCGAACCCTTTTGACGGGTGACCTCATAGCCGAGTACCCGCAATGCTTTGGCAAATACGGCACCATCGATGTCCCGAGGCAATTTCATACCGCCATGAGTTCATCCCTCACGAAATGCAGTCTGATCACAGACGGCCGTTCGGACGACCCGTCGAAATAACACTCCACGGCTTCGTGGAGTTGGGTCTTCAAATCATCGACCGTTTCACCTTGCGTATGGATACCATAACCCAGCGCCGAAGCGGTATATCCACCTGTCGGGTCTTCGAGAACTTCAAAGATGATTTCTTGCATGGCTGTTTCTTAAAGGATAACAACAGGTCTGGCAAGGCGTTCTTACCTCAGCTTTTCTCCCATCTCTTCCTTTGCGATCTCTTGTGCCTTTTTGCGGCCAAACATCCCTGATTTCTTAGCCGCAAGGATGCGCAAAAAACCGCAAAAGCGAAGATGACCTTCAGACCTTCGACTCTCACTCTCAGTGCTTCACTCCGTCGCTGCGCAGCACTTTGAGCGCCGTGAGAAGGACGATTTTCAGGTCAAGCAGCAGCGACCGGTGCCGCAGGTAGTAGGCGTCGAACTCGACTTTTACCGGGATCGGCAATTCGTCCCGGCCGTGTGTCTGCGCCCAGCCGGTCAGGCCGGGAGTGAGGAGGTGGACACCGGCCGCAGTGCGCAGGGCAATCAGATCGTCCTGATTAAAGAGCGCTGGGCGCGGGCCGACGATACTCATGTCTCCGCGCAGGATGCTCCAGAGCTGCGGTACTTCATCGAGGCTCGACTTCCGCAAAAACTTCCCCACCGGCGTCAGCCAGCGGTCAGGATCGGCTAGCAAATGCGTCGCAACTGCCGGCGTGTCGATCCGCATCGTCCGCAGCTTCGGCATCCGGAAAATCGTGTTGTTCCTCCCCACCCGGTCGGACCAGTACAGAATCGGACCAGGCGACGTCGCCTTCACCAGCAGCGCCACCAGCGCCATCGGGATCGCCAGCAGCGCCAGAGCCAGCAGGGCGAATGAGATGTCTAGGAATCGCTTCATTGGATGTTATTCATAGACAAGAGGTGTTTCGGTAGATTCCCTTTCCCATGGGCTTGTCGATGCTGATGCGCGAGTCGGGCAGACACTTGTTAGGACTTGGCATTGGTTCGGGAGGGATGCTTGACGCCAGGCTGGAAGCCCGTCTGCCATGTCAGGCTGGAATGGGAAATAGATAACATGCGCAAGAGCCGAGAACGAAGCTCCTCCGTTTCCTCTGTGTCCTCCTCTTCAATATCTTAATTGAAGAGGTTTGAACAGGAGCACACGGAGTGGTGTCAAAGCGAGGACTTGAAAGACGTCCCTTTGTCGTCACTGATCTGATTTTTGGGTTCCTAAGTCATTCCTATTCTGTGCATTCTGTGCATTCTGTGGTTAAAATTTTTTCTAACCACGGAGTGGGGTCAAAGTGAGGACGTGAAAGTCGTTCCTTTGTCTATACACATTTTTCAATCAGATAAATAGGTGCGTAAGATTGAAACGCGAAGCCCCTCCGTTTCCTCTGTGTCCTCCTGTTTAATATGTTAATTGAAGAGGTTCGAACAGGAGCACACGGAGTGGGGTCAAAGCGAGGACTTGAAAGTCGTGCCTTTGTCTTCACTGATTGAGAATCATGCTAGATAACATGTGAATGCCGAGCGCCAAGCTCCTCATTTAATCCAAAATTGCCTTCGGCCATGCCAGGTAGAGCTTCGCCGGTTTTTCCGAGTTCGCTATCGCTCACACCGCGTTCAAAATTCAAAATCGCCTTCGGCTATGCCAGTTAGGGCTGCGCCATTTAGCCAACTTCGCTACAGTCCAAGAGTCATGCGAACATCCAACGTCGAACGAGGTGAACTAAGATAGAGAAATGGGCCATTCTGGCTGTTATTTTCTCTTATGTCCGAGGTTGGGCGTTCGATGTTCGGCGTTCGTATTCATTCATCAAATACTGATGAACTGCCGATTCTTTGGCCAAGACTAGACGCCGCGAGACGCGGCGTCCACGGCCTGCGGCTAGGAAGCCGCAGCCACGCCAGAGACCGTCGAATGCAGAAGAGAAATCCAACCTAACGACAAGACCTTGAGCTTTTCATGCACTCTATACTGCCTCACACCATGCTTTTTTGACCCTGCCTTTGTTAGGACTTGGCATTGGATTGGGTGGGATGCTCGACGTCAGGCTGGAAGCCTAACCTCCTTTCAGAATTGCTTACGGACGGGAGGACAGGAACCATTTCGCGGTTTCCGCCAATCCCTGGTCCAGGGAGAACGGCGGCAACCACCCCAATTCCCGCCGGATTTTCCTGCTATCCACCGTCAGTGACCCCAGCAGACGCTCGACAGCATCGCTCTTGCCGACGAGCTTGCCAGCCAAGCACATGCATCCGGAAGGCACCGGGAAAAGTCTGGCTGGTGCATCCAGTGCCTTGGCCGTCCGCCGGATCAGCTCCGGGGTCGAGACATCCTCGCCATCACTGAGCAGATACGTCTGCCCAGCTGCAGCCGGATGCTTCGCGCAGGTCGTCAAGGCATCGGCAAGATTGCCTACATAGATGAGGCTGCGCTGGTTCACTACAGAGGCGAGCGGCAACGGAAGGCCTTTGGCGATGACCTTCAACATATTTAGGAAATTTGCCTTCACGCCCGGTCCATAGACGAGTGGCGAGCGAATGCAGACGACTTCCAGTCCGGTCTCCTTCGCGATATCCGCCAAGACAGTCTCGGCCTCCCATTTGCTGATGCCATAGGGGTCGGCAGGTGCCGGCGGGTCTTCTTCGCAGTAGGCATCCCGCCTCCCCTCCCCATTTACCTTCACTGAACTCATAAACACCAAGCGGCGCACACCGGCAGCGGCGGCCTGTCGGGCCAAGCGCTCCGTCCCCGTCACATTGACCTTGCGGAATTCCTCCAGCGGATTGGCCACCGCATCCTGCATCACATGGACCCGCGCCGCCAGATGCACCACGATATCGATGCCCTGCAATGCCGCGCCATATTCCGCCGTGCCCGACAGCGGAGGCACCACGATCTTCCCGACTGTCGGCGGCAAGTGGTCGGTCCGCTCTCCTGCCAACACCGCAACGCTCACGCATCCCTCCTCCTGCCCCAGCCGCTTGAGAAGCGCCGTCCCCACAAAGCCTGTTCCTCCCGTAATGAGTATGTTCATGTCATAAAATTGCCAACCCCCATTCAGCCTCTCAGTGATCCCGTGTATTTAGCAACTCAAACACC
>Ga0118677_10014931_pt1 | contig 10860 bp, 7 predicted proteins | sample AliMusrvi5mmetaG_FD_86154 | JGI IMG/M metagenome (GOLD analysis project Ga0118677, IMG submission 86154)
CTAATAACCTGTCACCTTGTTCTCCTCGACTTATGGAACCCAGCAAAGGACAGGCCCTGCCCCCTAGGCGGCGCGTCCCCTTGTGAAATCAGCCAAACTCTTGACCTCGATAGGGCCGAAGGATTAATATAATACCAGTAAGGCAGATAGTAACGTGCCATGAAGACAGATTCAGATGCCCAAAATTTTTGACAAAGATGGTTTTCGTTTTTTCTTTTACAGCAACGAGCACCGCCCAATTCACGTTCATGTACGGTACGGGAATGGTGAGGCGGTGTTTGAGATGGAAAATGGAATCGATCTGCGGGAATCGCAGAGCATGAGAATGAACGATCTCTCGAAGGCTCAAACACTTGCCGAAGAGAACCGACAATTAATCGTGGAGAAATGGAATGAGCACATTGGTTGATACAGTCAAAACCGTCCTGTATCGAGGTGGACAGATCAGCATTGCAATGGAAAGCGGCGTGGAAATTCGTTTTCCAGCGGCCGGTAATTCCCGCCTTGCCAAAGGCACTCCTCGTCAACTTAACCATGTAGAAGTGTCGCCTTATGGACTGCACTGGCCCGATCTTGATGAGGACCTATCCTTCCGCGGTTTACTGGAAGGCGATTATGGACAGGACAAGACATTCCGGAAGAATAACTGCAGGCGTCGGCCCGAGGCGTGCCACGCCTGAGGAACCAGCAAGGAACAGGCCCTTAACTTTCTTTACCGGATCTTGAAGACGGAGCCGTGGGGCCAGTATGACATAGTGCCGTACTGGGCAATCTCCACCGCATCCGGCACCCCGTCGCCGTCCAGATCGCTGGCAGGCCCGGTCAGCAGGCTGGTGGGCACATTCGTGCTGAAACCGACGCTATCCAGATACGTCGACCCTGCCCAGCTACCCTTCAGCCTGAAACTCGCATAACTTCCCTGATTTGTATTGATGAAGTCGAAATCCATACACACCAGATGCCCGTTCAGGAATACGGCGACCTTCTTTGTTGCGTAGTTCTGATTGACGGCAATGTGCGCGAAACCATTGCTGTAAACACCCACCATACTGGCACCCCAGAAATCGTTTGAGAAGACCTGCCACTGCCCCTGGAGACGGTTGTACAGCACCACGTTACAGTTGGTGTTCAGGGCGAGTTGGATCACCGCATTGGAATCCACCTCTGTCGCGTCAAAGAAGTCCATGCCATTGGATTCGTTCACGGCGCACTCTGTCCAGACATTGCTGTAGCCCACCGAACTGATGGTATTGGTGACAAGGGTACGCAACGGCAAGATAACCGCCCCCGAACTTCCTTGATATGCTGTGTTGCTCTGGATCACCACCCCGGCCGACGAGGCGCCCCACCCGACCATTCCCAGCGCATCAAGCCTGAGATTCACCGGCCACAGGTCGAAATCATCGCGGAAATTAAGATGGCTTGGGTTAAACCCTGCCGCCCCGAAAGTCGAATCCAACGTAAAGGTGCCCGTCAGGGTCAACCCATTGGCGATCACCGTGCCATTCGTAACATGCACCACACCGCTTCCCGTAATCGTAAGATTCGAAAAAGTCATCGTGCTGTTCGTCACAATCAACGTAGCGCCGTTGACGATCTGCACCGTGTCAATCACCCAATTGCTGGCCGTGTTCATCGTTGCGGTCACGCCTGCGGAGACAGCCAAAGTTGAATGCAAGGTCACATTGGTTCCCGTGAGTGTCAACGCCGTATCCAACGTGATGGACTCAGCAGTCGTCAGCCCATTTGAGGCAACGATCACATCCCCTGCGGCGGCAACCGACACCGCCCGGCTAAGTGTCGCCACATCAGTCGGAACCGACCACTGGGTTCTCGGCACAAATGACACCGAGAAGGTGCCATCCGCCGTGATCACCCACGTGACGGATCCCGTTTTGGCATCTCCGCTGTAACTCACTGTGGCGCCATTGGTCTGCACCAAGCCGAGTCCATAACCGGGATTACCACTGAAGACGTAATTGACTACGGTTCCATTGGTATAGGTCGTCGTTCCGGCTCCGGGACTGACTGTTCCGCCCGCCGTAGCTGAAACGGTATTCGTCCAGCGCCGCCAGGTGGTTACATTGCCATAAATCTGGATTTCCTGGGCGTCTGACATACCATCGGAATCGACATCGTTGGTGAATCCTGAGGGCACATTGGTCAGAACCTGGACTTCGTCGAGATACACCGGATTATCGGCATTGCCTTGCAAGGTAAACCCTGAACAGACATTACGGTTGGTGATGAAATCCAACTGGGTCCGGAGCGGATGCCCGTTCAGGAATACCGCCGCCTGGTGAGTCGAATAATTTTCCATGACTGAAACCCGCGCCCAGTTGCCTGCGGAGAAACTGGACACGGCATTCCCCCAGACATCAGTGCTGTAGGACAACCATTGGCCGGCAGTCTTGTCAAACACCGTCACCGCGCCATTGGTCTGCATATACAACTGGACGATGGCATTGGAGTTCACATCCACCGTAATCCCGTCGAGCATGTGCGACGCTTCATTCACCTGGACATCCGTCCAGACGATAGTCGGCGTGGCGGACTGCACCAGGTTTGAGGCGGTGGTTCCCACGGGGAGGGTCACCGCATTGGTCCCGGCCTTGACCGGAATGGAGTTCGAGGGCAACACGACCACCGAATTGCTTGACGCATCCCAGCCATAGGCAGTCTGCCCAAGCAGTGTAGTGTTACTGGAATACGTCTCGAACCCGTCGGAGATCGGAGGACTGACGGCCAAGGCATCCGTGGCCAAGGCGAGGGCGAGCAAACACACTGTACCCGCCGCTGGTAAGCGGTGGCAGCGCTTCAAAAGCCCCTGCCCCTCGCCTGGCCACGCCTTAGCAGGCGCGGCTACGAGAAGAAAACCGGACCGTAGTCGGCTGTTCAGATTTCTTTTCTTCTCCGAATCCTGACTAATCTGTTTCATAGAGTCCCCCCCTATTCACGTCGCAGGATTACTGAAGTGTCATGATAAAGCCTGAATTCGCGCGTCGAAGCAGGATTTGCTTGTTGAGCGTATCATTCTTGATCGTCCAACGGGGCGGCAGACTGCTGTCGCTGAACGAACCTGTGGGGTTGTTGCTATAAGCCAGCACCACATACTGCTTGCTGATATCCAGAAGGTTGGTGTTGACGACCGTCATCCTCGCCCCCGTCAGGTCCAGTGTCCCTTGCGTCACCAGCAGGTCGCTCGTGCCGTTTAGCGCCGCGTCCACCTCCAGTGTGCCGCTCAAGGCCAGGTTATTGGGAAGCGTCATCTGTCCTATGGCTCCCGGTCCTGCTGGAGAAAGGACGCCTGACACCGTCAAGAGAGGGCTACCCCCCGCTGTATTCGTAATGCTTCCAGCCACCGTCAGGTTGGAGAACGTCTGGGTAAAGCCCGCCAGGTCCAGGGTGGCACCGGCCGCCACGGTGACCGTGCCATTGCCGGGGATGGCGTTATTGCAGGCCACCCGCAGCGTGCCGTTGCTAATGGTCGTGCCGCCGGCATAGGTGTTAGCTGCGCTGAGCACCAGCGTACCGGCGCCGGACTTGGTAAGCGCACCAATACCGCTGATCGCGTTGGTCACCGTGAAGGTGTTGCCCGCGTCGCTAATGGCCAAGCCGCCATTGAAGTTGTTCCAGTTGACGTTCCGGCTGCTCAAGTTGGTCAGCGTTGTCCCGGTGATCATCAGCGTTCCACCGGCGAAGGTCACGTTACTGCCGGCGGTGCCGAGGTTGTTGTCGCTGCTGACGCTCAACACGCCATTGCTCAGCACCGTCCCGCCACTGTAAGTGTTGATACCGGAGAGGGTCTGGGTTCCTGTACCCACCTTAATCAGCGTGAGCGAACTAGCGATGCTCCCGCTGAAGGACGCCGTCGCGTTGTTATTGCCCAGAGTCAGTGAATGCCCGCCCCAACTCGTCACGCTGCCACCAGGATTGTTCGTAGACTGGGAAAGCCCATTAATGAAACCATCGCCATCGGCGAGGTTCCAGGTACCACCCGCATTAACAAGCACATTCCCTTTTCCAAAGCCATATGGCACCATTGGCTTACCGCCGTAAAGAAGAGTCGCGCCATTATTAATCACCGTATCACCACTGTAGGTGCAGGCACCCCCCAAATTCCCCCAATAACGCATAGTTCCTCCTGCAAGGGTGACACCCACCGCATGGCCATCAGGATTATCAGCAATGGTCGAGGAATAGGTTCGAATGGTACCGACCGCATAAAAAACCAGCTCTGAACCACCTGCCGTAATAGTTCCACCAGATAATTCGGCCGCTGTAGTAGTGTTCGTAGATATGATTCCGCCACTGCCCACGATCAGCGTCTTACCACTTTCAAGATTCAAGTTAGCTTGGTTAAGCCTGAGGGAGTTCACCGTCTGCGTCGGCCCGGACCACTGCAGGGTGAGGTTCGTATCCAAATGGTAATTCACCGTGGCGCTCATGTTGGACTTTGCCACCGTGGCATCCAGAAGGGTAGCCCCGGTATAGCGCACGATGTTGACTCCTGAAGTTGTGGCAAAATCGAACCCCACGTTATCCCTCACAAAGGCATAACCCAGAATGCCGTTCTGCAGGGTCGGAGTGGAACTCAGCGTCGTCGCGCCACCAACTCCTGGATTCAGGGTCGCGATCAGCACCGCTCCCGGGCTGCGCGTCCAGTTATTTCCCAGCGTCAAGGTGGTTGGCCCGCCCCGATTAGTCACGATAATGTTGTTTAGCGCGGCGGCAAATTTCGGATCAGCAAGCGTCTGACTCGAGTTCGTGGAGGAGCCCGCGCCATTGACGTTAAACGTGCCGCCATACATGGTCAGCGTTGACGCCGAGTTATAGACCCCATTGGTATTGACCCTGAGATCCGCGTTGATCGTACCGCCATCATATACCGTCAAGGGCGCGGCATTGCTGAAGGATCCAACAACCGTCATCGTTCCACCATTCGAGACGGTAGCGCTGGCGGCCGCAAGCAGTCCTGTCACAGACAGCGTTCCACTATTGACCATAATCGCGCCACCATACGTGTTTGTTCCCGTGATGATGAGCGGACCTGCATTCACAGTTAAATTGCTGGCGGCCGTAAAAATACCATTTAAGGTCACCCCACCATTGACAGTGACATTGGTTGCCGTCATAAGGCCGGCAACAGACAAGGTCCCCCCATTATTAACAATGACGTCGGCACCGAACCTGTTTGTTCCCGTGATGCTGAGCGTACCCGCATTCACCGTCGTGTTGCCGGCGTAAGAGTTGTAAGAGTTGTTCGTAAACGACAACGTCTGCGTCCCTGTGCCAATCTTGGTCAGCGAGAGCGCTCCGCCGGTGTTCTTGATGTAGCCGTAGAAGGTGCCGCCGCCGTTATTGTCCCCGACAATCAAGCTCGCGGAACCCGCCGCTGAGTTATCAACGACACCCAGGATACCTGAATAATGATCAATACCGTTAACCGTCAAGACGTGTCCTTTCAGATCAACGGTGCCACTGGAGTAATAACTTAAATTGGCTTTCCCTGCTCCGTGCGGCAACGCATTATCAATGCCAATACCGATATAGCCACCGTAGGGCAGAGTCTGGCCTGAATAAGTATTTAAGTTGTTCAGATTATTTGTACCGCCACAGAACCTTATAGCGCTATTACCGGTGATTATACTATTAAAGTTAATAGGTCCTGTAGGCAGAAACCAAGGAGTATTCGCAACTGTAATGCCTCGGTTGGTTGCGATGTTCAACGTGCTACCAGAATTGTTTTCAAGTTGGCTCGAATCAAATGTCAGCGAATCCGCCGTGTAACTGGCGGGAACCGCGCCAAAGTTGCAATCGTTCGTGGCAAAGAGCCAGAAATAGTTTCCCGCCGTTCTTCGAAACACGAGCTTTCCGTTAAAAGTATTACTATTGTTTCCATAGAGAGTGACTCCCGCCTGCCAACCGGAATTTGGGGTAGTGAACGTAATCGTTCCAGAGCCCGTGATACCGCTATAGATTTTAACAATATCGTTGTTGGTAATGCCAACCGACGTACTGCCATTCCCGAAATCCAGCGTGCCACTGTTGAAGTTCCAAGTCTGGGCGTTTCCAAGGAAAGTCATCGCGTTGACTTTGATTGGTGTCGCGCCTAGCGTGACAGTGCCCCCTGCGTTGGTGAAGACCGCTTCGGTAGACCCGTCATTAAGCCATTGCTGGTTATAAGGCCCCGCAGCGAGCGTGCCCCAACAGTTCGAGGTCGTATTCCAAGCCCCGGTGCCACCGAGCGTGGTCGCGTTGCCCGCCCACCAATATTGTGCCGCCTGAGCCGACAGACCTGCAAACAAAGCCACCATGACTGCAACAAAACACCTGACTGACTTGCTCATAATCATCCTCCTTGAATAAATGGAATCCCCACAACCACCCATAGTATGCCAGAAACCCGGACGGAAAGATATGCCACAACGTGCATTTCAGTTACACTTCCGTGCAGACCTCAACATAAGCATTTGTATTGATTATTTCAGATGCCGGGTATCCACTTGACGCAAGCACACCCTACAGGATGTAGTTCGATGATGTCAAAGAACAGAAAAATAGGGAATCTACCACCCGCTTCGCCCCGAAGTATGCGCTCACGCTTAACTTCGGGGCTTCGCTTGAGACACAGAGGCACAGAGAAGAAAATACAATGTGGCGTTTATTTCGTCCACGGGAATACCGTGGACGAAATAAACGCCACGCTTCTTGGAGGGAAGCCAGAGAGGGAAGAGAGGTTTTGTGTGTTGTCCCAGCTCCTCTTTCTCCAGGTATTGCTCCCAAGAACCGTTGCGGAATTTTTGGTTTTGGGTACTCCCAAAATAAAAATGCCGCAACATTCTCTCTTGGCCTTGGCGAAGGAGGCTCGTTTTCTCCGTGTCTCGGTGTCTCAAGCGAAGCGGGTGGTGATTCTTTCTTAAATTTGGATACACAAGGGATTGTAGGTACTTGCGTTAAGTGGATACCCCACTTTCAGATTATTTCAGAGTCTTGCATATCATACCGCCAAATAAGCAGCAGGGTGATCAATATGTTTTTAGCGTTAAGGCCGGACTTTTCAGCCAACTTATCCTGTGTCCACCCCTTCAGTTCACGGAGCATGCGAATGACTTCCCCGGTTGTCAAACTCGCGTGTTTTCGCGCGGAAACAAATTCGTCGTTATGATTCTTCTTCATTTCCACCCCTTAATATTTATGCGCGTTGATATCGATAACGCTGACCCTCACAAAATCCGCCTCCACCCTGTAAACAACGCGATACTGAATATTCAAGCGCGAAGAACGCTGTCCAGCCCGGTCGCCTTTCAACTTTTCGTCATGAAACCCGGGAAACTCCCTCAATTTGTCCGGGCCATGCCTGAAAACAAGATCTTTCCAAAGCTCGTACTTCAGAAAGGCTTCGCGGGAGACGCCAAGGCCATAACCCGTCCTATCGTCATTTCCCTTACAAACGATGTGCTTCGCGAAACGCCCGGGGAGAGGCGCCCGCATGATACTTGAATGCCTTGCTGAACTGTATGGCATCCGAAAACCCGCACGCTTCCGAGATCTCATGAATCTTGCAGGTCGAATCACGCAACAACTGCTTGGCCCTGTTGAACCGCTGCCTCGCGATCTCCTGCTCGATGGAATGGCCCAGTTTGTCGTGGAAGCGCGCATAAAGCGAGCGTCGCGACGAGCATGCGGCCACCACCACTTCATCCACGGAAAGAGCCGTCCCCAAGTTGTTCTTGATGAAATTCAGCGCCAGGCGAAGCGACTGATCCTCCACCGCGAAGATATCGCTGCTCTGCCTGACCATGATCCCGGATGGCGGGATGCGCAAGGGTTCGCAGGGGGCCGGTTTGCCCTTCATCATCTGATCCAGCAACTCGGCGGCCTTATACCCCAGGACATCCCGGTTCGTGTCGACGCTACTTAATGGCACAGGTCCCAACTCGCAATAGATGGGATCATTATCAGCACCGACAACCGCCATCTGTGAGGGGATCTGGATCCCCCTATCCAACGCTGCCGCAACCAATTCGGCCGCCTCGGCATCATATTGAGCCATCATCGCAATGGGCTTGGGCAACTTTTCCAACTGCTCCGCCAGCCAGGCGAAGCGCCGTTGCACCGCACCCGCGCGCTTTGCCAAATCAGTATAATCGACCACAAAAAAGGCGCGTCCGGCATTCTCAACGGCCCTGCGAAAGCCCTCCAGGCGCTGCTGCACCACGGGCGCAGCCGAGTCAATCACGTAGAATCCGAGCCGTTCAAATCCACGGCTGATCAGTTCCTCGGCGCCCAATCGTCCGATGGCGATATTGTCTGGAACCACGCGCGGGTAGGGCAACTCGGGAAGCTGATCCGATACATTAACGATTGGCACCGAGGCATGTTCATTCAGGAAATTCACGAGCCAGACATGCTCACGATAGGCCGTCAACGTGATAATCCCATCGCCTTTCCACCCGGCGGGAAGATCATGGTTACGGCTGGTCAGGTCCGTCAGAATCCATCCGGCATCACGTGCATACCGGGCCACTCCACGGTTGATCTCATGGACATAGAAGTCCATGACCAACAAAACGGATCGACGGTGTGTAAGTTTACTCATCCGCTTCCCAATCTGGCATTCCCCGGCATTGTTCGCCCTCCCCCCAATCATAACGCTCCTTCGCGCTTACTGAAAGACCGAATACAAGGCAACCATCGTTACCACCAGTATTGCCGCCAGTACCTTGTAGTTACCCAACCCCCGCCAACCGGGAGCACGCAGCGCATCCATCGGGTTACCCCACACCAGCGCCGCCTGTTTGTCGGTCAGAGGTTTTGGCCAGAGCCATGACACCCCCACAAGAATGACGCCGCATACACAGGCCAGATAGAAACTGGCCATCATGAAATTCACATTCCAGCCGGTTGAGGTCTTGAAGAAATCGAGGAAGAACACCGTGACGCCAAGGACGAAACCGCTGGCCAGCGTGGCAAAGGCGGCACGGGCCGTGGCGCGTTTCCAGAACACGCCCGCCAGGAAGACCACGGTCAGTGACGGAGCCACATAACAGATCACCGTCTGGATACCTTGAAACACCGATGCAAACTTGCCGAGCTGACTGGCCCAGGCGATGGCGAGCACCATGCCCGCCCACGTGACCACACGGCCGATCAGTACCAGTTTCTTATCACTGACGTCGGGCTTGAGCTGCTTGTACAGGTCGTAACAGAACAACGTGGCAATGGAGTTCATCGCCCCGGAAACGGCTCCCATGATCGCCGCCATGAGCGCCGCCGCCATGACCCCCTTCAACCCGGTCGGCAGCAAATTCCCCACCATGACCGTAAAGGCATCCTTGGTGTCCTTCAAGGCCGGGAATTTCCCCTGGTGCACCAGCGCCGCACAAATGAGGCCGGGCAGGACGAGCAGGAAGACGGGAAGGATCTTGAGGAAACCCGCGAACAGTGGCCCCACCCGGGCGTGATTCTCATCCTTGGCCCCCAGCACACGCTGGACGATCGTCTGGTCCGTGCACCAGTACCAGATTCCGATGATGGGATACCCCAGTATAATGGCGTACCAGGGCATATTGGAGGCATCCCCCGCCGGGCGAAGCACCGTGAGTTTCACCGGATCCACATTCGCAACCATACCGCTCCAGCCACCAACCTCGCGGAGGCCAAAGTAGGTCAAACAAACCGCACCCACCAGTAAAACGATGGTTTGAACGGATTCCGCCGCCACAACCGCCATCAATCCTCCGACTGACGTATAAAACGCGATAAGCGCTCCCAAGCCGATCAGGCTGTACAGCAGCGGAACGCCAAAAAGTCCGTGTAGCACAGTCGCACCTGCAAACAGGGCGAAACTGATATGGACGACGATAGCCGCGAGCATCGAGATCACCGCCAACCAGTTCCGGCAGCCGCGGGAAAACCGCATCTCAAGAAAATCCGGTAATGTCGCCACCCGGGTCCGGATGTAGAACGGGGCGAAGAAAAACGACAGAATGATCAGGGTAAAGGGCGCCATCCACTCGAAATTCCCGCAGGCCAGTCCATTCTTATACCCTTCTTCCGCCAGCCCGACGAGATGTACCGTGGAGATGTTGGTTGAAAACAGGGCCAGCCCGATGACCACCCAGTTCAGATGGCCGCCCGCCAGAAAATATTCCCGGCTCTGCGTTGCTCCCTTGCTCCGCCGCTGGCGGAGTCCCGCCCAACATCCGATGCCAATGACAACGGCCAGGTAAACCACGATCGCCGCCCAATCATATCCGTTTAGAATTACTTTCATCAGGCTACTCCCCGCGTTCCGACTTCTCCGGCTTGATTCACATCACCATTGTTTTTGCAGTATAGGGCTTACCAGCAAGAATAGAATAGCTAATGTTGGCATCTTGATGGATATTATTGACCTCCACGGGTCAATTAAGGTCAAACTGTCCGATGGAAATCTCCTTGCCGCCGTTTTGGGCATTCAGCAGCACTAATTTGAAGTATTTTCCGCTCAGGGGCGTTCCCCGTTGGAATTTGCAGAACGGTTTGGCGGGATCGAATGATCCTTTAAACGGCGTACTCCAGATTTTTCCGTCGGAACTGGCCGAAATTTCAAAGTCCTTGACCGTGTTCGCCGGGATGGACTTCCCGTTGTATTCCGTGGCCACCAGACTGCAACTGTTGAAGATTTGCTCCGCGGGGAATCCAAACACAATTTCGTAAGGCGGGCCGTTGGGTTGACTGAAGACGACATTGCCCGTCCCCTGCTCAAGCAAATTCGCGGCACCATTTGCCACCGCCTGTTTGGGGGCATTGCCGCCCAGAGCGATCATCCGCAGATCAACCCCTTCCTGGGCCATGCCAGGTTCGCGCAGAACC
>Ga0118677_10014932_pt1 | contig 10860 bp, 14 predicted proteins | sample AliMusrvi5mmetaG_FD_86154 | JGI IMG/M metagenome (GOLD analysis project Ga0118677, IMG submission 86154)
AAACAGTCTATGGCACGATCCTCATCGTCATCGGTCTTTCTCTCACAACGTTGGGATATACACTTAGTTTGGCACTTTGGATCTATCAACAGATCAAAATGTCTATGCCTGGGTATAAGCGCAGACATTTCCTCTACTATCTGCCAATTTCCCGGAGATCTTCGCGGCATTGATCTAAAATAAGCAGAAACACGCCCATGATCGCCCTACACCGCCGCATCACAACCACGGTTTCCGCCCGTTTTGTCACATATATCCTCAGGGAAGACCCGCTGCCTCAAAATGCGTTGGGCAAGTGCCAATGCGATAGCCCCGAGGCTATGTATGCCTATTGGCAAAGCGTCATCGCCACCCAGCCTGACCACGAACCGGACAAGGAATGCGTGGTGGCCGTGATGCTCAATACACGGCTTATAGCGTACGCCTGGAATCTCGTCTCGCTCGGAACTGTTAGCGAATCGTTAGCATATCCGAGGGAAATCTTCCGCCCGACCATCGCCGCTGGAGCACACGCTTTCTGTTTGATGCACTCCCACCCTAGCGGCGATCCATCACCTTCTCAGGCCGATGAGCGGGTGACCCGCAGGATGGTGGAATGTGCCGAGTTGCTGCAAATCCGGATGCTCGATCACATCATCATCGGCACGCCCGCTCCGGGCCGCTCCCCATACTATTCATTCCGCGAGGCAGGTTTGGTTTAGTTCGGGCATTTCCACCAGCATTCATGCCCAACCACCGGCACTCCCTTTTCAGGGGGTGCCCGGGAGGCGAATGCGGACTCTCTCATATAGTTATATCAACTCCAAAGCAATGCAAACCATGAATCCTACAACTATCCCAACCCCTCTGCTAGATGCCGTCTGCCAAAAGGGCGTCCTCGTTTCAGTATCTATCAAATTCTGGCGAGGCTGCAAACGCCTCAAACCCGAGGATCTTGGCCTCGATCCCGCCAAAGTCTCCAAACGCCTCATTCACCTCGGCCAAAAACGGTTGATAGCAAAGGACGCGCTGGCCGATTTCACGCTGATCGAGTCCCGTGCCCATGCACTCGTTGAAGGTTCCAGCTTCCCGTTTCTGGGGGGTATCGCGCACTTCGTCCCGAATCCCCGACTCGCGGACCTCAACCACCGGCTTGAAGGTCTCCGCTCCGAGTTTTCTCAGGCCACGGAAAACTTCGTGGACGGCTACTCGCCGTTGCGCGAGAAAGCCATTGGTGAATGGCGCGAAGCGGCCTATCAGCTCCCCGGAAGCGCCGAACAACTGATTGCTACCATCGAGCAATCGTTTCCCCCGGCCGGCTCCATCGCACAGCGATTCTCGTTCGACGTTCAGATGTTTCAGATCACCGCGCCTGAGGGCATTCGTTTGGAAATCGCCAATGGAGTCGCGGATTTCGAGGCCGCCGAAGACCGCCGCCATATCGCGGAAGCCGCCACTCAACGTTTGCAGACCGATTTGGACGGATTCATTCGTGAGAGTGTTGCATCCCTGCGCCAGGAAACCGCACAACTCGCCAGCGACGTGTTGGCCACCATCGACGAATCAAAGAATGGGGTTCACCAGCGCACGCTCAACCGGCTCGCGACGTTCATCCAATCGTTCCGGACCCTGAATTTCGCCGGTGACCAGCAATTGGAGGCGACCCTTGAGCGCTTTCGCCGCGATCTGCTCAACCGCAGCGCCGAGGAATACCGCAGCAACCCTGGCGCGATGGCCAGTCTGACCGACGGACTCAACCGCCTGCGCGAAAATGCCGTCGAACTCGTTCGCAGCGACACCCGCGAAATCATCTCCCGCTTCGGCCAGGTCGGCCGCCGCCTCGCCGCAGTTGGCTGATACCTCAACCCGCCAGTTCACTAACCACACCAACCATGTCACACTTCACCACCATCCAATCCCGGATCCGCGATCTATCAGCGCTTTCGGACGCCTGCACGGAACTTGGCGTTTCCCTGATTCCTGAGTCCGATTGCCGCGGCTACGCGGGGATCACCCGCCGGTCGCAGCACGTCATCCGGCTGCGGGGACCTTACGACATCGCCGTTGAACCATCGCAATCCAACGACGGCAACTACGGTCTGACCACCGACTGGTGGGATGGACATGTCGCAAAAGAAGTCGGGGAGGGCTACGGTCGACTCCTGCAATCCTACGGCGTTCACAAGACCGAGCGCGAGGCTCGCCTGCGGGGACTGCGTACCACCCGCAAGGTCGAAGCCGATGGCTCGATCCTGCTCACGTTGGAAGGAGGTTCCCTATGAGCCGCCGAATCCATGTCCGGGTTTCCCCCACAGGTGACATCACCGTCGAGGCCGAAGGCTTTCATGGCAAGGGTTGCGTAGCCGCCACCAAGGCCATTGAAGATGCTCTCGGCAAAGCTGGCAAGCGGACCCGCAAGCCGGACTATTGGCGGCAGGCGCAATCCGGGAACAACCAACAACGGTTAGGAGGCGGTGACGGATGAGGACGACCCTTCGTTTCGATTCGGGCGGCAGCATCGGCTGTCTCTATACCGATGCAATCGACCTCCGCGAACTCGGGTCCCTCAAAATCACCCGCGCCACCGACATCCGCTTCAACGATGCCTCCCAACAATGGGATGTCCACGAAGCTGGCACCGACAACATTCTATTCTCCCATCCGTCCCGCCACGAATGCCTGACCTGGGAACACGAAAACCTGCAACCGGGCAATGCCCATCCAACCACTCCTAACCTATCACCCGCATTAATATGAATCTCAGCACCTACCTTCTCGCCGGATACCCCGGGCTTGCCGTCATCACCTCCGAGGAATCCCGCGCCGAAGCCGAAATCGCCGCCGTCTGTGCAACTCTCGGCAGAAACTTGCATGCTTGGTCATCATCCGAAGGGCTCGTTGATTTGGCCGAGGGCCGAATCAGCGCGTGTCCCGATCCGCTGGACGCATTGCAGTTTCTTGACGGCCTATTCGCAAAACAGGAGCCGCGTATCGTCGTCCTGATGCGCGACCTCCAACTGCACATGGATCAAAGCGATCCGATGCTCACCCGTCGGATCAAGGACATCCTGCGTGTCGCCAAGGCCAACGGCCATACCCTGATCCTGCTTGGCTGCCGCCTCAATCTGCCGGCGGAAATCGATCACGAAATTACCCGGATCGAATTCGGACTGCCGGATTCTAACGCACTTGCCACCGTGTTGGACGGCATCATCGCATCCGCCCAACTGCCGGATCTGGATGCTGGCATCCGCGAATCGGCGCTGGCCAATGCTTTGGGGTTAACCACCACCGAGGCAGAGAACGTGTTCGCTTTGTCCGTGGTCGAATCAAAAGCCATCGAGCCGCAAATCATCGCCCGTGAAAAGGCGAATTCACTCAAACGAAACGGACTCGTTGAAATCGTCCAATCTGCCACCAGTTTGGACGATGTCGGTGGGCTGGAAAATCTCAAGGAATGGTTGGGACGCCGGGCCGGCGCGTTTGGGACAAGCGCCAAAGCCTACGGGCTTCCCGCGCCGAAGGGACTGCTGATTGTGGGTATCCCCGGCACCGGCAAATCCCTGACCGCCAAGGCCACAGCTGGAGCGTTCGGGTTGCCGCTGCTCCGACTCGATATGGGGCGGGTGTTTGGCGGCATCGTCGGCCAGTCGGAGGCGAACCTGCGGGCCGTCATCCAAACCGCCGAGGCCATCGCCCCATGCGTCCTGTGGATTGATGAAATTGAAAAGGGATTATCTGGCAGCAAATCCAGTGGCAGCAGTGATGGCGGCACATCCTCCCGGGTGTTCGGTAGTTTTCTTTCTTGGATGCAAGAAAAGGAAAAGCCGGTGTTCGTAGTGGCCACCGCCAATGATGTTTCGCAGCTTCCGCCAGAATTCCTCAGAAAAGGCCGCTTCGACGAGATGTTTTTTGTGGATTTGCCAGATGTCGGGGAACGCGCCCAAATCTGGGAGATTGTGGTGAAACGACATGGCCGGAATCCGAAGGATTTCGACACCACCGCCCTGGCCAAAGCATCCGGTGAATTAACCGGCGCGGAAATTGACGCCGTCTTTGTCGATGCCCTTTACGACGCATTTCTCGATGATGCCCGCGAACCCACGGACCTCGACCTGGCCAATGCCATGACCCGCATGGTCCCGCTGGCCCGCCTCATGGACGGCCAGATTGCCGCTCTCAAACACTGGGCCAAAGGCCGCGCCAGAACCGCGGCGGCAGATCAATCCGCACCGAAACGACACACCCGCCGAGTGGGCGGCATGAACTGATGCGAGGGCAGCACACCAAAACACGATCATGCCAAAATATTCCAAGGACCCGCGCTGGATCAAAGCCCGTTTCGTCAGTGAATGCCCTAAGTGCGAGGCGCTCATCCGGAAAGGCGACGACATCTTCTATTTCCCTAACGGCAGGCACGTCCTTTGCTCCGCTGATGAATGCGGAGGCAAAGCATCCCGGGAATTCGAGGCTGCTGCGCAGGATGAGGCGATAATATCCGGGAGATGACCTTCTGACCAAGACATCGCCTGCTTGCCGGCTTTCGCGGGCGTAGCACGATTGGCCAGATTTTCCCGCATGACTGACGCAATTCTATCAATATTTCACCGCTACGAAGGCGAAGATCACGACCTCGCCATCACCCTCACGGCCCGGATACTTGGCGTGGATGAATTGATGGTTCGCCGCCTTGTCGAAAGTTGAACTCATGTCCGACCCGGCAAAAGCCCCGATCCCGGCCTCCGAAATGGAAATCACGGTTTCCATGATCGCGGGGCAATTATGCCGATGGGTTTACTTCCCAGGCGAGTGGCGTCCTTTCGTCCCACAGCCGGGGAACTTGCTCCGGGTCTGGACACCACCGAGGGACGACCATGCCAAGCCAAAATGACTTCGGGTGTTGGACCCAGGCATGGCACAGCCCCCCGCCGCGTGGCGGGGGGCGAACCCATTTGTGTCCGTTTGCCGCGTTCTAACACTGGCCCAAAGGCCGTGCGCGAACTGCGGCGGCGGATCAATCCACCCCGAAACGACACACCCACCCAGTGGGCGGCATGAATTAACACAACCTGCAACTTGGGAAGAAAACGACCATGGGGGGAAATCGAAAATACGGCTTCATGAGAGGCAATCGAGGCGGCTTCAAGCCGCAGCCCGTTTGGTGTCATGGGTGTCAAAAGCTGCACAGACCCCGCACGGACATGACCTGTGCGTTAGATAAATTGGACTACTGCGACAAAACATACTGGGCAGCACGCCAGCGAATTTTCGCGAACTCAGATTTCAGACTCAACGCTCTCTAGCAGGCTTTCGCCAGTTATCCCTAACAAAAAAAAGACGGTACATATATGTTTGAAACACTCGTAATTGGTAATGTCGGTTCCTGCAAATTCACCAAAGCAGGAGAAACTTCTGTTCTTAACATCTCACTGGCTTCCAGCCGCCGTATCGGTGAAAAGCAATACACGGACTGGACGTCGTGCAAGGTCTGGGGCGAGAGAGGAGAGAAGCTTAAGACACACATTGTCAAAGGCATGCGCTTGCTCGTTCGCGGCCGCCCCGAAGCCAAAGGGTTCAAGCGCGACGACGGCACGGTGAGCGGTGAATTGGTCGTCCACGTCATTGAACTGGAGTTCCTCAGCCCCAAAAAGGCGGGGGAAGCCGGAGACGAGGCGCCCGACGCCGGGAATGACCCTCCGGCGGCCGCCAGCGCGGGTAGAACCCACCGGCGGAGGGGCTGAACGAATCGAAATCGAAAATGGGCGGACGGGGAATCCCCGTCCGCCCATTTTTCTGTTTTTCACTTGTATTCCCCCTGCCGGATTGCCCGGCGGGGGACTCTTTTGCCGAGGGTGTGGTTTCCCCGCGAGACTGTCATGTCGAATGCTGGTTGCCAGGGATAACCGAAGCCTCTGGGTGAAATTTCGGCCTTAACCCGCCAGAAGCCAGGACACCAACAATCCGGCCCCCGTCTGCTTCGGTTAGAGCCAAGGTCGTAAAGGTCACCGGGACCCGAGAAATCGCCGCCCGACTTGCGAATCTCGCAAGTTGAAACACGTAGTCAGCATAACTCTCCCAGTCCTCCGGCGTGTGGATGTGGATTGGGATTCGAACTCGCCAACCGAGCCAACAGCGCAGCCTATCGATTCCGCTGCGATACCTAAGGTTCGCGGGTATTCGAGGATATGATCGCGAGTCCGCCGCGGCCTGTGGATTGCCGCTCGGCAGGATCATTTCCCACCACTCGTCTGTGGCCCCCGGATCATCGCGAAAACTCGTGCGAAGCAATTCTGTCAAACTTGAAGTGTTTCTCAGCAATTCGTGCCATGTGCAGCCATCAACCAATGCAACATGGGCTTGCACTAACCCGCCGCGCCCAAAATCATCCTTTTCGGTCGTGGGAGTCACGACGGAGACAGCCATGTGTCGTTCACCCCAGCGCGATACTTTGACGCACTTCCGAAACGCGACGGATCCCCAGCAGTCTCCGTATGGCAGAAACAAATCTAATCGTTTTCCGGCCAAAAACAAATCTGAAGTATGGTGGGCTACGGTGTAGCCAACTCGGGGTTCACATCGTACAATCCCGTAGTGTTTGGTGCTCGAATCGCTTGGTCGCATAGAATGGGCTCCTTCATAGCCTCCCGCCGAGCCATCCATGCTGGCGCAGTATAGCCACAAGAAACCTTCTTATTGCGACGTCTACGTCAAGACCGCGAACGCTGTTCCGCGGTGCGACAAATGAACACGGGTATAGCTGGACGTCCACTTTGATGCCGGGAAATGACTCAAGGATACTCTTCCCTCCTTTCATCGCCGATTCGATCCAGAACAAGACCATCCGCTGCTCCTCCGTCATCGGTACCAATGGATGCGTCTGGGGAGTCATGTACGGCCCTCCTTCTCCGACTAAGTACCCAAGCTGCTCCCTCAGGCTAAGCAGCCCGTTCGGCCATTCATCCATCTTGTTTGCCAATACAAGGACGGAGCACAACCGCTTCGCGGCTCGGCGTTTGTTCAGAAGGAAATGGCAGAGTCGGGTCCATCTATCCTGATGCTCAGGGATATTGAAGTTATCGACCATGAAAATTATGCCGTGCGGGTTCTGGTGGCAGATCCTCTCTTCCAATGCGTAGTGTCCCTCGCCATCGCCACCCGCGTCGATCACGCTAAACTTGCCATCTCCGGGAAGAACTGCCCGGGTGGTCCCCGCGAAAGTTCGCGGAATGAGGCCGAGCGTTTTGTCGTACATCTGCTTCGACATATCGTCGAGAGCCGTCCCAGTCTCCAAGTACTTGACCAGCGTGGTCTTTCCCGTTCCGCTTAATCCTGCCATTGCGATGACCACAGGATTCGGGAAATGCCTTGGGAACCATCGATTCTCCTCTGCATGAACTTGACCCTCAGCTTCGTTTATGAGGCTTCGTAATTTCTGAGATTGCAGCGTTCCAGACATGGCTGATTAGCGATGTTTAGAATAACCGGCTCAGGAATGGAAGCGCGAACCCGATTATTTCATTCCCGGGGCCGGTTCATCCTCTTGCTGGACGATGTTAGGGTCTCGCTCATGGGTTGTACAGGGAAAGCGGTAACCCTTTCTGGGACAATAGTCTACACCCTGGCTCAGGCTGGAATGCTCGCTGGCTACGGTAGCGTGATTGCCGTAAAAGATAATCCTCTACCGCCCGTGGCGAGATCAATTGCTGTTGGGACGGCCGGGCCCCTGGAACCGACGGTCGGTCGCCTCGTGTCTCCCTACCACCCTCGCGCCACAGCGCCGACCGCCAGCACTTTAAGTCGCGCGGCAGCTTGCCCCGGCGGACCGCCCGCCGTTTAGAAAAGGCCCTTCCTCGAACACGCTTTCCGGCAGCCCGGCATACGATTTTCCTAGCAAAATCGGGAGAAAGCCGCAGCCATCCTTTTTTTGATACGGTTTCAGCATGGCGGGGAAGAGGTTTCTTCCCCGGCGGCACTGCGTTGCCGCCTCCCCATCACTGCGGGTGGAATGAGAGCCTCAGGCTGTAGGAGGCGAAGACGACGGCGGCCACATGGACGATGGACTCGGCCGCGTCGCTCATGACCCAGCTCGGCCAGGCCGCTCCGCGCCTGCTGTGTTCGCTAGTCCACAAGTTCGGCAGGAAAGGCGTGAAGGGCAAGAAGGAGTTCGAATCCTTCATCGAGGAGATCAAAAAACAACCCTGCCCGGCGGTCGGCGAACTCTTCATCTTTGTGGATGAGTGCCACCGCACGCAGAGCGGCAGGTTGCACCAGACGATGAAGGCGCTGCTGCCGGGTGCCGTGTTCATCGGCTTCACCGGCACCCCGCTGCTCAAGGACGACAAACAGACCAGCTACGAGGTCTTCGGCGATTACATCCACACCTACAAGTTCAGCGAGGCCGTTATCGACGAGGTGGTGCTGGATCTCGTCTATGAGGCGCGGGACATCGAGCAGCAACTCGGCTCGCAGGAGAAAATCGACGCATGGTTCGACGCCAAGACCCAGGGTCTCAACGACTGGCAGAAGGCCGCCCTGCGCGAGCAATGGGGCACCATGCAGAAGGTTCTCAGCTCCCGCTCCCGCATGGAACGGGTGATGGAGGACATCGTCTTCGATTTCGGCGTCAAGCCGCGCCTCGCCAGCAAGCGGGGCAACGCCATGCTCGTCGCCTCCAGCATCTATGAGGCGGTCAAGTATTACGATCTCTTCCGCCAGACCATCTTCAAGGGCAAGTGCGCCGTGATCACGTCCTATGATCCGCAGGCCCAGGACGTGACCAAGGAGGAAACCGGCGCGGACACCGAAACCGAAAAGCAGTTTCTCTACAACACCTACACCAAGCTTCTGAAGAACGTCGATGCCAAGCCCGGAAAATCCAAAACCGAGACCTACGAGGACAACGCGAAGAGCCTCTTCATCAGCCAACCGGCGAACATGCGGCTGCTCATCGTGGTGGACAAACTCCTGACGGGATTCGACGCGCCAAGCTGCACCTATCTCTACATCGACAAGTCCATGCAGGACCACGGGCTGTTCCAGGCCATCTGCCGCACCAACCGGCTGGACGGCGATGACAAGCCCTTCGGTTACATCGTGGATTACAAGGATCTGTTCCAGAAGCTGGTGAACGACAAGGGCACCGGCGCGCTCCAGGTGTACACCTCCGAACTCGATCACACCGCGGGTGGGGCGTCGCCCGAGGTGCTCATGCAGGAACGCCTGAAGAAGGGCAGGGAACGCCTGGAGCAGGCGCTGGAAGCCATCGGGATGCTGTGCGCTCCCGTGGAGCCCCCTGCGGTGCAGACGGACCGGGAACTCGCCCATATCCACTATTTCTGCGGCAACGTGGAGATCCCCGACGACCTCAAGGCGCACGAACCGCAGCGCGTCGCGCTTTACAAGGGCAGCGCCGCCCTGGTGCGGGCCTACGCCAACATCGCCGACGATTTGCCCCACGCCGGCTATACCGATGGCGAGATTTCACGAATTAAGCAGGACGTCGACCGCACCGTGAAACTGCGGGAAATCATCCGCAAGGCCAGCGGGGAAACCATCGACCTCAAAGCCTACGAGGCCGACATGCGCCACCTCATCGATACCTACATCGAAGCCAAGGAACCGAAGAAGATTTCGGCTTTCGATGACATGGGACTGCTGGAGGTGATCGTGCAAAGCGGCATGGCCGACGCGATTGCCACCCTGCCCAAAGGCATCCGGGGCAGCAAGAACGCCGTGGCGGAAAGGAAGTCCGCCCGGCCGACTGGCGCGGCAACAAAACCCGCGAGAACACCATCAAGGCCGCGCTGCTGCCGCTCCTCGGCGGCGACAAGGCCGAGGTCGAGCGGATTTTCCTCATCCTCACCGCCCAGCGGGAATACTGATGCGCGCGCGGATCCAACTCGGTGACATGGCCGTGGACGTGGTCCGCAAGGACATCAGGAACGTCCACCTCAGCGTGCATCCGCCTCAACACCGACCTCGCCAAGAAGCCTCCCCAGGGCCTCGAATATCTCATCGTCCACGAACTGGTCCACACCTCTTGGAGCCCGACCCACAACGCCCGCTTCATAGCCCTCATGGACCAGCACATGCCCAAATGGCGGTTCCACCAGCAAACGCTCAACCACCTGCCCGGCAGGCAGGAAAGCTGGGCGTATTGATTCGTCCTCAAACGAATCATGCCTCCTTGCAAAAATGAAAAACACCCGCTTCCGATACTCTGCCCCGTTCAGGCTTGTCGGAGCATCTGTGCGGGCGGCGAAAATTGCTAAAGTAACGGCTTCGGGTGATCTCGCAACGGTTCCGCCGGGACAGGGAATTTCCGTTGGCCGGGAACAGCCGATTCTGGGGGCCTCCAAAGTTGCAACGTTTTGTACCGTTTTTCGGACCACATTTTGGTTCGATTTGGTGCATTTCAACGCAGCCAGGCGCGAACTGGACGGATTCTGATTTTGTCGGAAACCCTTGAAATACAGCGGGAAACATGGTTTTTAGCGGTGGTGCGGGTAAGGAGAATCGAACTCCTGCCTCAAGCTTGGGAAGCTCACGTTCTGCCATTGAACTACACCCGCGCAACTCCGTGGCACCGACAATCCGCCACTCCCTGCTGAAAATCAAGGCAATTCCGCCGCTTCAACCCGATCCAATTATTTTCGTCAAAATCGACAGAAATTGCTTGCTAGTTGCCCGAATCGGCGGTTTGATTGTCCCCGAAAGCGCGGGCATAGCTTAGTGGTAAAGCCCTAGCCTTCCAAGCTAGACATGCGGGTTCGATTCCCGCTGCCCGCTCCAATGTGTATTTTCCAGACCTGCAAACCAACACAACCGTCGTGAAACGAACCATTTTTTCCGGTATTTTTCTTTCGTCGCTAGCTTTGCTTC
>Ga0118677_10014933_pt1 | contig 10860 bp, 9 predicted proteins | sample AliMusrvi5mmetaG_FD_86154 | JGI IMG/M metagenome (GOLD analysis project Ga0118677, IMG submission 86154)
GGAACATCCGGCGTTCTGGTTGCTGCCAAGCACGACCGCGCCCACCAGGCGCTTTCGGAGCAGTTTAGCGTTCACAGTGTCAAACGCATCTACCAGGCGTTAATATATGGTTCTCCTCAGCTGGATACCGGCAAGATCGAGGGAATTATCGGTCGGCATCCGACCGAACGGCTGCGCTTGTCCGGCAAGGCCAAAAACGGGAAACACGCGGTTACCCGCTGGAAGGTCAAGGAACGCTACGGCAGGGTGTCTCTGGTGGAGCTGAGGCTTGAAACCGGACGGACGCACCAGATTCGCGTACATCTGACCGAAGCCGGTTTTCCACTCCTTGGTGACCCGCTTTATCCGGACGGGGGGCGCTGTAACAATATTCCGGATACGCAACTGCGGGGGATGATCAACCGACTTGGCCGCCAGGCGCTGCATGCCCGCTGTCTTGGTTTTATTCATCCGACGAGCGGTGAATATATTGAGTTTACCACCGAACCGCCAGAGGATATGCAGGAATTGCTCGCATATCTCAGGAAGGGAACCCAGTAAGAAGCTCCTCCAGACGGAGCAACTGATCAATATGCTGACTCAGGTAAACCGGGCAGCCAAGCTGCTCCGGCACCCGCAGGTCAACATCGTAACGGTCCCCGACAAACAGCGCTTCGCCCGGTGTGAGTCCGATATCCTGCAGAACCGACTTCACCATTTCTTCATTCGGTTTGCCCCGCCACGTATCATCTATGGTAAAGATGCCATGTACCGTATGATCCAGGCCGAGGTGTCCCATGATGCGTGCTGTCAGGATGCGGTTGTTGTTCGTGTAAATATACAGCTTAAACCGTGTTCCAAGCTGTTCCAACAGGCGAATTACCCGCTCATCCCGCACCAGAAAAGCCTCCGGCCGGAGGAGGTGCGTAAAATAGCGGTGCAGCTCCTGGATGCTCCCCCCCAGCTCGGTACAGACTGCGGAGATGGTCTGGACCGTGCCGGTCTCCTCCGTCAGCCTCTGCCGGGTGGCCGCCATCACAATGGCCGCTTTCTCCGGTGAAAGCCCCTTTATTTCTGCAATGTAAGCTACGGAGGCATCCTGAATCTCTGCCGCAAAGCGCTCGCAGACATACAGGGTGCCGTCCAGATCAAAAACGATCCCGCGTATGTGAGTTGGTGCGGGGAGCGCCATCTATCTTCCGATCCCTCGCTGACAGAGCAGTTTCGGTGCAGCAACGCCTTTGGATTGAATCAGCACCCGGAACGTGTCGCCCATTCCCCCTTCAGGCATAATCAGTTTTTTAAGAGTCAGACGAAGTCGCAGTTTTTCCTCGTCAGAGCGCACGGAACGCTCGTTTTCCTCAATCTCCTCGATTATGCCCGAGGACATGAGAAAGCGATATTGTTCTCCGAACCAGACGTTCTGCAGTCCCAACTCTTCGCCGCATTTCATCAATGTGGTGAAATCAACGTGTGTGGTGATATCCTGCAGCCCGAGCCGGATATACGGATTGTCTTCGGTCTGGTGGCGGTAGTAGCAGAGCAGCGTGCCGAGGTTGCGCAGCGGCGTGTAGAGCTCTGCTGCCGGGTAGCCGTAATCGATGGTCAGAATGTAGCCCCGCTCAAGTGCGTTCGCCGCTGCAGCGAGCCATTGCGGTGCGTTCAGGTTGACTTCGGCCTGCTGACCGGGGTGTAGCTCCACAGCAACCCGCTTCAGATGTGCTGCAAGTTCCGGCGTTGATGGCTCGCCAACTTCTTCCGCCAGCAGGCCGTCGGTACTGGTTACGAAAATCTCGCGCAGGCCGTCCGAGGTCATGACGACGCGATGAACCGGCAAGGCGTCGATCAGTTCATTAGAATAGAGACAGCCGCTGAACGTGAACCTCCCCGAGGCGAATTCTTCCGGTGAAAGCCAGGCGAGCCGCTCTGTATGGGCGGCGAGCATCTCCCGCTGCGCCGACTCCAGAGACGGTTCCTGTTCAACTAACACCAGCCGAAGAGTGCCGTACATCTGTGTCTCCCGCTCGGCAAGATAATCCATTATATCGCAGGCAAGACGGCCATTGCCGGCACCGCACTCCACCAGCGTAAATATGTCCGGTATTCCCATGCTGCGCCACATCTGGGCTATCTCGCGAGCTATCACGCGTCCGAAAGCGGCATGCACGGTGATGCTGGTATAGAAATCCCCTTCGGCGCCAACTTTGCGCCCTGGAGAGGTATAGTAGCCGAGTCCTGGTTCATACAGGCAGGACGCCATGAAATCGGAAAAAGTGATGCGCCCCTGCCGGGCAATACGGGCGGTGAGAATATCGGTAAGGGGAGTTTTTTCGGGCATGTGAGTACGGTTCCTGTTCCTGTGGCGATGAAAAAACAGAGGCCGTCTCCCTGTCAAACGGCGTGGAGACGGCCTGCATCAGTTATGCGGATAGCAAAATCAGACGGCTTCGATCAAGCGCTTTTGCTTGCTCTTCAGGCGATTCAGTGCATGGATATATGCCTTGGCCGAAGCGACGATAATGTCGGTGGAGGAACCTTTGCCGACAACGGTATGGTCTCCTTCACTGACGCGAACAGTGACTTCGCCCTGGGCATCGGTGCCGCCGGTTATGGAGCCGACGTTGTACTGCGTGAGTTTTGCCTTTGATTTGGTCAGTTTCTTGATCGCCTTGAACGTCGAGTCAACCGGCCCATCGCCCAACTCGGCAGTCCGTACGGTAACACCGGCGATCTCCATCTGAACAGTTGCCGTTGCCACAGTGAACGAACCGCAGGTGACGGTGACATGGTCAAGTTTGTATTCCGTTTCTTCACGGACTTCATCGGAAACGATCGCATCAAGATCTTCGTCGAAAATTTCTTTTTTCAGGTCAGCCAGTTCTTTGAAGCGGTCAAAGGTGCGCCGGAATTTTTCATCGTCCAGATCGTGACCCAATTCGATCAACCGTTTGCGAAGTGCATGGGTACCGGAATGCTTGCCGAGCACTATGGCGCTGGCCGAGAGCCCGACAGATTCAGGGGTCATGATTTCATAGGTGGTTTTTTCCATCAGCATGCCGTGCTGGTGAATACCGGCTTCGTGGGCAAACGCGTTCGCGCCGACGATAGCCTTGTTCGGCTGAACGCCGATGCCGGTAACTGTCGTTAACAGGCGGCTTGACGGTGTCAGTTGGTCAGTTACTACATTGGTGGCAAAGGGGAGGATGTCGCCCCTGGTTTTCAGGATCATGACAAACTCTTCCAGAGAGCAGTTGCCGGCACGTTCGCCAATGCCGTTAATCGTGCATTCAACCTGGCCTGCGCCGGCCTGGATGGCCGCGATGGAGTTGGCAACCGACAGGCCCAGGTCGTTGTGGCAATGAACCGAGATGATGGCTTTGTCGATATTCGGTACGTTATCCTTGAGGTATTTGATGATGTTGAAATACTCGAACGGGATTGTGTAGCCGACGGTATCCGGGATGTTGACGGTGGTTGCCCCGGCAGCGATGACCGCTTCGACAACTTCAGCCAGGAACGGCAACCGGGTACGCACGGCATCTTCGCATGAAAATTCCACGTTCGGAGTGTATGCAGCTGCGCGTTTAACCGCTTTTACCGCTGCCGCCAGCACCTTGGCCGGTTCCATCTGCAGCTTGTATTTCATATGGATATCTGAAGTGGCTATAAAAGTGTGAATGCGCCCTTTTTCACCGGCATATTTCAATGCTTCCCAGGCGCGATCAATATCCTTTTCGCTGGAGCGGCACAGGCCGGCAATTTCCGGTCCCTTGATCGTTTGGGCTATTTTCTTTACCGCTTCAAAATCGCCTTCCGACGCAATCGGAAAGCCCGCTTCAATTACGTCAACATTCAGCTTCTGCAACTGTTTGGCGAGGCGCAGTTTTTCTTCAATGTTCATGCTGTTGCCGGGTGCCTGTTCCCCGTCTCTCAACGTCGTATCAAAAATTCTGATAATCTTGCGTTCATCCTTCTTCGCTGCCTTTGCCATAGTCTCTACCCCTTTCAGTGTTCTGCGCTGTAAGTGTGTATGTGCGCAGAAATGTGTACCCCATGAAAATAAAAAACCCCTACCCCATATTTGGGGCAGAGGTTATGAGCCATCCGCGGTACCACCCAATTCGCCTGAAAAAAATCCAGGCCTTCATTCCGCCTTTAACGCAGGCTCACGACTCTGACTACCTGTCACCAGAGCGGCTCCGAGGCGAGTTCACCACAATGCTTACCGGTTCGCACCAACCACCGGCTCTCTGAAAAGCAAGGAAATGGTTACTACTCCTCTTCATAGCCTTTACAAATTTCAACCATATTAGGAAAAACCTCCCCGTAAAGTCAAGAGGTTTTCTAGTGTACTCACTGGCAATAAGAAAAAAGGGCAACCGATGAGGGCTGCCCTTTCTGCGCCGCTATCCTCAAAAGAGGGAAAATTACTTATTTTGAGTGTTTTGCCAGATATGAAGCAACCCCTTCAGCGGTTGGTTTCATAGCTTCTTCACCCTGTTTCCAGTTGGCAGGACAAACATCACCATGTGTTTCATGGAACTGAAGCGCGTCAACCATACGAAGGGCTTCATCAACATTACGGCCGAGCGGCAGGTCATTGATTACGGAATGACGCACAACGCCTTTCGTATCGATCAGGAACAGGCCGCGCAGAGCTACGGAGCCGCCGAAGAGGATGCCGTAGGATTTTGCGATTTCTTTATTAAGGTCTTCCACCAGTGGGTACTGGATGCTGCCGATGCCGCCATCTTCAAGGGCGGTTTTCTTCCAGGCAAGGTGCGAGAAACGGGAGTCAACGGAAACGCCGATCAGTTCGCAATTTTTTTCCTTGAATTCAGCGACCTTCTTGTTGAAAGCAAGAATTTCAGAAGGGCAGACAAAGGTAAAGTCCAGTGGATAGAAGAACAGTACAACATATTTGCCTTTAAAAGCTGACAGGGAAATGGTGCCGAAGCTGTTGTCGGGCATTACTGCATTTGCGGTGAAATCGGGTGCTGGCTGTGTTACGAGAGTTGTGAGGCACATAGTGTGTGAGCTCCTTTAGAAATAAAGTAAAAAATCAATATCCAACCTAATACCAGCCAATTAACTTCTTGTCAATAGGATAAAAATAGTCTTTTAGTCTTTTTATTTTTTCAGCAATCAACAAGGATGTTTTCACCATCAATCTGCACCGGAAACGTTGCCAAAGTACACTCCGGATGTTCGGCACAGCTGCCGTCAACCAGGCTGAAGCGATAGCCGTGACGGGGACAGGAAATATAACCATCCTTGACAACAGCAGCATTCATGGGGCTTCCCTGATGGGGGCACTCGTTTTCAACCGCATACACAACGCCCTTAATATTGACCAGCAGAACCTCCCGGCCGGCGACTGAGACGACCTTTTTACCGAAATTGGGTACTTCACTTGTTTTTGCAACGGTCTCCATTTTTCTGTCTCCTTTTAGGCAAGTCGATTGCGTGAGCCTACCTGACAAAAGTTGTTTTCGTCAATCCATGATCTTGGCAACGCATGCAATTTGAGTAGTTTAGTGGGCAAACTATTTTTACGGCAATGGTGCCTAATAATTAATCATTATATAAGACGTGACCAAGATCCAGTTCTTCAGTTATATACCATATATTGCTGTAATATCACGATAAAACTGAAATATTAATTGTTGGCACATTCTCTGCTAATGAAAGGCAACTTCAACAGAACGTGCAGCAATGGAACCAATGAAGCTTTCATTTCATCACCGTTCAAAATCAATGATGAAAAGGAGAAGATGATGAAAACAGGAAAAGTATTGGCAACAGCGGCGGCAATTGTGGCACTGGCATGTGGTTCGGCGATGGCAGCTCCAACCGGTCAAATCAATATTCCTTCCACAGATGCAAAAGGGCTGAAGGAAGTCGCTATCGGCGTTAACAATTATGCTCGTTTTTCAACGGCAGCCGACGCTGGCGCAAATAGCTATGCTATTGGAGTGACAACTGGTCTGTTGCCTTTTGAGAAGATAAAGCTGGAAGTCGGTTTTGATTATACCACTGCCACAATATACCCATTGACATACAACGCCAAGTTGGCAACGGCTGAAGACGCACTGTTTAGCGGAATGCCGGCGTTTGCTGTTGGCGGATACAACCTTGGTACCATTAAAGCTCAAAATCCCCAAGATATAGCCTACGCACTTGTCGCAAGAACGTTGCCGGTTGTTGGCCGTCTTTCTGTAGGAGGTTATACCGGCGATAAAGATGCTCTCGTAAATGCTGATGGTAAAAAAGACAATACCGGTGCTTTAGTCTCCTGGGATCGAACAATTACAGAAGTGTCTGACAAGCTCTGGCTTGGCATTGATTTTCTGAGTGGCAAGAATGCCAATAGCGGAGTAGGCATCGGCGGGTCATGGGCTTTTTCCAAGCAAGTAACACTTCTGACCGGCGTAACGTTTTACACTGAGGAAACAAACAAAACGACTTTCACCACCCAATTGACAATATCTCTCCCCTAGCTGTTCCTCCTGCAATCCGGGGGCGGTGTGGGGTGCCTCCCGTCCCCGACTTTTAGGAGAACATACATAAACAATTGTAGAATCTGTATAGTTCCCAAGACCTCCTTTCTTTCCCGGTCGATGCCGCCCGTGAAATCTTCCCTTGGGATACCAAACTACACACATAACTTAAATAATAGGGTCAATGATGCCCCTCTCAAGTTTCTCAGAAAGGAGCATCACAATGGCTAATGAAAAACCAACAAATGGAACCCTCGGCCTGACCGGCCTGACTTCAAATGCAATGGCGCTTATCGCTCCCGGCGCCTTTCTCTGGCTGACCTTTCAGATGCAATCACTGTACGGAGCACCGATGGCCGGTAGTGCCATGTGGTTCGGTATCCTTTTCGCACTACTACTCTGTCTTGCTACCGCTTATAGTTATGCGGAGCTTTCAAAGCTTTACCCCGGCCCCGGATCGTCGTATCTCTATGCCGAACAGGCCTTTCTCTCGAAAACTCACGCTTTCAAATTCGCCCGTCTCGCCAAATTCATCACCGGCTGGGCCAGTCATTTGTACTACTGGGTCTATCCCGGTGTTATGGTTGGCGTAACCGCGCTGCTGGCCGGGTTCCTGCTAAACCAGTTCTGGCCTGATACGTTCAGCGGCACTTACAACAGCCCGATCTTCATGTGGCTGTTCTGCATCATCTTCGCCTTTGGTGTGGCTTACATCGCATTCCGCGGAGTAACCGGCACCACTGCTGTCAACGTGGTAATCAACGTGGTTCAGATTTCAGCGCTGATGATATTTTCGGTCATGGCCATCGGATACCGTGCCCAGCATCCGCAGGGTGCTACCGGTTATCACCTGTCAAACGGTGTGGCGGTCACCTATCAGGTTGCCCAGGAAGTCGTGAAGGACGACAAAGGTCAGCCAACACCGGTCCTGGTTGACGGCAAGCCGAGCCTTGACAAAGATGGCAAGCCGGTCTACCAGATGCAGGACATGAAGGATGAAAAAACCGGCGATCCGATTGGCGCCGACAAGGACGGTAAGCCGGTTACCGATCTGAAGCTTGCTGCACCGTTTACTGTTGACTACAAAGATGGCGCAATCACCAAGGATGATAAAGGTGTTGAAACGTTCAATTACCACGCGAGCGCCAAGTCAGTTGTTTCCCCGCACGGCTTCAACTATATCTTCATCCAGGCGGCCATCGCCATCCTGATTCTGGTCGGTTTCGAGACCGTTACCGCAATGGCGGATGAGGCAAAAAACCCGAAGAAAGATGTTCCCCGTGCCGTACTGTTGTCCCTGCTCATTCAGGGTGTTGTCTGCTATCTGATTGAATACTTTGCCGCCAACTATATGCTTCATAACGGCTACACGATGCCGAATGCCGGAGCTTCCGGCGCACCACTCGGCGATATGATGGTTATCGTCGGTACTTGGCTGTTTGGCAGTGCAGCCGCCGGCAAGGCATTCATGCTGGTACAGGCATTCACCGTATTTCTGGCACTCATCGGTACTACTCTTTCCTGTCTTTCAACCGGCGCACGCGTTACCTACGCTATGGGACGGGACGAAGAGGTTTCATTACACTTCGGCATGCTGCATGGCAAAACCATGTCTCCCCACAAGGCGATCTGGGCTTTAGCCGCAATATCCGCAGTCATTGGAGTTGCCACAGTGTTCTTGTATCAGGGTGGAACAACCCCTGCTGCTCTTGACAAGCACAATTTCTGGTACAGCATTGGTATCTTTGCCCCGGAAGTATATGCCAAACTTCCTAACACGCTGGTCATCATGACTCTGATCAGCAACTTCGGCACCTTCCTGTTGTATATGATCACCTGCGTGATCGCGATGGTGGCCTTTAAAGAGCATCACACGTTCCATGGTGTCAAGCATGTGGTTATTCCGGTTCTGGGTCTTGTGGCGAACCTCGCCATCATGCTCTTCTATCTGATCGGACCCTTTACCGTTTCCGGCATGAGCTGGAAAGAACCGTACATAGCACTTGCAGTTGTGGGAGTGTGGGGCATCTACGGCGCCATTTACTTCCTCTCATCCAGTAAGTCAAAGGGCAAGGAAGTGTTGTTGAGCAACAAGCCGGTTTCTGCATCATAATAACCTGATTGTATCGCATTGCAACAAGCCGGGGCGGCTCCCTTGCGGGTGGCCGCCCCGTTTTCACATCGCACTTCCAATTCAATAACAATGGTGTTAAAGAGTCCGACTATGAAACTTACCTACGCAGAGCTTTCATCACCCGGTCCGGTCCGAGAACATAACGAAGATTTTGTCGGGTACAGCCACCCTCAGAATATTGAAGAGATGCGTAGCCACGGAGCGGTTGCCGTATTGGCCGATGGTGTTGGCGGAATGGACCGGGGTGAGGTTGCCAGCCGGATGTCAGTGGAAATCGCCTTGAAAACGTTTCACGACGCTCCGGAAGGGCAGACGCCACAGCAACTCATTACCCAGATGTTCAATGCCGCCAATATCGCGGTGTATGATGCCGGAATGGAAAACCACGGCAAATCGCGCATGGCAACCACGCTGTCGATGGTGGTACTTCGCAACAACCAGGCCGTTGTCGGTAATGTGGGGGATTCGCGTGTCTATCTGGTGCATAAGGGGGACATCAAGCAACTCTCTACTGATCATTCCTATATCGGTATGCAGCAGAAGTTTGGCCTGATCTCTGAACAGGACGCCAAGACCAGCGAGCATCGCTCCGTGCTTACCCGCTGTGTCGGCCAGGATCCGGTTATTCGGGTCGATCTTGAAGATGCCACCATATTCAATGGTGATCGACTGGTGCTCTGCTCCGACGGTCTGTATGCCCATGTGGCCGACAGCGAGATCGCCGATATCATCTCCCGTCTGTCTCCGGCACAGGCCTGTCGCCAGCTGGTGGCACTTGCGGAACAGCGCGGAACGGATGACAATCTATCTATTCAGGTTTTGCATGTTACGGAAGTTGAGGAAATATCCTATTATCGTGGCGTTCCGACCTATCATAAGCCGGCCGCTCCAACAACCGGGTATGATCTTCAGCCGGGGCAGACTCTTGACGATCGCTTCTTCATTACCGAAACGATCAGCCGTAGCGGTATGGCTACCATTTTCAAGGCTACCGATATTAAGACCAAGGAAGACGTGGCGGTGAAGGTGCCGTTTATGGAGTTTGAGAGTGATCCCGGCTTCTATTCACGCTTCCAGCGCGAAGAAGAAATCGGGCTGCGTCTGAACCACAAGTTTATTCTGAAATTTATTGCCGAGGATGAAGGAGAGCATCGCAGCCGTCCCTACATAGTGACAGAATATCTGCGCGGGTATACGCTGGCCCATCTCCTGAACAGTATGCGGCCAATGCCTGAAAAAGATGCTTTGAAACTAGCCAGTCGCATGTGCGACGCATTGGCGCACATGCATGAACACGGCATCGTTCATCGTGACCTGAAACCGCAGAACATCATGATTTGCTACGACGGCTCACTGCGCATCATGGATTTCGGTATTGCCAAATCCGAGGAAGGACGACGTATTACCTTCGCCGGATTTTCCCCATCGGTTGGTACGCCTGATTATATGGCACCGGAACAGATCAAAGGAAAACGGGGCGATGAACGAACCGATATTTACAGTCTTGGCGCCATGCTCTACGAAATGGTGGTTGGTGAAACGCCATTTGAAGGTGAAAATCTGTTTGTGGTCATGAATGCCCGCGTTACCGGTGATCCAGTTGCTCCGCGGAAGCGTAATCCTGACATATCACCCTATATTGAGGAAATTATCCTGCATGCCATGGAGCGGGAGCCGGGCAAGCGGTATCAAAAGATAGCTTTGATGAAATCGGAGCTGGACAATCCCTCTGCGACGGTACAATTGACCGGGCGCTGTGACCGGCTCAAGAAGCCGTCAAACATGACGGCCGGCGGGACGAATACAAAATGGATCATCCTGGCGGTAGCAGCGGCAGCCATAATTCTCGGATTGCTGATATGGCTGATCATGAAACGCGGGCCGGTCCACTAATCAACGCACAAAAGGATAAATTATGACACTGGGAGCCTGGATTGTTTTTATAGCAGCGGCTGTACTGGAAGTTGGCGGAGATGCGGTTATCAGGAAAGGATTGCGCGGCAGTATGGTTTGGGTAATTGTTGCCGGCTTTGCCGTCCTGGGATGCTATGGTCTGGTTGTCAACATGGTAAAGTGGGATTTTTCACGCTTGCTTGGCGTGTACGTTGCTGTATTTGCCGTAGTGAGCGTTTTGGCCGGACGATTTGTTTTCAAGGAAACGGTGCTTCCATCAACCTGGATAGGCCTTGCCATTATCGTCGTTGGCGGAGCGGTCATTCAGGTTGGGCATGGCTAGAGCTGTACCGT
>Ga0118677_10014935_pt1 | contig 10859 bp, 11 predicted proteins | sample AliMusrvi5mmetaG_FD_86154 | JGI IMG/M metagenome (GOLD analysis project Ga0118677, IMG submission 86154)
GATTTCATGAGGGCTATTTGTGAAAACATAGCAAAGAACAAATTACCCATTACCTTAAAAGGCGGGACAGCATTATTATTATGCTATGGCCTAGATCGACATTCTGAAGATATTGATTTAGATTCCAATAAAAAAAACGATTTAACAAAGATAATTCATGACGCCTCTAAAAAATTAAACATAGATATAAAGCAAATAACATTCTAAAACGCCGAAGTCAATTTGATGTTATCGATAGATGCTCTATTAAAGCTTAGTTCGCTGCACAAATTTTGACTTATTGAGACATCGCAACCACATCAGTTAAGCCAGCATCAATCCTTAAGCTCAAAATCAACTTCACGCGCTCACCAAGCCTTTCTAACGCATCAGGTCTTGCTAGGTTAAACACAGGAATTCTAAAGGTATCTGCAAGCTCTATGGCCTGACCAGTGCCGCCTGTCTTCTGGGTACGCATTTTAGTAGTCTCTACAGCATCCTCGGTCCAGCAAACAACAAAATCAGCAGCCTCTCTTAAGCTTGCCCCTAATATCTGATGACAGTTCCTCGCCATTAAATTCTTAACGCTCATCTTTAAGTTTTTTCCGTTGGGATGAACTTTTTCAGCCAACCTAAGTGCCTCTAAAGAAGGATTTTGATATTCGCTATTAATGCCGTTAAAGTTTGGCCAAGGCAAATATATCTCTGATCGACCACTACCTAAACTAAATGCAGTATCCGCCCCATCAGCACCGCCACTTCTTAAGATAAATCCTAGTTCACCGAGCCTATTAGAGACTTTTTGCATGAGCTTCAGTATGCGCTCAGGTGTTGCTCTAGCGCCTATGCCAGCATAACTCATCGATATTTGATTTTCTAAGCTAGAGACTCGCTCACGCCAAATAGATTCTATAATATCGCCGTGACAAGGAGATGGCTTGCAGTAACAGGATAACGCACTATCCTCTTGCAACTTGAGCATGTCGTAAAGAATTAGGGGGTTGCGTTGATTTATTTCTTTTTCGAGGTAAACACGATATTGATTAATAACAGCTACTCTGTCGCCATTTTCGCCGATAGGGTAGGGATTACCAAGTCCAGAGCCACGACCGATATATATGGCATGACTTGGAATGGTGTCAGTCTTTTTGTTGAGTATAATCATTCGATGCTCAAAGATTCACTTGAATGATAGTAATGCTCGTAATTGTCATTGACAATAAATTTGGTGCCAGTCCATACATTAACCTTTTCATCGTGGCCTGCGTAATGCTTGCGAATTACGTACTTAGGGTGATCTTTTAGGTTTTCGTGAACTTGGTGTGATATCCCTATGTGGTTTGGTCCCTTGCATTCGTTAGCGATAAAGGTGGCTCTATCAATAGCGCTGCCTATCCAAAAAAGACCTTGATTCCGATTATTGCTGACATTAAAGCTGGTACATAGATTTTTGCCATGATCTACGCCAATGCCAAAATCAATATCTATATATTTACTGATCAGTGAATGAATACCGTCATGTTCATTTGATAGCATGTACTTTATTTTCATAGCCGTTAGTACGGCGTTAGATAGCGACTCTCTACTTGCGCCATGAAAGAATATCAATATGCTATTTTCACAATAATTTGTGACACACCCTCCATTGTTATTGGCAATGTCACAGATAACCTCTAGGCAGGCACTGCGCACCTTGGCAACAGTTGATCTATTATGATCATTAAGAGTTTTATTGGATCCTCGAATATCAATATAAACAACGCTTGCTTCAAAAAGAAGGCCGGTATTGGGTTCTTTAAGTTTTGGGTCATCTGATTTAGGAGTGTAGGGCACATCAATAACATTAATATCCTCGTTAACCTTGATTTGTACTTTAGTTTTAATATTTTGTTTAATAGACATGTTATTTAATTTCCAATCAAGTTAATCAAGAATTAGCGTGGCCCTGGTGTTTCGTCAAGATCAAAACTACCAGAAAAATAACCCTGCAAAGGACAGTCTTCAGATGCACTAAGGTTTTCGTAGATCGCATCTTTGTCGAATGAAAATTTCAAAGGAAACTCAGGGATTATCATTTTTTCTATAAAGAATCCTTCGCTACGAAGTTCATTTAGCGTTTTGTTGTCATATTGAGGTATGCGGTCTTGATAGCTAAACGGTATGCCATCTTTACCATTAATCACACGGACACCATCTGGATCATATTTCTGTGGCGAAACAAAAGTATTAATAGCAATGTCTCTGGCAATAAAACCTAAGCTTTCTCCAAATCCTTGTTGGTTTAACGGCAACATTGACTCCATATCAACAATATCAATCGTTTGGCCGTTATGACTAAAGGCCGCATCTCCGACTAACAGACACTTATAATATTCGATGGCCTCTTGAGACTCATTACCTAGCTCCTCTGCAAAGCGACTATTAATTTCGCTCTCTAAGTTCTTAATAGCTAGCCATGAATAAGCATCGACATTACCAAAATCACCATTACCACTATAGCCAGCTTCTTTGATTGGTGGCTCGCCAGGACGAAGTAAATAGATTGGCCCAGTGCTGGTGTGCGGAGTTTCTGCATAAGTGTTCATGATCGACTTATGAGTATCTGCTGTTCTCCAAGAAAAAAATCCCATTACGTGTCCTTATAAAGTTGGTGAATTGAATCGGCTTATTGCTAAGCCGATCTATGTATCGGGGCGGCTTAATTGCCTAAGAAATTCATAGCGCTAGTCTGTGCGCTATTTAAGTAAGCTGAATTGCTTGTTGGTGAAGGCGCTGAAGATGGACTGGTTCCATTTATAGCACTGCTAATAGTGTTTGAATTGACTGTCTGAGTGTTGGTTGGAATGCTGACACCACTACCGAATCCGTTGCCAAGCGAATTAGACATCATGTTGGAGCCGCCAGAAAAAGAGCCTATAGTTGATCCTGTTATGCTTTGTATCTGACTGGTAACCGCTTGCTTTGCCATCTGACATAGTTTTTGCAAAATACCAGAAATACTAGGAAGGCCAAAACTAAAGCCAAAGTTAGGTGCAGATAAGCCAGCAATACAATTCTGTATAAAAGAGGTGTCTGGCGATGTGATCGTTTGATTGTAGATTTGAGTTGATACGGAATCCATGCGATTTAGTGCGGCCTGTTTCCTAGCAATACAGTCGGCACACGCTTGTGTAGTACACGCTGGATTATCAGCCCTGACGGGTGGTGCGACAGTCATTAAGCTACATATCAAGAACGCCATTGCAAAAAACATACTGTGTTTCATTAAAAATCCTTTGAATTAGTTTACGGATAGCGCATTAAGAATGAGCGTTCGATATTCAACGCTAAACAATCTATCTAGCATGTTGAGTCTGGATAATGTCTCCAGTCTGGAAAATAAATTTTGTCGACCAACTGCAATAGAATCGTCGTTATCCACATTAGTATCTTCATTGCCTAGCGTAATGAGTCCGATAATCGATTCTTCCATGTCAATAGGGATCATCCTTAAAAAACAAATAGCCTGCTCGATTCGTAAATAAGTAATTAAGGCGATCGCTTCGTCAGGATTTTTTGAAAGGTCGCTCGATTCAATGATGTCAATAAAGTCAGGCCTACCAATTAAATTATTAAAGGCTGACGAAAGCTCTTCATTAGGCTTTGCAGTCCAGTTTTCTTTTTCTGCGACCATCTTAAAAGTTTGCTGAATACTCTCCGGTAGATTTTCTATCCAGCTAGAGATTGTCATCATCATTAAATACCTTATTTCGTTATTATATTGTTAATACTATAGCATAAACTCATACAAACAGATTATGCATGCTAAAAATAAGCATTAGTTTTTGCTATAAAGATCAGTCATTAAGCGCCTTGCAGATAACTTTAGTCATAAATAAGAAATAAAGCTTTGTTATATAGCAAAGACCTGTATAATGAAACTATGAAAAATTTTATTGTAAAATACAAGAGTAATATGGGTGTTGTTTACCTGTGTAAGTACCATGTAATATGGTGCCCTAAGTTCCGTAGGCCCGTTCTAGTTGACGGGGTTGATGTGCGACTTATGGACATTATACGAAGCGTAGCTACTGAATATAATGCTGAGATACTGGAGCTTAAAATTATGCCAGACCATGTTCACTTATTAGTCGAGGTTGACCCGCAATTTGGGATACATAAACTCGTAAAGTTAATGAAGAGTAGGTCATCGTGCTCAATAAGATCTGAGTTCGGATGGATTAAAAGCAGGTTACCTACCTTATGGTCTAATAGTTATTTTGTTTCGACTATTGGGGTAGTGGCGCCCGAGGTTGTTCTGCAATATATAGAACAACAAAAGCATAAATAAGTGTGTTGGTATTTAATCTGTGTGTGCTATAAGGATTTAGCTAGAAGGTCGTGTTTTAACTATTTTAATTTTGGAGTAATTTATGTTTTTTAAGATGTCGAAAGAAGGTTATTTGCACTATGAAGATCAGCTTAGTGATGCAATGCAATATTATATGCTGTGGGTCTGCATGACGGGTGTAATTTGGATTTCTATACCTCTAGTCGTGATCTTTAGAAGTTATTTGTCTATGGAAACAATATCTATTCTTTTTATCATAGGCACTGCGTACATCATGTTTAAATCGTATGGGGTATTTATTTGGTATTGTTTCTTTTTACTTGTAAATAGAGTGCCAAAAGAACTAGGTGGTGCGTCAAGAAACTCAGAAGAGTTATTTTGGTTGGCTTACGGAACTATTTTTATGGCGTACTTTTGGGGAGCATTGACGTGTTATGATATCAATAGATCTTCTGAATATTACCATAAAGGCATTCTTGAGTATTTACCGTTCATTGACTTTGTTGCTAAAGTGTTGTACAGATAGTAATTTTAATTTTGGAGTAATTTATGTTTTTAAGATGCGATGCCTAATTAAGTGGTGCTCTGACTCAAGTAGTCGAGCCCTATAATCATGACAGAAGACTTTATTTTGGCAGGCGATGGAGGTAATAGTCTTAGTGGAAGGCGTAAAGCAGAGATATTTTATTGCGGAGGCAGTAATGTTGTTTTTTGGATAAAAAACGAGGATAAGATTTTCTAAAAAAACTATAAGAATTTGTAGCATTTTTGTCATTCCCCAGACTCTCATTCGAGTCTATCAGTTGATTTAAGAAGCTCCCTTTACTTAAAGGGTGAGTCATTATCGCACCTTTGTCGCACTATAGCAATACCAATTCAATTTAATTTACGCCATTTTTTAAATGTCACTCGCGTTTCACGAAAAGCCGCCACTCCAATTTCAGTATTAATCTAATTGTTTTTTAGTTTCGCAAACAAAACTACGACTGATGCCCTCGAAGAACAATATCCAGATCACCTTAAACAATAGTTTATGCTATTATATTATTAATATCATAGTTGCCTTACATATTAACAGTCTAGGCGAGCTTTAAAACTTATTTCAAATAACAGGTGAATTATGGCTGACCCCTCTATATTAACAGGCGCATCCAGTACAGATCGCAGCGTTGGATTCTTCAATGATATTTTTGGTATTGGTTGGCAGGATGCTATTTCTGGCACAACGCCTACGGGTGACTTTGGCAATGTCATCATTAACATGTTCTCTGCGTTCAACGCCATTGTTTTAGCTGGTGTTATGGTCTTGATGTTTTACGTGATATCAGCAGGCATTGTAGGTACTGCACATGAAGGGGAGTCGCTAGGTAAGCGCTACTCAACACTTTGGACGCCGATCAGAGGCGCATTATCAGTGAGCTTTCTTATGCCTCTGCCTTGGGTGAAGCTAAGTATGCTACAAGCTATTATATTGAAATTTGTATTTTTTAGTATAAGTGGCGCCTCTTATTTAGCGACGCTGACTGTTGATCAAATAGTAAAAAACGGCGGCGCAATAACGATGACACAAGCAAACTTACAACAAGGTAATGGTACTGCTGCTGCAATATTAGAGAACTTAGTTGTTCAAGAGTATTTTAAGGCACAGCAGCAGATTGATTATAATTCACCAGGTTACACCGTTGTCAGCGCATCTGACAGCGGCTCTAAAAATATAGAATTTACTTCGCCGAATTTTAGTCTAGTGGCACAGTTAGTTAGCGATCGCATGGGGGAAATAGTTGCCGCTTGTAATCCTACTAATCCAGGTGGTTGTGAGCGTGAAGCAGCAGCAGTGGTTGCGCTAATTGGTAGCTTAAGGCCGATAGCAGTTGAGTTGGGGGCTGAGTACACCGGAGATGGTAGTAGTGTAGATCAGATGCGCGCTACTTTTAATGCAGCCGTTAGCGCTTACGCCACCACATCACAACACAATGCGTCCATTGGCCTAGAGGCGCTGGGTGAGCAAAATAATGCGCTATTAACAACCATGATAAATGGCATAAAAAATAACGGATGGGCTTGGTTAGGCACTTATTATATATACATGAGTAAAGCAAATAATGATGCTCATTATATTACTGAAACTCGGTCTGGACCCGGTAGAGCACTTGATATGTCAGGTGTAGGCCTATACGCAAGCAAAGAGTATGTGGCCGTTATTACACGTACACAGGCATTTATTAGCGCCGCAAAAGTCGGACAAAATATTCAAGATGCACATTCTGGCATGCCAGATGACGATTTTGGGGCGATGACTTTAGTCAAAGACATCATACTCGATGGTATTGTTAGCTCAATTCCATTTGTAAGTGAAACATCTCAGTCCGGTGCGGCAAAGCTTGTATCGAGAACTCTTTCCACAGGCGATCCAGTTTTAAATATTCAGTATCTGGGAAACTCAATCATTAATTTTGGTTCAACAATGATGACAGGAGCGGCGGCAGCTGGCCTAATAAGTTTGATACCAGCCGGCCAGGTATTAAAAAAAGTCGAGTCTCTTGGTGCACCTCTGGCTGAAAGTTCTGACGCAGGTTCAAAAAGTGGAATAGGTGCCGCTGTGGGCGCTATGCTGGCTCCATTAATTATTGCAACTATGGCAGCAGGCGTTGCTATGGCTTACTACTTACCTGCCGTGCCATTTATAATTTGGACTTCAGCTGTCGTTGGCTGGCTTATATTGACGATGGAGCTGATGGTTGCGGCGCCAATATGGGCTGCTATGCACGCGATCCCTGAAGGCGAAGGTATGGCGGGGCAGCATGGGCGGCAGGGTTACATTTTATTTTTAGGAATATTAGTTAGACCTTCTTTGCATGTCATCGGATTTTTTATGGCGTTTGCCATAAGCTCGACAGTTGCTCATTTTGTCGGCGATAGCTATCTAAGCTTTGTTAATAATAGTTTAAATGGAAATAATCCAACAGGAGCTCCAGCACAAGTCATTTCATGGCTAATGACTTTAATTATTGGATTAAGCCTATCAATTACGTTAGTTCATAAGTCGTTCACTTTAGTTACTTGGCTTCCAGATAATCTGTTGCGCTGGGCGGGTGGAAATGCTCCATCTCTTGGTGAGCATCAAGATGAAGGCAAGTCTCACGGACTGGTTCTCGCAGGAGCTGCAAATATAAAAAGCACTGGCGCTAGCGCCGCTTCTGGTCTAACGGGTTCAATAAAACAAACAGCCAACGATAACGCCAAAGCAGCCGAAAAAGCAGAGCGTGATAAGCACGCCCATGAGCAAGGCAACAAGAAATAATAATCGGCCATACTAAACTAATTTTTTAAGGATTTTTTGATGATATTATTTAAAAGTAAAACATTAGCCGTTGCTGTAAGTCTGGCTTTATCGGGTCCAGTTTTTGCGGCAGGTGAGGATATACCATTTATTGAGAAAATGAATGCAAGCGTTAGTACCTTGCTTACAAAAATAGGACAAGCCGCCTCAGACCAATCCTCGCAACAAACAGCTGTACAAGGCCAGCTAGTATCAGGTCAGATTATTGCACAGCGAGACTTGATGGTTCAGCAAGAAATTGCAAATTCAAGAGTAAGAGGCATGGCCATTTACGGGGAAGCAGGTACTGATCCAAACTGCTCAAGTCCAGCTCTTTCAGTTCAAGCGGGTAGAATTGCTATGCAGCAAACCAGAGCTTCTGGTGGGGCATCTATGGAATCTCGCGCAAGATCAGGCGCTGCAACAGGTGGTAGTACAAGGCAAATTACTGACATTATGGGTGTTCAGGAAGCCGACATCACTGCGGCAAACATATATCCAGCGACAGGAACATTAACCGATGCAGCCAAGGCTATAGTTGCTAATATTAACCAAAAAATCATAGACCCTCTACCACCAGCCAAACTGCCACCCAAATTAAAAACAACTTATAAGGGTTCGGCTTATGAAGCAACTCGTCTACTTTACGAGATGCAAAAAGAAGCGCCAAGAAACGCTCAGAATGTTATTCAGTCTATGAAGACGAATGATTTCCCTGTTAATGAATGGGCGACTAATGCGTGGGCTGATATGGGTAAGACAGGACCTATTGATGGCGCAGTTGACAATAATATGTCTTACGATGCGTTTATTCAGCTCTTTGTTAAAAGCAGGGTTGACAGCGATAGCTTTTATAAAAAAGCCGTGGGAGCAAACGGAGGCGTTGGTGATAATGATGTGTGGCAGTTGCGCCAAATAAATCTAAATACAGCGATGCTACTTGAGATCCAGTACCAGCAATTACAAATATCCAAGAACATCTTGGAGCTTATGGCTCAAGAAAGAGCAACCAATATTGATAAAGAATATTTGCCGCAATTGGATCAGCTAAAAGCAGACACGGCTGCCGCACAATAAAGACATTAATTTATGACTATAAAAAATAACTTACCATCGAATCTAACGTTGTAAGCTGATTTTAATATGACAAAGCCAATATTCCAAAACGAACCTCCCTTAAGATGGGAGCAAGAAGAGTTTAATGATTTCTTGAAGTGGGCCTCTGATTTAGATGCCTCGGATGTCAAAATGCAATCAGGCAAGCCTGTCTGGATACGCATTCATGGTCACTGGCATGCGGCAACGAGACGTAATTGCACATCGGATGAGATTAATAGTTTGATGACCACTATGGTTAGAACCTCTATTGCCTCGTCAATGCTAAATGCCTCTGAACACTATGACTTTCAGTACGAGACTAAGGTCAGCCGATTTGAGTCATTGCGCTTTCGTGGTAACGCCACGGCTATGCGCTATGGCCACTCTATGGGCTACGCTATAACTATGAGGGCTATTCCAGCTAAGCCACCTTTACTAAAAGACCTTAAGCCGGAACAAATGATAATAGACGCAGGATTCCCATTAAGTGGACTTATATTGGTGACAGGCGTCATGGGCTCAGGTAAAACAACCCTTATGGGTGCAATGATGCGTGAGATTATTGAAAATAAGCCTCGCAATGTATTAACCTACGAGAATCCCATTGAATTTGATTTAATGAATTTTGATAATCCGATCGGAACTTGTACGCAAACAGAAATTCCTACTCACTTAAAGAGTTTCGATGACGCAGCAACTAACGCTGCTAGACGTGCAGCGGACGTTATTCTATTAGGTGAGGCTAGAAACCCAGAAACGATATCAGGCCTACTTGAATTATCAGAAATTGGTGTGGCTGCGTATGCCACTGTTCATACAAGAAGTGTAGCGGCAACACCAACACGTATTATTAATGCCTTTCCGTCTCATGAACAGCCACAGATTGCCATTACGTTACTTTCTGCTTTACGATTAATAGTGCAACAAAGGCTGGTGGATAAGGTAGGGGGAGGGCGAGTAGCTATTCGTGAGATTCTAGTGATCTCAGATACTATTAGAGATGATCTCATTAAGTCATCCATAAATGGCCTCATCCCAAAGCTACAAAAATACGTTGCAGATCAAGGCTTGCCACTCATTGATGACGCTCAGATAAAATACAGTCAAGGGCTTATCTCAAGGGAGACGCTGAGCATGATTAGAAATCAGATAGTGTGATTTATTATTATGGTATTGTGGTTTATAAGGTTTTTTTAAATTAATTATGTGTTAGCATATAGTTGAAAATTAACCTGATTGATGGAGAATATCTTGAGCAACCTTAAATCTTTCCCACATTAATTTTTAATATTACTATTGAGATTCTTTGTATGGCTAAATCAGGTGTAAAACGTATAGCTAAGTTGTATGGTGTAACGATTCCTTTTCTTAAGAAAAAAATGATGCTTTCTGGTGTTATTGATGAATATGGACTTCCAAGCCCAGAATGCTCTGGATATTTCGAAGAAAAGCCCTATGGTGATAATGGAGACACTTATCTTGTGTGGGACATCGACTTTTTAATAGGTAAATGTCAAATTAACGAACCAACACAAGAAGAAATTGATCTACATATCACCAGTCGATTTAATGCTGAGGACAAGCTTTGTGATGCTTTTGTCAGGATTGGACTCATACTAAAAATTAAAGAAGACAAGCATTTAGATGCGTATCGAATCATAGAGCAGTGCAAGTACTCTGATCCTCATTTTTTGGGCGGACCTTGTTTTGCCAGTTTTGTTAATTCGACTGAAGATGTGAGAATTTTAAAAGAAAGGCTTCAGCAGGCCCTCTATATATTAGAAGAACCAATTAATGGGATTGCTTCGAAGAAAAAAAGCAAAGAAATTAAGCATTTGAAGAGTATGGCTGAAAACGCTGTTGCATGGCTAGAAAAGCAGGTAGTTAGGTAATTCTGTAATCAGGTGTAGCTTAATTTACAGCAAAAATAATTCGCGGAGAACCACTTGAGTAGCCTAAGAAAAACAATAAGAAATCTATTTATCAAAAACAGCGACTCAATAGAAAGTCAATTAAATGATGTAACCATAGAGGATAAGCACATAAAAAAAATATATAAAGGCGCTCATAGCGCTCCTCTTCTTGAACGAAGAATGGCGGGCTAGCGTGACGATTGACAGCAGTAGTTATGAA
>Ga0118677_10014938_pt1 | contig 10858 bp, 9 predicted proteins | sample AliMusrvi5mmetaG_FD_86154 | JGI IMG/M metagenome (GOLD analysis project Ga0118677, IMG submission 86154)
CTCTATGTCGCCCGGGCGGCGTTTCCCGCGGAGCTCACGGATCAAACCACCCGGCTTCTCAAACGGGGGAATTTCAACTTTTTTTATGACCCGCTCGCCAAGCAGATGTATCACGGCTTTTATGATAATCTTCATGTTTTTTCGGATTATCACTACGGCGTTTTCTACACCGAGCCTCGCGCGATCAGCTATATCGCGGTCGCCCGCGGCGATGTTCCGGAAGCCCATTGGTTCGAGGGCTTGGTCCGCACGTTTCCTGCCTCCTATCAATGGCAGTCGCAGCCACCCAAAGGGCGTGTGGAATCCACCCTCGAAGGATACAAATATGTGAGTGGCTTTTACGAATGGAAGGACCTCCGCTATGTCCCGAGTTGGGGCGGATCCGCTTTTGAGGCGCTGATGCCCGCTGTGGTCCTCCAGGAAAAGGAATTAGCGCCTGAGGGGCTTGGGAAGAACAATGCCGCCCATGTTCAGGGACAGATACGCTACGCCCTTGAGGAATTGAAAATGCCGGTGTGGGGGATGAGTCCGTGTTCGGTGCCTGAGGGCGGCTACTCTGAATTTGGCGTGAAACCTTTCGGAATCAAAGGCTACAAGCCCGGAGTCGTGACGCCGCACGCGAGCGTTTTGGCTCTGGAATACGCGCCCGCTCAGGTCGTCGCGAATCTCCGGAAACTCATGGCCCTTTATGATATTTACGGCGAATACGGTTTTTACGATTCCGTGAATGTCGGGACGGGGAAAGTCGCGCGCAAATACCTGGCGCTCGATCAGGGGATGATCCTGCTGGCGATCAATAATTATCTGAATCACGGATCGATCCGTGCGAGATTTCATTCGGATCCCGAAATGAAAAAAGCCGAAAAACTGCTCACGGCCGAAAAACTCCTTGAACCGCTTCGCGAAGATAAACCTGAAGGTGGCCGGTCATGACGATCAAAGAATCTCCCGAAGGCGTTTTTCGTGTGGAATCGTTCGGCAAAGGGGTCATCGCCGCCTTCCATTCCCGGGCTTTTGATCAGTCCCGGCGGGGAGAATTCCTTCAGGAGCTCGGGCTTTTTCCGGAAAATCTCGTCATGGTCAAGCAGGTGCACGGAAGCACGATCGTGGCGGCGGAGCGGCCGGACCCGGAGCTTCTGAATATGCCCGCGGATGGTCTCATTACCAAGGTCCCCGGATTGGTGCTGGGGATACGCACGGCCGATTGCGTTCCGGTCTTCTTCTGGGATCCCGATCACCGTATCGCCGGCATCGCCCATGGCGGTTGGAAGGGCGTGAAAGACGGCATTATCAATCAAATGCTCAAGATCTTTGAGAAGAAATGCGGGACCCAGATGTCGGATCTCAGGATCGCGATCGGCCCTTCGATCCGCAAATGTTGTTACGAAGTTGGTAATGAGTTCCTGGGATATTTCCCGGGCTTCTATAAAGGAAAAGACGCTGCCAAGGGGCGCCTCGATCTCGTCGGGGTAATCAAAAGCCGGCTTCTTAAGCGGGGCATCCCGGAGAATCATATCGAGGACTCTGGGCTTTGCACGGTTTGCGAGAACAAGCGTTTCTTCTCCTACCGCATGGAAAGCCAGACACCTGAGCGCATCCTTTCGGTGATTAGCATCCTTTGATTCGCTGTATATATAGAAGACGCGCGACATCGAAGATAATGAAAGTCAAGGTTGCCCAATATTTCACTTGTTGTATAATGTCGCTCCTTTAAATACCAGCTACCGACCTGATCCGAAGAGAGGGAATACTATGCAAGCCAGAGATGCTAAAAAGGGTTCGATTGTCCTACATCAGAATGAAATGCACCTGGTCACGGAGGCCACGCACCGCACGCCGGGCAACCTGCGGGCGTTTTTCCAGATCACCTTGAAAAACCTCAAGAACGGCCGCATAGTTCAGACTCGTTTCGCTCCTGACGCGCCGCTTGAAAAGATCACTCTGGATCCGAAGCAGTGCCAGTTCCTCTATAAAGACGACGCCGGGTACCATTTCATGGATATGGAAAATTACCATTCGTTTGCGCTGAACGAAGATATTCTCGGCGATAAGAAGTATTACCTGAAAGAAAGCATGGAGATCAAGATTGACTTCTATGAAGAAAAGCCTATTTTCCCGGAGCTTCCTCAGATCGTCACCCTCAAGATCACCGATGCGCCTCCCGGAGTCCGAGGGGATTCTGTCTCGAATACCACCAAAATAGCGGTGTGTGAAACGGGGCTCAAGGTCAATGTCCCGCTTTTCATAGATGAAGGGACCGAGATCAAGGTCAACACGGATACCGGGGAATACATGGGCCGGGCATAGAGCCTCCTCTTTTAAATGCTTCAGTTTATGGGCGGTTAGCTCAGTTGGTTAGAGCATTACCTTCACACGGTAGGGGTCACAGGTTCGAATCCTGTACCGCCCAGATTTTTTCATCTTCTCCAGAACCGTGATACAGAAGCCTTGATTTCATCTTCCTCAGCCTCTGTAACCTGTATTCTCCCCCCACTTCCCACCAATTTTTAGAATTTTCCGCAACACGAATTTTTCGAATTTTTCGAAGCTCAAGATAGACAAGAAATTGGCCTTCGTGTAAGATGCGCACATGATCGCTGACGTCGCGAAGCCTAAATTCACGAGTTTATGGAAGCCTCTTGCCATAATTTTGTTGATCGCGGGCGCATTGATCCTCTGGTCCCTTTTCGCACCTCGCCCCTCCACACCCCTCGCCTTTGAGATCCTTGGTTTTGAGGGCGATGTTCAGATCTATGACCTCCAAAGTCACGCCTGGCGGGCGCCAAAACGCGGGGAAGAGTTTGCTTCATCACAGGAGCTCAAGACCGGAGCCGACGGGCTCGTCAATTTTCAATTCCCCGACGAGATCCGTATGCGTTTGAAAGAAAACTCCTCATTGAAGAATGAATCATCTCGTTTGTTCGGAAAAACGGAAGTATTCAAACTCCGTTTGACCGAAGGCGTGCTCCTCGGCGCGACGACCCGTCAATTCGAGCGAAAACAGAAAACGGACAATTCTGTTTTGGAGATCCTGACGCGTGATTATGTTGCGACCATCCACGGCGCTATTTTTCGCGTGCAATCCTCGGTCCATGGCAACAAGGTAGGCGTCTTGAGAGGATTTGTCGAAGTCTCTAAGCCAGGTATCTTTTTCCGCAATCAGGGTGTCCGCATCCGGGGTCTTGAGGAGACAAGTGTGGAGAAGGGCATAGTCCAGCCCGCGGTCCGAGTCACGCCCGCAGCCTGGGGCCTCATGAAGGAGTCCTATGAACTCCTTGAGAAAACCGCGGTGACGGAAGCCCAGCAGATCGACCTTTCCCGGAATGCGGGTAGTTTTTTTAAGTATGTTTTTGATCACGGCACCTTTTACACGCCGAAGGTGGGCTACGCGAACCGCGATTTCTTTAAAGACCCGGACTCGGGCCAGGTTTTTCTGGAGACCGAGTACGACGTTTTTCCCACGGGTTCTTTTGCGGGCGTCTATATCAAGACGCGTGATTTCGATATCGCGAAATTCCAGGGGCTCGCCTTCGAGGTTCGCAAGAATCCTGAAGAGGGTGCCCCCGACAGCTTTTTTATCGAATTAAAATCCAAAGGGAACGTGGTGCGGCGTTTTGCTCCCAAGACCTTCGAGCGCAACTGGAAACTGATGGAGTTTGATTTTCACGCCAATAAATCGATCGTCGTCAATGAGGTCGTTTTTGTCTTCACGAACGTGCGAGCAGGTGAATCCAAGAAAGGCGTCCTTGAATTCCGCAACATGGATCTGATCCCTCTCCCGGCTGCCGCGACCTTAAAAAAGGATATGCCGTCGACAGCGCCGGTCCAGGCTGTCACGTCTGTAAAAACTGCTGTTCCGGCAACATCTCCCGTTCAACCCGCCGTGGCTGTTCAAGTCCCCGCGGCACCGAGCCAGCCTTCCGCAGGCGTAGCGTCTGCGCTGGCGCCCATAGCACCCGCTCAGCCTTTCACGACGGCTCCCGCGGCGGCGCCTGGCTCGAAGGAGACTCCCGCTGTTCCCGCGGAAGTTCCGCTGCAATAAATTCTTCTTTTTCCTTCTTTGATGTTGACGGTACCTGCTCGGGGCGGCTATATTCCGCATTCGGCACAACCGCGCTGGGGTGGTGGAACTGGCAGACACGCAGGTCTCAGAAGCCTGTGGGAGCAATCCCTTGGGGGTTCAAGTCCCCCCCTCAGCACCAGTTCCTGTGAACTGGCACCTCATCCTCGCGATTTCAGGATAATCGCGTACGATGAGGCATTTCTTTACAAGGGACGCGTACTGCTCAAAGGATCGTCGTCACGATTCTGTAATCGTGGTCCTGATGCAGTAGGCGCCAGACAAGTTCCTCATCATGTTTATCCGTTTTAAAACACCGACAGAATACGAGTGCCACTCCCGATGAAAAAGAAAAAAGAATCGACTCCCGCGCCCAAGACGGCTAAATCCTCCTTTGAAGTCGTTTCCGAGAACCGGAAGGCTTACTTTGATTATTTCATTCATGATAAGTATGAAGCGGGCGTCAGCCTTCTCGGGCATGAAGTGAAATCCATCCGTGAGAGAAGGGTGAATCTCAAAGACAGCTATGTGCGGATATTTAAGGAGGAAGCATTCCTTATCAATTGTCACGTCTCGCCATACTCCAGGATCCAGGGGCACGAAGAATTGGATCCGACGCGTACGCGTAAGCTTCTGCTCAAACGCGGCGAGATCAACCGTTTGATGGGGCAGGTGGGACGCAAAGGCGTTACAATCGTTCCTCTTCGCATGTATTTCAAGAAAGGGTTTGTGAAGGTGGAGATCGGCATCGGGGAGGGCAAGAAGCAATATGACAAAAGGGCCTCGATCAAGCTCCGCATACACACCCGCGAGACGCATGCCGCGATCAAGCGCGCGACTCGGGGTTGAGGCAACGGAATCATCCGCCCGCTCTCGCCGTATCGAACCCCCCGGTTTCCAAGGATGCCGTCATTTCAGATCATTTCAGATCATTGAGCCCCGTATTCAGAAGTGCTATACTTCGTCGTGTCACCGTTCTTTAACATCATCGATCCTTGGGGGTGAATAGGTTCGACAGGGGATTATGCATTTAAGGGAGCATGCAGAGGTTCGTCAGGTGCCTCTTTAAAAAACGTGGCAAAACACAAATGCTGACAAAACCAGCTGGAACGAAAGAGCTGTAGGACCGGTCGCGGTTCCTGCACCTTTCGCTCTTCCTTTCGCTGCTTAACTGCTAGCGAACGTCCCAGGGCCGATGCCTGCTGAGTTCTGAGGACGAAAAAGCAGGCTGCTTTCCGGGCGTCGTCGCCGCGTCCGGGGAAAAGATTCAGGCGGATCGTTTCTCAGGATCTCGTTCGCAGAGGCTTGAGGAATTAAATCCATTGCGAACTGAGCATGGAGCGCCCTTTATGACCGGTCCTTTGGACGAGGGTGCAATTCCCTCCACCTCCATATACCTTAGCGTAAACCAGCCGGACGAGGTTGTTGTAGAGAGTTATGTCTACGACGGCGCCCGGCTGGTTCCCGTTTAACAAGAAATAATCGATCGATTTTTGAACTTTAAAGTCGATAATTTTTGAGGAGAAACCGACATGGAAAAACTCAAAAAGAATTACAATCAGCTAATAACTACTGCAAAAAAGACTGCGGGCATAGCCGAAGTAATGAAGGTTTACGAAGGATTTCAAGATGCTAACGCAGTCTCTGAAAAGTGCCTTCAAGTGCTCTCTCCTAAATCCTACCAGACTACCAGCAGCTCGTCGTTGCTCAGATAATTCCATGCCTACTTGGGGTGAAATTTTAAAGGAGTTTCAAGGCGGTGTTCCCGATGTTGCCGACATCGTTAGACGCAAATATCTCTCGCTGCTAGCACAGCACACGGGACGTGACGTCATTTTGTATTCAACTAGATGGACAAATCCAGGGAGTGCAGCTCCCGATTCCATCAGTATTACTGAAGAAGACCTGCAGGGATTTATGGAGGTTGTTAACGGCTTGCGAGGCGATAATTTAGATTTGGTGCTTCATAGTCCGGGTGGCTCGCCTGTAGCGACAGAAGCGATTGTTAAGTATCTCCGGAAAAAATTTGCCAATATCCGAGTTATTATTCCGCAAGGTGCAATGTCTGCTGGAACTATGCTGGCATGTTCTGCGAATCAGATCGTTATGGGGAAGCAGTCGTTTCTTGGCCCCATCGACCCTCAATTCATTTTACAAACTCAATTGGGTGCCAGAATGGTTCCGGCACAGGCGATCTTGGATCAATTTGAGATGGCTCAGCGTGAATGCAGGGATGCTCAAAAGCTGGCTTCTTGGCTCCCAATCTTGAGTCAGTATGGGCCTGGACTTCTAGTCGAATGCAAAAATGCCATTGCTCTTTCAAAGCGGTTGGTGAAAGACTGGCTCTGTAATTATATGTTTGCGGGGCAGCGGCGCGCGTCCTGGAAGGCCTCGATTGCGGCTCGAAGCTTGGCCGATCATCAAAGGCATAAAAGTCACGGACGACATTTGGATAGGGACGATTGTAAGCTATTGAGACTTAATGTTGAGGACTTGGAGCTGGACCAGACATTGCAGGATTTGGTGCTATCTGTCTTTCACGCCTCAACATTAACATTCACATTCACTCCTGCTGCGAAAATTATAGAAAATCAAAACGGAAAAGCGTTCATTAAGCTTTCTGGCAATGTGCAGATTCGACCGCAGCCGCAACCGGCGCCCGCTCCTATGACACCGCCACAAGCACCTCCTGCTATGCAGCCGCAGCCCACGCCTTCTTCTGCTAAACCGTAAAATTCCCCTTCTCCCGAAGAGCCTTAATTATCCTTCCGTAACAGTTCTTCTTAAGGTAATGTGGATAGCCTTTTTGTTTTTTATCCCATAAAATACTCGCAGTGATTTCTATCTAGCCGGGAGGTAATATTGTGGCGATAAAGAAAAGTGAATTGTATAGTTCTCTTTGGGCCAGTTGCGATGAACTTCGCGGCGGCATGGACGCCAGTCAGTATAAAGACTACGTCCTGTTCATGCTGTTCATCAAATACGTCTCCGACAAATACGCGGACTACGACGGTTTCGAGTCGCCGGTTGTTATCCCCAAGGGCGCGAGTTTCAAGGACATGGTCGCGCTCACGGGCAAGTCAAACATCGGTGAATTGGTTAACACTCAGATCATCCAGCCTCTGGTCGATGCCAATACCCGTCTTGCCCGCAGCGATTTCCCCGACTTTGACGATCCAAACAAACTTGGCGATGGGCCGAGCAAGGTCGAGCGGATCGGCAATCTTATTGCCATCTTCAAGAACCCCGCTCTCGACTTTTCGAAGAACCGCGCCGAAAACGATGACATTCTTGGTGATGCGTATGAATATCTCATGCGACACTTCGCCAGTGAGAGCGGCAAAAGCAAAGGGCAGTTCTACACCCCATCCGAAGTCAGTCGTATCATGGCCAAAGTCATCGGAATTACTCCAGCAAACAGCAAAGCCTCCACCACCGCTTACGATCCTACCTGTGGCTCCGGCTCGCTTCTGTTGAAACTCGCTGCCCAGGCGGGCAAACACATCACGCTTGAAGGGCAGGAGAAGGACGGAACCACCGCTGGTCTCGCTCGTATGAACATGATCCTCCACGATTTTCCGACGGCAAATATTCAATCCGGCGGCGAGGGAACGCTTGTGAAACCCAAGTTCTTGGACGGCGAGCAGCTCCGCACCTACGACTATGTCGTTGCAAATCCTCCATTCTCCGATAAAGCATGGTCGACTGGCCTTACATTGGGAGAGAGCGGTAAAGGCGATAAATACCAGCGCTTCACCTGGGGCGTGCCACCGAAGAAGCAGGGCGACTACGCCTATCTCCTGCACATTATCCGATCCATGAAAAGTACGGGCAAAGCCGCCTGTATTCTTCCGCACGGTGTCCTCTTCAGGGGCAATGCCGAGGCAGTCATTCGCCAGCAGCTCATTCGGTCGGGGTACCTCAAGGCCATCATTGGCCTGCCAGCCAATCTCTTTTACGGCACAGGCATCCCGGCCTGCATTGTGTTGCTCGACAAGGAAAACGCCACCGCCCGAAAAGGTATCTTCATGATTAATGCCTCCAAAGGCTTCAAAAAAGACGGCCCCAAAAACCGCCTCCGCGAACAGGACATCCACAAGATCGTGGACACTTTCAATCGGCAGGATGAAAGCGATATTCGCTATGCCCGCATGGTGCCGGTCGAGGAAATTGCCGATCCGAAGAAAGACTACAGTCTCAACCTCTCGCGCTACATTGACAGCACCGATCCGGAAGACTTGCAGGACATTGACGGGCACTTGCGAGGAGGCATTCCTGAGCGCGACATTAATGCGTTCGACAATTACTGGAAGATCATGCCGGGATTACGTGCTAACTTGTTCAAGAAATTCAACCGCCCTGGCTACTACCAGTTGCGGCTTCCCATCTCCGAGGTGAAGCCCGCCATCTTTGGCAACGCCGAGTTCACTGCGTTCCACGAATCCGCCACGCGGCTTTTCGTCAAATGGAAGAAGGCCAGTATGCCGCTGTTCAAAGGCTTCGCCAAGGACGGTCGTCCCAAGCCGCTCATCGAAACCCTCTCCGAGGATCTTCTGGCCACATTCAAGACTGCGCCACTGCTCGATGCCTACGACGTTTATCAGCATCTTATGGACTACTGGGCCGAGACCATGCAGGACGATTGCTATCTCATTGCTGATGTTGGGTGGAAGACGGGTGTGCAACCCCGTGAAATTATTCAGGTCAAAAACAAGGAGAACAAACTGGTTTGGCCCGAGCCACACGACTTCAAGAAGGGCAAGCGTCGCTTCAAGTCCGACCTCGTCCCGGCCGCCATTCTTATCGCTCGCTATTTCGCCGACGAGTGGGATGCTATCGCCGCCATCGAAAACGAACTCATCGCGCTAGAGCAGCAGCTCGACGAAACGCGGGAGGAACAAAGCGGTGAGGAAGGGCTGCTCGTCGAAGTCATCGAAGGTGAAGGCGAGAAACAAAAAATCACCGTCAAAGCCGTGAAAGCCCGCCTCAAAGAAATTGGGCGAGACCCAGACTACGCTGATGAACGCCAGGCACTGGAAGCCTACGCCGTGCTGCTCGATAAGCAAGCCGATGTCAAAGCCCGGCTCAAGGCCGCGCAGGAAGACTTGGAGGCTAAGCTCGATGCCAAATACCCCAAACTCATCGAAGATGAAATCAAGACGCTGGTAGTGGACGACAAATGGCTGGCCGCCATTGCTGCCGCTGTGCAGGGCGAGCTGGATCGCGTTTCGCAAACGCTCACTGACCGCATTCGCCAACTGGCCGAACGCTACGCCACTCCACTGCCGCAGCTCACTGATGAAGTGGCGACGATCGCTGCTCGCGTGGATGTGCATCTCCAAGAGATGGGATTTAGATTGTGATACCTAAACAAAAACAACAAGGCGTTTTTCACGTTCCTTTGAAGTTAAAAGATACGGCAATTCAAACTGAAGGATGTCGTCACACAAATCCAGACATTTGCGCGAGTCACTCTTTGCCGAATGTTTGCGCGTTCGTGCGAGCTGATGAAATGTGTCTAAAGCCGCCTGTTTCATGGCAAAAGCAGTTCAAACGGCTCACAGAGGGTTCGTAGGAGATGATCTAAGTATGGATTTGAACCCTGGCTACAAACAGACCGACGTCGGCGTGATCCCTGAAGATTGGGAGGCCACACCTTTGTCTGAACTTGTCACCGAGTTTCGAGGTGGCGCTTCCCTAAAACCTCGTGACTTCACTACTACCGGTATCAAGGTGCTTCCTAAGGGCGCAGTAGGACGAACCGGGTGGCTTAGAATTTATGACGATGATCTTCAATATTGTTCGCCGAGCTACGCCTCTGTCCATCGCACCAATCAGGTGGATCAGAGCTACACCATCGTTGTGCTGAGAGATCTAGTTCCGAGCGGGCCAAGCATTGGGCTGATCGTGCAGATAAAGGAAGCTGAGACCTATGTGTTGGCTCAAGGAGTTTATGGATTCAAGGTTAACCCACGGGTTGAGCCACGTTACCTGATCCAGTTGTCGAATACCCGTTGGTATCGGCAGCTAATGAACTCGATTATGGTTGGTAGCACACAGGTGCATATTACCAACACAGCTTTCAAACGTGCAAAGATCCCGTTACCCAAGCCACTCGAACAGCGTGCCATCGCGGGGGTGTTGAGCGATGTGGATTTGCTGATTGCTGCGTTGGACCAGCTTATCGCCAAGAAGCGCGACCTCAAACAAGCCTCCATACAGCAGCTTCTTAATGGCCAAAAACGTCTTCCCGGTTTTCGAAGGGAGTGGGAGATGAAGCAGTTGGGCGACGTTGGTGCTTGCCTTCGCGGCGTGAGCTATAAAGGCGATAGTGATCTGTCTCATCACGATACGATTTATACGAAGCGCCTCCTGCGCTCTAACAACGTTCAAGCTGCAGTCGTCGTGACCTCAGAGGTTCAGTTCGTGAATGTGGCACGGGTGTCAGCAAACCAAATTCTCAGAAATGATAACATTCTTATCTGCATGGCAAATGGGAGTAAGGATCTGGTTGGTAAAGCCGGTCTCTTCAGAGTGGATGACGGATATGAATATACGTTTGGAGCATTTATGGGTTGCTTCCGCACCAATTCCGCCGCGGCCAATTCAGCGTTTGTTTTCTACTTATTTCAGACAGGGCGATACCGAGGCTACATCAACAATCTTCTCGCTGGATCGGTTATGTCTTAAAATCCCTGTAAATTCAGGGTTATAAAAACGAGTGGCATGAGGTATTCTTTGGTCGCTACAAACAACCGGGCTTTGACGAGCCCTAAACCAAAGGAGATAGCCCCATGC
>Ga0118677_10014939_pt1 | contig 10858 bp, 6 predicted proteins | sample AliMusrvi5mmetaG_FD_86154 | JGI IMG/M metagenome (GOLD analysis project Ga0118677, IMG submission 86154)
CGCCATGCCAGTTGGGCCGCTAAAAGTCATAGGGACCATATTGACTTGTCCTTCATGGATTTGGATTGGCCCATGCAGGGTTTCATATTTATGGACATTTTCCTGAAGAGCGAGCATCAGCCGTTTTGCATGTTCAGGGGTCAAAATGATCCTGGATTTAACGTTAGCTTTTGGAACTCCAGGCATTACCAGTACAAAATCGACCACAAACTCCGATGGTGAATGGGTGATTATTGCAAGGTTTGAATAATTTCCCTGAGCAACCTCCTCGCTTAACTCAATATTGAGTTGATTCTGATCTTCGTTTTGCATAATAATTGATTAATAATCTTCGTCTTCGTCGCCAATATTATCTCCTTTTTTGGAATCTATCAGACGATCATATTCGTCCTTGGAACCAACCACAATATTTTTAAACATTGGGTTACCGGTACCGGCAGGGATCAGATGTCCGCAAATTACGTTCTCTTTCAGCCCTTCAAGATAGTCGATCTTTCCGTTAATCGCCGCTTCGTTCAGTACTTTTGTTGTTTCCTGGAATGAAGCTGCCGACATCCATGATTTAGTCTGGAGTGATGCACGGGTAATACCCTGCAAAACCTGACTTGACGTTGCAGGAACAGCATCCCTGGCTTCTACAGTTTTCTTATCGCGACGTTTAAGCAGTGAATTCTCATCCCTTAACCGACGGGCAGTAATGATCATTCCCGGCTTCAATGTTTCTGAATCGCCTGCCTCAATGATGATCTTCTTGGCATAAACCCAGTCATTCTCTGTAGTGAAATCACCCTTGTCAACGATCTGTTTTTCAAGGAAACGGGTATCTCCGGCATCTTCAATTTCCACCTTACGCATCATCTGACGTACGATAACCTCGAAGTGTTTGTCGTTGATCTTCACACCCTGCATCCGGTAAACATCCTGCACTTCGTTCACGATATACTCCTGAACTTTTGTAGGACCTTTGATTGCCAGGATATCGGATGGAGTAATTGCTCCATCAGAAAGGGCAATCCCGGCACGTACATAGTCACTCTCCTGAACCAGGATCTGACGTGAAAGGGGAACCAGGTATTTTTTGACTTCACCGGTACGGGAAGTAATAACCACCTCCCGGTTTCCTCGTTTAATTTTTCCAAGGGTAACCTCACCGTCGATTTCAGAAACAACAGCAGGATTTGAAGGGTTACGGGCCTCAAAGAGTTCGGTAACACGTGGAAGACCACCAGTGATATCACCCGCTTTTCCCGATGCACGCGGGATCTTGACCAAAACCTCACCACTCTTCACCATCTGACCGTCATCCACACTTAAGTGACCTCCAACCGGAAGGTTGTAAGAACGGATCTCCTGATCGTTCTCGTCAACAATTTGTAACGTCGGGTTTTTGGTTTTATCTCTGGTTTCAATGATTACCTTCTCCTTGTAACCAGTTTGCTCGTCTGATTCCTCACGGCAGGTAACACCATCGATCAAATCGCTGTATGAAACACGTCCGTTGAATTCATTGACAATGACACCGTTATAAGGATCCCATTCGCAAATGATCGCATCTTTTTTAATGTCCGCGCCATTTTTTACGAATAATTTGGAGCCATAAGGCATACTATGGGTTGATAGAGTAATCCCTGTATTTTTATCGATAATCTTGAGTTCCGCGAGCCGGCTGACAACGATATCAATAATATCTCCCTTTTCATCTGTCCATTCGACAGAGCGAAGCTCTTCGATTTCGGCAATACCATCATAGCGGGCAACAACAGTCGACTGAGTTGAAACGTTTCCTGCAATACCCCCTACGTGGAAAGTACGCAAGGTAAGCTGGGTTCCAGGTTCTCCGATAGACTGGGCAGAGATTACACCAACAGCTTCTCCGAGTTGAATCATTTTGGCAGTTGCGAGATTTCGACCATAGCACTTTGCGCAAACTCCATTTTCGGCTTCACAGGTCAAAACTGATCTGATCTCAACGCGTTCAATTGGTGAATCTTCAATAATATCAGCGACTTCTTCGATAATCTCTTCGCCGGCACTGATGATCAGTTTCCCGGTAAGCGGATGATAGATATCGTGAACAGTAGTACGTCCGAGAATTCGTTCAGACAATGAAGCTACAACCTCTTCGTTGTTCTTCAATGCTGTAGCGATCAATCCGCGTAACGTACCGCAATCTTCAAGATTAATAATCACATCCTGAGCAACGTCAACCAGACGACGGGTCAGATAACCCGCGTCAGCCGTCTTCAGCGCCGTATCGGCAAGACCCTTACGGGCACCGTGGGTTGAGATAAAGTATTCAAGGACCGAAAGTCCCTCTTTAAAGTTTGCAAGGATCGGATTTTCAATAATCTGAGAACCGGTTGAACCCGATTTCTGAGGTTTAGCCATCAAACCACGCATACCGCACAGCTGACGAATCTGCTCTTTTGAACCGCGGGCTCCTGAATCCAACATCATATAAACAGAGTTAAATCCCTGTTTATCGGTACTGATGGTTTTCATTACACTCTGTGTCAGCCTGGCGTTTACATGTGTCCAGATATCGATTACCCCATTGTATCGTTCGTTATTGGTAATGAATCCCATGTTGTAGTTATTCAGTACCTCCTCAACTTCGGCATAACCTTCAGCAACCATTTCGGTTTTCACATCGGGAATAATTACGTCATCAAGATTGAAGGACAAACCTCCGCGGTAAGCCATTTTGTAACCAAGATCCTTGATATCATCGAGGAACTGGGCGGTGACGGCGTTATCGGTTCTTTTTAAGATATCGGCAATGATATCCCTTAAAGCTTTCTTGGTTAATATTTTATTGATATAGCCGGCTGCCTTGGGAACATATTCGTTGAACAGGATACGACCCAGCGTGGTATCAATCATCATTGTTTTAAGCTCGCCATTTTCGTCCAGATCCTGAGATCTTACATTGACGATGGCATGCATGTCAACCTTCCCTTCGTTGTAAGCGATGATCGCCTCTTCAGGAGAATAGAAAGACAAACCTTCACCTTTGGCATCCTTACGGGCTTTAGTCATGTAGTACAGACCAAGAACCATGTCCTGTGAAGGAACAGTAATAGGAGCGCCGTTGGCAGGATTTAATAAGTTGTGTGATGACAACATCAGCACCTGAGCCTCAAGGATAGCCGCATTTCCAAGCGGAAGATGGACTGCCATCTGGTCACCATCGAAGTCGGCATTGAAACCGGTACAAACCAGCGGGTGGAGACGAATAGCCTTTCCTTCAACCAAAACAGGCTGGAAGGATTGAATGGATAAACGGTGAAGCGTAGGCGCACGGTTTAAGAGAACCGGGTGACCTTTCATAACGTTTTCCAGAATATCCCAGACGACCGGATCTTTACGATCAACAATCTTTTTGGCAGATTTAACTGTTTTTACAATTCCACGCTCAATCAGTTTTCGGATTACGAATGGTTTGTAAAGTTCAGCGGCCATATCTTTAGGAATACCACACTCGTGTAATTTCAGGTGTGGTCCGACGACGATTACCGAACGGGCGGAATAGTCGACACGTTTTCCCAGCAAGTTTTGACGGAATCGTCCTTGTTTCCCTTTCAAAGAATCGGAAAGTGATTTTAAAGGGCGGTTGTTATCTGTTTTGACGGCATTTGATTTCCTGCTGTTATCAAACAATGAATCTACAGCTTCCTGGAGCATACGTTTCTCATTGCGGAGAATAACTTCAGGAGCTTTGATCTCGATCAATCTTTTCAGACGGTTATTGCGGATGATTACCCGGCGATAAAGGTCATTTAAATCGGAGGTTGCAAAACGGCCGCCATCCAAAGGAACCAAAGGACGTAAATCGGGCGGGATAACCGGCACAACTTTCACGATCATCCATTCGGGCTGATTTCTCCCTTTGGATGAGCGGAATGCCTCAACGACGTTCAAACGTTTTAAAGCCTCATTTTTCCGTTGTTGTGAAGTTTCGTTTCCCGCTTTATGTCTCAGATCGTAGGAAAGTTCATCCAATTCGAGTCTTTCAAGAAGTTTATGGAGGGCAATGGCACCCATATCTGCAATGAATTTATCGGGATGTTCATCGTCCAGCATCTGATTCTCCTTTGGTAAGGATTCCAGGATGTCGATATACTCTTCCTCGGTCAGGAAATCCAGGTATTTAACACCGTCATTTCCCTTAATCCCGGGGTTGATGACCACATACCTTTCATAATAGATAATCATGTCGAGTTTCTTGGTAGGGAGTCCCAACAAGTAACCCACTTTATTTGGTAATGATTTGAAGTACCAGATGTGAACGACAGGGACCACCAATGAGATGTGACCCATCCGTTCGCGGCGAACTTTTTTCTCGGTCACTTCGACACCACAGCGGTCGCAAACGATGCCACGGTAGCGGATACGTTTGTATTTTCCGCAGTGACACTCGTAGTCTTTTACCGGGCCAAAAATCCGTTCGCAAAAAAGACCATCGCGTTCGGGTTTATAGGTGCGGTAGTTAATCGTCTCAGGTTTAAGGACTTCTCCATGAGAGCGTTCAAGTATTTCTTCCGGTGACGCAAGACTTATACTGATCTTGGTGAAATTACTCTTAACCTTATTATCTCGTCTGAATGCCATAATTTTTTGAAAAAAAAATGTAGAATATAACTGATTTTATTCTCAACGATCAAATTTTACTTGTAACAGCGAGCTGTCACAAGTAAAATTTGAGCTTTCTATTCCAGGTTTACACTTAATCCAAGACCTCTTAGTTCGTGCAAAAGCACGTTGAGAGATTCGGGGATTCCGGGGTGTGGAAGAGGATCGCCCTTAACAATAGCTTCGTATGCTTTAGCACGACCAATAACATCATCCGATTTAACAGTGAGGATCTCCTGAAGAATATTTGCTGCACCAAATGCTTCGAGTGCCCATACCTCCATCTCACCAAAACGCTGACCCCCAAACTGTGCTTTACCGCCCAGAGGTTGCTGTGTGATCAGGGAGTATGGTCCGATAGAACGTGCATGCATCTTATCTTCAACCATATGGCCCAGTTTCAGCATATAGATCACCCCAACTGTTGCAGGCTGATCAAATGGTTCACCGGTTTCTCCATCATAAAGATTTGTTTTGCCGAAACGTGGAATCCCGGCTTTATCGGTATATTCAGAAATCTGTGTTAAAGTTGCTCCGTCAAAGATCGGAGTAGCAAAAGTGAGACCAAGCTCCTTACCTGCCCATCCAAGTACAGTTTCGTAAATCTGTCCAAGGTTCATACGAGAAGGCACACCCAGCGGGTTAAGAACGATATCGACCGGTGTTCCATCGGCAAGGAAAGGGAGATCCTCATCACGCACAATACGTGATACGATACCTTTGTTACCGTGGCGACCTGCCATCTTATCCCCGATCTGAAGTTTACGTTTCTTGGCGATATAAACCTTAGCCAACTGCAGGATTCCTGCAGGAAGTTCATCTCCAATGGTTACATTGTACCGTTTACGACGTGCAACAGCCTCTGCTTCCTTGTATTTCATGATGAAATTATTCACAAGAGCTGAAATCATATCGTTTTTATCCTTGTCTGTAGTCCACTTGTTAGGATTCACATTCAGGAAGTCGATACCCTGTAATTGTTTGAGTGTAAATTTATTTCCCTTAGTAATCAAATCAGCGTTAAAATAATCTTTTACCCCTTGCGATGTTTTGCCATTTACAAGGTTAAAGAGCTTATCGATCAAAATTTCGCGAAGTCTGCTGGTTTCTATTTCAAGTTCGACATCAATCTGCTCCAAGAGCGGTTTGGTAGCCATCTTCCCTTTCTTCTCTTTCACAACGCGTGAGAAAAGTTTCTTATCAATAACCACACCATTTAATGAAGGAGAAGCCTTCAATGAAGCATCCTTGACATCACCAGCCTTATCGCCAAAAATAGCGCGCAAAAGTTTTTCTTCGGGTGAAGGGTCTGATTCCCCTTTAGGAGTGATCTTTCCAATCAAAATATCGCCAGGTTTAACGATGGCACCAATTCTGATCAAACCATTTTCATCCAGGTTACGGGTTGCCTCTTCGCTCACATTTGGAATATCGGAGGTAAACTCCTCAGCTCCCCGCTTGGTATCCCGAACTTCGAGTGAATATTCATCAATATGGATGGAAGTAAAGATATCATCACGAACAATCCGTTCGGAGATCACAATAGCATCCTCATAGTTATACCCCTGCCATGGCATAAACGCCACTTTCAGGTTACGACCTAATGCCAGCTCACCATTTGCTGTGGCATACCCCTGGGTTAAGATATCGCCGGTATTAACCCGTTGTCCTTTGCGAACAAGCGGCTTAAGGTCGATACAGGTACCCTGATTGGTTTTCTTATATTTTGATAGATTATAACTTTTGAAATCGGGATCGAAACTGACATATCGTTCCTCTTCAGTCATGTCGTAACGGATGACAATTTTCGAGGCATCGACAAATTCAACGATTCCGGGACCTTCAGCAGAGATATTAATACGTGCATCGCGGGCAATATTCCCTTCAAGACCTGTTCCTACAATCGGAGCCTCAGGTCTTAGTAACGGAACAGCCTGGCGCATCATGTTTGATCCCATGAGGGCGCGGTTGGCATCATCATGCTCAAGGAAGGTGATCAAAGAGGCCGCAATAGAAGCGATCTGATTTGGTCCAACATCCATTAAATTGGCATCTTCCTTGTTTGCCAACGGATAATCGGCATCGAGACGAGCCTTTACCTTCGCATTTTGAAAATTACCATCTGCATCAATAATTGCATTCGCCTGAGCAATAATTTTACCTTCTTCCTCCTCAGCAGTGAAATAGGCGACATCCTCATTATTCAGGTTTACCTTGCCATTGCTTGCACTACGATAGGGGGTTGAGATAAACCCAAGATCGTTAATTTTAGCGAAAACGCAAAGTGAGGAGATCAATCCGATATTCGGGCCTTCAGGAGTTTCGATCGGACAAAGACGGCCATAGTGGGTATAATGGACGTCACGCACCTCGAATCCGGCACGTTCGCGTGAAAGACCGCCTGGTCCCAAAGCTGACATGCGCCGCTTGTGGGTCATTTCGGCCAACGGATTGGTCTGGTCCATAAACTGGGAAAGGGCATTCGTTCCAAAGAAGGAGTTAATGACCGAGACGAGTGTTTTGGAGTTGATCAGATCAATCGGGGTGAAAACCTCATTGTCACGAACATTCATCCGTTCGCGGATGGTGCGGGCCATACGGGCCAGACCAACGCCAAACTGGGTGAACATCTGTTCGCCGACTGTACGTACACGACGATTCGACAAGTGATCGATATCATCAACGTCTGTTTTTGAATTGATCAGTTTAATCAGGTACTTAATAATCTCAATAATATCGAGTTTTGTAAGTACACGGGTAGTCATATCAATGTTCAGACCTAATTTCCGGTTGATACGAAAACGTCCGACTTCTCCTAAATCGTAGCGAACTTCAGAGAAGAACAGCTTGTCGATAACATCGCGTGCTGTTGCCTCATCGGGCGGTTCTGAATTCCGGAGTTGACGGTAAATATGAAGTACAGCTTCCTTTTCAGAATTACAAGGATCTTTCTGTAGTGTATTATAAATAATTGCAAAATCGCCTGAACCGGCTTCTTCCTTATGGAGAAGGATTGTTTTGGTTCCGGAATCAAGGATTTCATCAACGTGATCATTGGTAATCGTCACCTCACGGTCTACAATTACTTCGTTACGTTCAATAGATACCACTTCACCGGTATCTTCATCCACGAAATCCTCAACCCATGTTTTGAGCACTCGAGCCGCAAGTTTCCTCCCTACATACTTTTTCAATGCAGTTTTTGAAACTTTTATTTCATCGGCCAGATCGAAAATTTCAAGGATATCCTTGTCGCTTTCGTAACCAATGGCACGCAGGAGTGTGGTAACCGGTAATTTCTTTTTACGATCGATATAAGCAAACATCACATTATTGATGTCAGTTGCAAATTCGATCCATGAACCTTTAAAAGGGATAACCCTGGCTGAATACAATTTTGTCCCGTTAGCATGGACACTTTGTCCGAAGAAAACGCCGGGGGATCTGTGGAGCTGTGATACGACTACCCGTTCGGCACCATTAATTACAAATGAACCGGTTGGGGTCATATAAGGGACAGTTCCCAGATAAACATCCTGAACGACAGTATCAAAATCTTCGTGTTCAGGGTCTGTACAAAAAAGTTTGAGCTTTGCTTTCAGGGGTACGCTATAGGTTAAGCCCCGTTCGATACACTCGTCAATGCTATAGCGTGGAGGATCGACCTGGTAGTCGATAAACTCGAGAACAAAATTATTTCTGGTGTCGGAAATCGGAAAATTCTCCTGAAAAACCTGGTAAAGATCTTCATTTTTGCGGTCTTCCGGAGAGGTCCCCAACTGGAAAAATTCTTTAAAAGATTTAATCTGCACCTCCAGAAAATCGGGGTACTCTAGTTTGCTTCTGGTGGATGCAAAACTGATCCTTTGATTTGTATAATTTGAAGACATTATAGGCCAAGATTAAAGAACAGAAATATAAACATGAAAAGGTTTAGAATCCCTTGACGGGATTCTAAACCGCATATAACCTTGTAGTACAGGTCAAAATCTTATTTGACTTCAACTTCTGCGCCAGCTTCTTCCAATTGAGCTTTAAGGGATTCTGCTTCTTCTTTTGAAACTTTTTCTTTGATAGCCTTAGGTGCACTATCAACCAGGTCTTTAGCCTCTTTCAGTCCAAGACCGGCAAGTTCCTTAACTAATTTTACAACTGCTAATTTTGATTGACCACCGAATTTAAGGATAACATCAAATTCAGTTTTTTCAGCAGGAGCTTCAGCTTCGGCTGCTACTGGAGCAGCTACGGCAACTGCTGCTGCAGCTGGTTCAATACCGTACTCTGATTTAAGGATACCTGCAAGCTCATTAACTTCTTTAACAGTCAGGTTAACAAGTTCTTCTGCAAGTTTTTTAAGATCTGCCATTTTACTTGAGATTTAAATATTAATTGATTCTTTTATTTACACTAAAAATTAACTAGGCATTACGCTCTTCCAACGTTTTTAAAACACCTGCAATCGTTTGTCCACCCGATTGGAGTGCTGACAATACATTCTTAACTGGTGCCTGTAACGTTGCGATAATACCGCCAATAAGTTCTTCTTTTGATTTAACATTGATCAATGCTTCAAGCTGATCAGCGCCAATATAGGCACATGACTCAACAAAAGCCCCTTTCAATACCGGTTTCTTGTTTTTCTTACTAAACTCTTTAATCAGTTTTGCAGGAGTGCTTCCGGTATTGGAAAACAGGATCGATGTATTATTTACTAGTACATCATAAAGTTCTTCCGAATTCTTTTCAGAATTTTCAAGCGCTTTACGGAGGATGGTGTTCTTTACTACAACCAGTTTAACTTCCCTTTTATTGCATAACCTTCTGAGGTCACTTGTAACCTCAGCATTCAGGTTAGAGATATCGGCAAGGTAAAAATGGCTGTATGAATTAATCTCTTTGGTTAATTTTTCAATAACCTGTAGTTTCTCTGATTTTTTCATCTCAACATTATTTACTATTCCAGGCAGGATTTTGGTTCAACCTGGATGCCGGGGCTCATAGTACTTGATACATAAACACTTTTTATGTAGGTACCTTTTGCAGCAGCGGGTTTTAATTTCTGAATAGTATGAACGAATTCCCTGGCGTTTTCCACAATTTGTTGTGGATCAAACGATACTTTACCAACGGAAGTGTGTACAATGCCGAACTTGTCAACTTTAAAATCGATCTTACCCATCTTCACTTCTTTGATGGCTTTCCCGACTTCCATAGTCACAGTTCCGCTCTTGGGGTTAGGCATAAGACCACGAGGTCCTAATATACGGCCTAACGCCCCAACTTTTCCCATAACCGGGGGCATAGTAATAACAACATCTACATCGGTCCAACCACCTTTGATTTTATCGATATAGTTGTCGAGTCCTACAAAATCAGCACCAGCTTCAAGCGCTTCAGCCTCCTTGTCAGGAGTAACCAATGCGAGAACCCGTACTTCTTTTCCGGTACCATGGGGCAAAGTTACTACACCACGAACCATTTGATTAGCCTTACGAGGATCAACTCCAAGCCTTACATCAATATCCACTGAAGCATCGAACTTAGTAAAGGTGATTGTCTTTACTAATTCAGTAGCTTCGAGTAAACCATAGATTTTTCCAGCTTCGATTTTCCCCAATGCGGCTTTCTTATTCTTGGTAACTTTTGCCATTTCAACCTTAACTTTAATTAGTTAATAATCGGTGATTTGCCTGTTACGGTAATCCCCATGCTTCTTGCAGTTCCAGCCACCATACTCATTGCTGCCTCTAATGAGAAGCAGTTTAAGTCGGGCATTATAATCTCTGCAATCTCTTTCACCTGATCCCATGAAACTGTACCAACCTTGTTAACATGTGGTTCCGAAGATCCTTTTTTAACCTTCGAAGCTTCAATTAACTGAATGGCCACTGGTGGGTTTTTTACTACAAAATCGAATGATTTATCACCGTAAACGGTAATAATCACCGGTAATACTTTACCCGCCTGCTCCTGGGTCCTGGCATTAAACTGCTTACAGAACTGCATGATGTTCACCCCTTTGGAACCTAATGCAGGTCCTACCGGAGGTGAAGGATTTGCTGCACCACCTTTGATCTGTAACTTGATAAATCCAGCAATGTCTTTAGCCATAACTTTTTTTTAAAAAAAAATACTTACTCCTTTTCTACCTGCATAAAGCTAAGCTCCAAGGGTGTTTTCCGACCGAAGATTTTGACCATAACTTTAAGTTTCTTCTTCTCCGCAT
>Ga0118677_10011042_pt2 | contig 10854 bp, 10 predicted proteins | sample AliMusrvi5mmetaG_FD_86154 | JGI IMG/M metagenome (GOLD analysis project Ga0118677, IMG submission 86154)
GCGGCAGCATTGGCGGCAGGCTCTCTTCCAGCAGCAGGCTCACCTCTTTGGACTCGACGGGCTTCAGCCGCCGGCCCGTAAACCGCACCAACTGGCCCCGCAGCGTCGCGTCCACGATTACCGGTGCCCCGTTGCTTAGTTGCTCCAGTTGCGAAAGCGACGTTACCGCCAGCGGCACAACCGCGGCGGGCTCAGGATTTGGACTTCGGACTTCGGACTTCGGACTTTGAACAGACTTCATAAAAAAGTTAAACCTCCAAAAAAAACGAGAGGCGCTTCGGCCCCTCTATTGCATCTTGCACATCTTGCACACCCCCGTCAATAACTATCACGCATCACGCATCACGCATCACGCATCACGTCGCAATCGAGTATCCTCCCGCGCCACCCGCACCTCCTCCTCCTCCGCCCCCTCTTCCGTCTCTTTCTTTTCTTGCTCTTGCTCTTGCTTTTGCTCCTGCTCTTTCGGACTTCGGACTTCAGCTTCAGCCACTTCAGGCGTCTGTAAACCATTCGCCGGGAGCGCCGCGTCTTGGGCCAGTGGCCCCGCGCTGGTCGCTCCCGGCATCCCCTCAGTGGGGGAAAGTGAAGGGGACGCCTCGCCCAGCGGTGGCGTGGGCACGCCGACAATGGCGGCGGGCGAGGCGTTGACGCATTCCGCAATCGGCGGCGCGTCGGGAACTGCCGCACAACCGTCCACGACCCCAAGGGGCGCCCTTGACGGGACCACAGAAGTAATTCCTGTGTCTATAGGTGTGGACGGCGGCTCGTGAGAACCTCCCACGGCCTCTGGCGGCAAATTGTCTTTGGCCTGATCTCGGAGGGCCGAGTTACACGAGGCCCCATTATTCAGAGGCTCGTCCGGGGGCGGACAGAGATCAGCCTCGGCCAGCGCCGCCTCCGCTTCCTCGTCCCCCGGCAAATACTCATCGGCCTCGGTCGAATCTCTTCGCGCCTTCGCGCCTTCGCTGTTCAAATCAGGCTCCTCCCACAGGTTCGTCTCCTTCAGGTAGGTGATGAACGCCTCCCGGCGGTTCAGCCCGAGTTCATGGGCCAGGAAGCCCACCTCATCCCACGCCTTGCCCTCTCCCGCCGTCCCGGAGGAGCAGCTCGTGTGGTGGCACTTGAACCGCGCCCGTCCGGCGCGCTCGAACAGGCCCGCCCCCTTCTTCTCGCAGTAGGGGCACTTGAACGCCCGCCAGTTCCCGTTAATCCCCGGACCCCGCTGCCGATCTTCCATCAACCGGCGCAAAGGCAGACGCTGCCGCGCCGTTTCCATCTTACTCGCCAGACTCATGTTTTGCATTTTGTTAGTTGCACCCAGGGCACCCCATACGAATGTATAGTTGCACAACGCGAGATTATGCCGCCCCTCGCCGGATGCGCAAGAGAAATCTTCAGGTGTCGCTTGCCTTTCCGGCCCCGCTGGAGTATATGAATGGCGAGTCGTTAAACTAGCAACCGAACGAAAGGACCAACGAAACAAAAGAAACAACAAAAGAAACAAAGTGAAAATATGACAAACATGCACAACTTCTCCCGGGCGCTGTCCGCGTATCTCGCCGGGAAACCACAAAATGAATTCGCCGCCGCCGCGTCGCTCAACCGCTCCAAAGTCTGTCGGCTGCTCAAGAACGCCATCACCTGCGACCGGGAAACCCTGGATGCCGTCCTCACCGCCATCCCGGACAACCACGCCCGGCAGGAGATCGTCACCGCCTACATCCGCGACTACGCCTCGCCCGGCGCACTCCTCCACCTCAAACCCAGCCCCGAGAGCCAATGGGAGGGCTTCGACTTTCGCCCCCTCAGCCCCAAGGGCCGCGCCGCCCTCCAGCAGCTCCTCAGCGGGAACCAGACCAAGGTGTTCGAGAAGGTGCTCATAAGCCTCGCCGAGGCCCTCGCGTAAACCCACCCCTAGCCCAGTGGCCGGGTCGAAGATCATAGAAGCGTGACTCCAAACACACTGCCAAGCACAGAGCCTTCGCACGCGGCGGCAAGTGGCCCCCCGCTACAGTTGGCGAGCCGTTTGCGGTGGTGCTGCAACTCGGCAATCACCAGGTCAAAGCGGCGGGACACTGCCGTCTGTGCGGCGCCGTCATGGGTCATCTCGGCAGACTCCCAAAGGTCTTGCTCAGCGCCGATGGCAGCCTCTCGGCACGCGTTGGTAAACTTGAGCGCACCATCAATCAACTCGATTTCGAGAGGTAGGATTTTGGTCCGCCACCATTCGCCCAACTCGCCCCGCTTCTTAGCGGCAAGGATCTTGAATGTGCGGCTGGGATCGGTGGGGCCTTTTGGTCCAACGAGGTTTTCCTCGGCAACAATTCCCGCAACGACATCGGGCGTTGGGTTGGAGTGCAGAGCAACCTTTCGCTCATCGTGGCGAAGATTTGGCGACAAAAGCGCGAAGTTGTTGTTCAACTCGATTTGGTAGCCAGCCACCGCGGCCCGCAGCTTTTGGGCGACCGCAAGCCCGTCCGTTACCACGTAGCTGATCAGCGCTGGCGCGATTTCCCGTTCCGGCGAAATCGGGATGCCATCGAACGCATGGTCGATAGCGGCTTGGATCATCGCATTCTCGGCAGCGCGGCGAGCTTCGCCTTTGTGGACTTGGATGTGACGGCTCTCAGCGGATTTCTGGTAGACATCCGCGATTGGGTCTGCGGTCTGTTGCAGGGAGAACGTCAACTTTTGAATTTCCTTGATGCGTTTCCTCAACTGCGGGTCAAGGCGCGGGTGATGCAGGAGCGGTTGACACACGCGGCACAACTCGAAGCACCTGCGGAGCCGGATTGTCACGTCTCTGTCATCCGGGATCGGGGGCAGCGCGTCGAACGGCATGAAGCCCTTCTTGACGAAGGCGGGCACGCTTAGAGCGGCGGTGGTGGTGTCAGGGACGCGGAAGTCTTTCGGCAGGACGAACGGGGCGCCGGGAACGGCGGTGGGTTCATCTATCTCGGGTGCGTCGATTTCATCTGATTCAATCGGCTCGGGTTCGATTTCGATAACTGTTTTTCGTTTTGCCATATTCGTTTTGGTTTGTTAGTTGGTTCAGGACGGGTAAGCAATCGAATGAGTTGCCAGCTGCTTCAACAGCGCAACGTGATAGTCGCGCCACAAGGAGCGGTCGGCAAAAGCATTGCCGGTGGAGGGGGGCTCGGCGACGGGCGCAACTGAGTTTACGATCAGCACGACGGTGATGTTGCCGCAGTCGCGTTGCAGTTGGCGTAATTCGGTTTGGACTTCTTTTGATGCAGGTATTCTCATAGAGTCAGGGGGTTATTGGTTTTTGGTTTCGGAAATTAGTCAAGCTGGTCGGATGCCGATAGGCTGGCACGGTATTGCCGCGCAGCCTCAAGCACTTCGACGTGCGTCAACTTGGCGGGCTTGGACTGGGAGGTGGAAGGTTTCGACGGCGAGTCAATTGCCTTGAGTAGGGCATCGTGATAGGTTTGCAGCGCGGCCAATTTGTCGAGTAAGTCGCTGCAATCGAATTGCCGCAAATCCACTGACGCCCCGTTCGGGAGCCGAGACCTAAGCGCGCGGCATTCCTTGGCGAGTGCGTCAATTTGGGAACGACATTCGGTTTTGTCCTTCGGCATACTGGCGATTGCCCGGTAAGCCGTTTCAAGATTCTTCGATAGATTGCTCATACGAAACTGCGGCGACCATCAACGTGCAGGTTGTCCGGCGCGACGCTTCCACCTGCCACCGTGGGCACGCTGCGAGCGATTTCTGAGACCGAAGAGGCGGGATGCGAGGGCGCTGTAGCGGCTCATGGCCTGGGGAGTGACTCCGGTCTCTCGGGCCAGTTCGGCCAGCGACTTACCTTCGTATCGCTGCGGGCATCCAACCCACCCGAGGGCGATAACCTTCCTGGCGTGGGTCTGTCCGAAATACTGGATGGCGGCGGGGGTTGCCAGTATGCGCAACACCGCTTCGAGGGTTTCAGTTCCAGCCGGTGTCGAAGAGGGTTCGGGCGGAGCCGCGTCCAGGGCGTCATAGTCGAATTCGGCGGTCGGCACCGGGTTTCCGTTTTCAAAGTAAAGGCTCATTTTATTGCGTTTTCTACGTGTGAGGCTATCTCCCATTGAATGTTTTAGAGTCAATCATCCCTGTAAGGCGTCCGAATTTCCCTGCGCTCGAGTACTGGCCTCTGGTGCCCTGGCCCGGCGCAGCGGGGGCATAGACTGTGACTCGCCAGCCTCCGAAGTCCTTCAGCCAGGGCCGGGTCAAGCCCGGTAAGATCAAGTTCGACGGCCACGGGGCAGCCGCACTTTGGGCAGGTGGCAGGTACGGATTCAAGATGCCCATTGCCCTGAGACTGGCATCCGGCCAGAGACTTTGTCTCAGTCTCACCCCTATAGGGTGAGTGAGACTGAGACAGTCTCATTGCAGTCTCATGTTGTCTCACGTGAGACAAGGGTGAGACAGATTCACTTTGGCGAGTAGGTTTCACTTGTTTTGCTCCAGTGGATTTTCTTGGCTTTTTCGGCTCTGAGTATGTGGCGAAAGCTCGTTGCCCGGCTGCAACCGCAATCGTCAACGATGGCCTTGGCGAGAACGGACTTGCTCATACTTCCTGTGCATAGTTCCCGAACGCGCTCGGGCGTCATTAGCTGCTCATGGTCTGCCTTGCCTGATACTTCCGCCTGCCATGCCTGGAAATCAAAGTCGGGAATGGCCTCATAGATCATGGTGGCGGGATTCAACCGGGCGGCGAGCGGATCGAACTCTTTCCCGTTGCTGCACTTTCCGCACGTCAAGACTATCGGCCCGTCTGGTTCGGCAGAACCGGGGGCAACGTTCAACTGGCCACGAGTCCATGAGTGAAGCACCTTAGAGTTGCGCCCGTAGCTGGCCCGGTCGTAACCGGTGGCACCGGCTGCCCCGGCCTTGCCCGTCCTGGCGTGGTGCAACACTACCGGCGAGCGGTTCGGATTACCGGCCTTGGCGAGACGCGACAGGGCCAGCAAGGTTGCGCTCATGTCTTCATCTTTGTTCAAGTCACCAATGGCGAAGTTGTAGAGCGAGTCAAAGCAGACAACATCTGGCGAAGTGGCGGAGATGGCTTCGGCAATCCGGCGTTGCGCGGCGGGGTTGTCCAGGCTCATAAAGCCGTCTGCATCTGATTCCAGGGTGTGAATGGAGAGTTGCGCGTTGACGTGTGCCCATGCTTCCGGCCCGGTCCACTGGCGGAGCGCGGCCAAGTCGCCATGAAGTCGGCGGTTGGAGTTTTCAGCCTGTAGAATAAGCCAGCGAAGACCGGGCTTGTGAGTCTCAAGGCCGATGAATGGATTCCCGGCGATGGTGGCGACGGCGGCCTGTAAGAGCAGGCGAGACTTGCCAATGCCACCGGCGCCAGCGATTACAAGGCTCTGGCCCGTAGCCAGTAGCCGGTCGCCTAGAATGCGGTCGCTATCATCGAACGTCATCCCCAGCAAGTCGTCGGGCGTGCGGATTGTCAGGGCCTCGCGGTCGGCACTGTTTCGGCTGTGTGCCTCAAGCAGGCGGCGGGAAGCATCTTCCAGCGCGGCCCTAGAGATAGTCGTATCAAATGCCAGCCGGGAAAGCTCGCCAGCATCTCGCAGCAAGGCGCGGCGGGTCGCCCGTTCCTTGACGGTCTCAAAGTAGGTCGGGAAGTTGACCGGGCTTGGTGTCTGGTCTGGCAGGGCGGCCAAGTAATCGAGTCCGCCAGCATCTTCCAGCCGGTGGTTGTCCCGAATCAACTGGACGAGGGAAACACTGTTTAGTGGCTTGCCATCGGTCCTGAGATGGCAAATGGCTGAATATGCCTCCCGGTGTCGGCGGTCATAGAAATCATCTGGGGCAAGCTGGTCAAGCAACCGCCCCGCGTCATCATCGGCGGTCAGGATGCACGCCAGCGCGCCAGCCTCGGCTGCCGAGTCGTGCGGGGGAAGCTGGTCGGGTTGCGGTGCGTCATTGGAATTCATTTCGTGCCGCTCCTTTGCGGCGGTGGTTGCGGAGTAGCCGCAAGAATCTGGCTGGCCCCACTTCAAGGGCTGGCGTCCATCCGCGAGCGGAGGCGCGGGCGGCAAGTTGAATACCACTTTGGGTTACTCCGGTGAATCGTTTGGGGTGGTTGCTCATACGTCGATCTAGTGCTTCTCAGTCGGCATGGCCGCGTCGCCGGTCTCCTTGAATGCCGTTGGGCGTGAGAACTCCTCGATCTCCCAGCAGAGCATTTGCATCCGGCGTGCGGCCCGCGACCGCAGACACGTCAGGACACACGGATCTTCGACTATGGACTTGAGACGGTCGTGTTCGCGTCGAAGTTCGGACAGCAGGTCGATTGAGATTCGTAGTGGGAAGTTGAGGGTGTTCATAGTGGGTTAACGCTCCAAGGCCATCCGCACTTTCTCAGGCGAGTAGAACACCAGGCCACCAAGCTTGATGAACGGGATTCGACGGGCTTTCTTTTGCCGGTCAAGCCATCGCCGTGATGGGCGGCACTCAGGTGGGAATATGGCCCTGAGCAATCCTTCAGCATCAACCAGCGGGTGTTTCTCTGCGCGTGGAGCGGTGTCCACATTTGTCATTTGTTGGTCCATAGTTGCGTATTCACTTTCTGTTAAACGCGTCGCTTCATGCGTTGCGTGTCTGTAAGTGGGGGAACGTTACCGATTGGTGGGCGGTTGGTGGGCGGTTGACGGCTTCGCTCAATGTTTATGCGGGTTTCATCGGTCTAAAATTGGCTGTTGACATGCCTGCGTAATTTCCCCAATAATTTCCCCAATGGACAAAAACGAGATTGGAACGGCTGAAATAGCAAAGCTCACCGGGCTTTCGCAACGCCAAGTGCGCTACTCGGCAAAGGCCGGGGCGATACCCTGGCCAGTGACCCGACCGCAGAGACGCGGCTTCTGGTTCCAACGTGACAAGCTCGCGGGGGGCGGCGGCTGGCTTGAGAGGCGCACGATCGATCCGTGCGAGCCTAAGAGGCGTGGCCGGAAGCGAAAGGCGGCCTACACCAGGCTGGAGTCAATGCCTGCCGACAATCGGGTGGTATTCATCCAGGACACCGCCAAGTTCACCCGGGAACTGGCCGCGCTATCCAAGGCGCTGGCCGCCAAGCTGGTGCGGATCGCCCCACACCTGAGCTTGGGAGCCTCGGAGGGGATTTTCAATGCGCTGAAGCCGCTTGAGCGTGCACGCTTGCGGGCGGGCAGTAAATACATGGACGCCGAGTTGCAGAAGCCGAGATCGGTTCCTAACAATTCCTAACTGGAAAGTGTCGTTTCGTGTCCAAACCTGTCCAACCGTGTCAAAGCGTCAAAGTGCCTGATACCATTGATTCTATTGATTGCCCTGTGTTTATTGGGTTTTCTGCGTGCTTGACTAAGAGAGTTCAAATCTCACCGCCCCGACCATTTTAATCCTCCCTGGGAATGCATTTCAAAGCGGTCTCCGGTTTCAGAGCGCCCCAACCTGCCGCACAACGAGCGCTGCGGAACAGAGCGCGTCAGTCAGTCCCGAGAATCTTTGCGCCTGCGTTTCGACAGCGGCTCGCACCACCGACTCATCACCCAGGATCCGGACCGATTTTCTGGCCCGCGTCAAACCCGTGTACAGCAATTCCCGCGTCAATACGGGGCCCGGCTTTTCCGGTAGCACCAGGATAACATGCTCGAATTCCGAGCCTTGGCTCTTGTGGACGGTCATGGCGTAGGCGGTTTCGTGCACCGGTAACCTCTCGCGTGCGATAGCTCGGATGGTGCCGGATTCGTCCGGAAAGTGAACCGCCTGAGGTGCGCCTTCGCAGGTCCAGAACACCCCGGTATCGCCGTTGAAGAGCTTGAGCACATAGTTGTTGGCGGTGACCATCAACGGCTTTCCGGTGTAGCTGCCGAACCGCATTTGTTCGGTCAGGCCGGGTAATTCCTCCGCCAGGATTTCTTCCACGGTGCGATTGAGGCCCACCGCGCCGTATGGGCCCTCCCGCACGGCGCAGAGGATGCGGAATCTGCCCAGGGCCTGCAGTGCCGCCTGCGGCGAGGCCGCCTGGAGCACCGGCCGGTAATACGCACACACGGCTTCGCGCAGCGCCTGCTTGAGATCCCGGCGCTGGGGTAGTGGCTGCCAGGCTACCGGGGTTCCGCCTGCGCCGGCACTAGGCACGAAAGCCACAACTTCCGCCGAACCGCCGGCGTTGACCGCTGTGCTGAGGGTGTGGAGGGCGACTGCCTCGCCCGAACGATGGTTCACCAGTAGTTGCACTGCGGTGTCCGCTAGTTCGCTGTTTCGCGCCACCTCGACCCCGGGGAGCTTTTCGCCTCCGCACTCCTGGTAAGCCTGGTGGAAAGCCGGGCTGAACTGGTTAATCGCGGCCGCCCGGCAGAGGTCGCCCAGAACGCTGCCCGGGTCGACCGGCGGCAATTGATCCTTGTCCCCCACCAGTATGAGCCGGACGTCTTCCTTCTTGAGTGCGGCCAAGAGCCGGGCCATGAGCGAGAGGCTCACCATGCTGGCTTCATCCACGACCAGCACGTTCACCGGCAGCGGGTTCTCCGGGCCGTGGCGGAACCTGGCCGAATTGGGGATCGGACCGAGGAGGCGATGAATAGTGGTCGTCAGGTCTTTGGCCTGGAGCTGTGCTTTGACTGCGTCCGAGCACGTGAGCTGGTCGAGGGACTGCGTCAAGGATTCCTGCAATCGGGCGGCCGCTTTCCCCGTGGGCGCCGCCAGTTTGACCCGCAGGTTCTCGGCGCCGGGCTGCTCCAGCAGCAGGGCGAGCACCCTCGCGATGGTCCAGGTCTTACCGGTTCCCGGACCGCCGGTGATCACCGAAAAGCGCTGCCGCACGGCCGCGAAGGCCGCCACTTTTTGCCAATTGATTTCTGCCGGGGTGGCTGGGAACAGCCGTCCCAACCCGGCGGCGAGCGTGGGCAGGTCCAGCGCGAGGGGGTCCATCTCGATCCTGGCCAGGAGGTCCTGGGCGATGTCTTGCTCGTAGCGCCAGTAGCGGTGCAGATAGAGACGGCCCGCCTGATCCAGGATCAGCGGCTTCTCCTCGCCGGGCCTTCCCACAACGGAGGTGTCGAGGAGAAGTTTCTCCCACTCCTGACTGGGCGGACCGGAGATGGTCGCGCCGTTGCTGAACGCATCGAGTCTGATGCAGGAATGACCGTCGGCGAGCTGTCGGCTCACCAGCGCGGCGGCCAGCCCCAGCGCCGGGCATTCTTTGCCTGAAAGCCTAACCAGCAGGCTGGCCAAATGCCGGTCAATGGGATTGAAGGCCTCGGTCTCCAGAGCGGCGAGAGGCGAAAATGCTGTGGTCATGAGTTCACCTCCGTAACATCCCCCAGGGCCATGGCGAGGCGCTGGACCGCCTCATTTGACGGGCGATCATGGAAGACGCCCACATCCGGGCGGTCCGGCGCAAGTCCCCGCAGGAACACATAATGCACCCCGCCGAAGTGTCGGTCGTAATCATAGTCAGGGAGGCGCTGCCGGAGGTATTTATCGAGGGCAACAATATAGATGTAATACTGCAAGTCGTAGGAGCTCTCTTGGATGGCGCGCCGCATGGCTTCCAGGGTGTAGTCCGCGGCCCTGTTTCCGAGCAGGTTGGATTTCCAGTCCACCACGTGGTAACGGCCCTCAAACCGGAAGATTAGGTCGATAAAGCCTTTGAGAAACCCTTGGAGCTGAGCTGGGGCAACGGCCGCACGGGACGAGGCAGTCGGCCCCGATTTCGGATCGCGAATCAGGTTTAGGATTCGCGCCCCGTCCAGGCGACCGGTGGGGAAATGGAATTCCATTTCTGTGAGTCGCTCGCTGCTGGGGATCCGTGCCAGCGCGAGATTGGAATCCCTCGGATCCAGGTGCAGGTGGCGCAGTTGCTCCAGCATCTCGACAACGGCCCGGCCTCGCTCCTCGTTGTAGAGGTCATAGGACTCGAGCTGCTGCCGGACCAAGGATTCTGTGGCTGCCTCATCGCCGCCAGCAAAATCAAACCGTTCGAGAATCTTATGGAGGCAGTCCCCCGTCCGGGCGTTTGAGGGCAGGGAAAAAATGCCGGTCGGCGGCTCGGTCGCCAGCAGCGCAACGATCTGAAAAAGATGGTTCTCGATCACGTCGCGCAGACACCCGGCGGTTTCGTAAAACGCGCCGCGGCTTTCCACGCCCAGGTCTTCGGCAATGCTGATCTGGATATTGGCAATGTGTTCGCGGCGCCACAGCGGCTCAAACAAGGCATTGCCAAAGCGCAGGGCAAACAGGTTTTGCACGGCGGGCTTGCCCAGGTAATGGTCAATGCGGAAGACCTGCTTTTCTTCGAAGAACTTGCGCACCGTGTGGTTGATGGCGCGGTTGGAAGCCAGGTCATGGCCCAGCGGTTTTTCCAGCACCACGCGGGTCTTGGGCGTGTTCAGGCCGGCGGCACCGAGCTGCTCGCAAACGGTGGTGAACAGGGCCGGCGCAGTGGCCACATACATGACCACGGTTTCGGTTTCGCGCTCGTGCAGCTTGGCGGCCAGGCGGGCGTCGATCTTCTCGCGCAGGAGCTTGGCTTCTTCCAGCCGCCACTCGGCCTGGTCGGCCTGGGCCACTATGCGCTTGGACTTCAGGTGCGCCGCGATGAGTGTGAACGAATAGTTCGTGTTCACTTGGATATCCACCTCGGCAAAGCCCCGGCCCACCCGGTAGCGGCGGCCGCTCAGGAGGAAGCTGTCGTCGGTGTGCGGATGGCGGGCGGCGAAGGGGAACTTGCTTAGGATGGCCACGTGGATATTGGTATCCCAGCCAAAGAGCAGCTCGCTGTGCGGGTAATTCAAGCCCTCCGCCTGGAGCGATTGCCGTAGCTCGGCCAGCTCGCCCGTCCCGCCCATC
>Ga0118677_10014941_pt1 | contig 10854 bp, 13 predicted proteins | sample AliMusrvi5mmetaG_FD_86154 | JGI IMG/M metagenome (GOLD analysis project Ga0118677, IMG submission 86154)
CCATAGCATTGAGGTTTAGTTTCAATTTAAAATATTGGTTCCGAAAGTAAATAAAATATGGCTAATTTTAATCCGCGATTCAATAAATAAAACTATCAACCGGATAAATGAATATAATATCAACCACAATGATTAATCATTTTTTTTCGCTCTGCTTTTAATCCTAATTTGGGTATTTATCCCTTATAATAATCCGAGCGCACAACCTTTACATGCAAGAATTAAGATTGACACTGAAAAGGAGGTTGGGGAAATTGACAGGCTGATTTACGGTAATTTTTTTGAATTCTGCAAAGAAGCAATTAGTTAAAACAGAAAAATGACCTTAAATATGAAAGGCGAAAAATTTTCATGTAATTTCCCTGCACACTCCTACACGATGATTATTATTCCTTTAGGTTCGAAGTAGACACTTTATTCAGATCAATGCCAAAATTAAATGTTTCATTATGGTTATTTTAAAACAAATTAGCGCACAAAAAAGAAACTCCTGACAAGATATTGTCAGGAGCTTCTTTTAATAAATATGATTTTGATAGAGGTGATTGGAATTGGTGTCCAGAGCATAAAGATACAGATCGTCATTTTGAGTGTAGTATTAATATAACTCCGCAAATTGTAATTGATAGAATAGTAAATTCAAAATTAATTGAAAATGTAAAAGAGTTTAATTTAGATCAATATAATATTGATATATCTTTAAATAAAGTTGTTGGTAAATGTGATTTAAAATGTGCTTACAATTTTACTTACGGTGGAAGCAATTCAACGGCAAAAAATAACGGGGTATCCATCAGTTTGACATACGACAATTCGAGCGTTCCTCCGGTTATTTTCAACAATCACAAATACACAGTTTCAAAATTAAACCTATACTCACCGTCACTTCATTTATACACGGGAAATAAGGCTAATGCAGAAATTATAATTGAACACGTTCCTGTCATGGGGGGTGAAAACCTGTATGTTTGTATACCGATTGTCCAATCAAACAATTCATCCGTTGCATCGGGGTTAATTACACAAGTAATTCAAAATGTTTCGAGTAATGCCCCAAGTAACGGCGATTCTACGAATCTTAATCTAACTGGATTCACGCTGCAAGACGTCGTTCCTAAAAAGCCATATTTTAATTATTTGAATACGACGTCTGGACTATCGGGTGATTATTTGGTATTTGGTAAATTCGAAGCGATATCTTTAAGCGAAGAAACGTTGGCGAGACTGGGCAAAATAATTTCACAATTCCCGATAGATATGACGGGTGGAAAATTGCTTTACAACCCCAATGGTCCTAACAGCGACATGGCAAACCAAGGTATATATATTTCTTGTCAACCGACCGGTTCTTCGGAAGAACAAGTTGATGTAACTCTAACAAAAAACGAGAGTGTGAACGACATATCGTCAATGATGAACAACCCTGTCATATATTTCATTTTGCAGATCATTGTAGGCGGAATTATCTTTATAACATTGTATTACATCATAAATTACATTTTCAATTACTTTGTGTCAAGTAAAACTACGAATACCGAATTGTAAAATAATAATTTGATTATAAATTTATTATTTTCTAGAATACTTTAGTTCAATGGCGCCGCATCGCGTAGATTCTCCAACATGGGTTTGTAAGAGGGTTTGGTCAACGTGCTTCCGCTTTGAACGATCGGCGCCATCTTCTTTACGACCTCTTGTTCTAAAGTATAAGGGAATTGGTTAAAGGCCGTGAACTGAGATCGTTTCTTTTCTTCGGTCGGTGCATATTTCCTAAGAGCATCTATACCGGTAACCATAGAAGACCTTCGAATTAAATCAAACGCAACGAACAACCCAAGAACCGCTAAAATTGGATTGCAATGAAGAAACATGTAAACGACAATCATAAAAATTACAATTTTGCCTATTATAGTATCAACGAGATTTGCGAGAGGTTCGGGAGTTTTATACCCCATAATCAAATATATGATCATTAGAATAACCAACAATACTTCACCCATGTGTTCTTTTTTCAAAAGACTGTTCATATATCATATTGATAGATTTTATTTCATAACGGGTTTTATTGTATCTGTAATATACCTAAAAACTTTGGTCTAAACATTCATATGGAAAAAACATATTTGGGACAAAAAGGTTATACCATCCCAAAAAATAAATTGAGCATTGAACAACAACAAAAAATAAGAAACGATCTCACAATTAAACCATATTTACCAGGGTCGCCGGTAGCCAACAATGCTCCTGGGTTTCCAGCCTTCAGGGAATCTTCAAATAAAATGTATGTTCCTCATTATTACGGAGTAGAGCATTTTGGAAAGCCGAAGGAAATAAAAACTAGCGAAGGAATGAACATAAACCTAGAATTTGGTGGAACCCTGAGAGACTATCAAGTCCCGGTAGTTGACAAGTTTATAAATCACGTTACGAGCGGCGCACCCAACGGAGGATTGCTCGAACTACCGTGTGCTTGGGGCAAGACCAGCGCGTCGCTGTGCATAATAAGCAGACTCAAGAAAAAGACGATTGTTATCGTCCACAAAGAATTCTTGATGAACCAGTGGATTGAGAGAATCCAACAATTCCTGCCGGGTGCGCGGATCGGGAGAATCCAAGGACCTACAGTCGACGTGGAAGACAAAGATATCGTTTTGTGTATGCTTCAAAGCTTAATTTCAAAGGACTATCCAAGTGATATGTTCGACTGTTTTGGATTTACGGTCATAGACGAGGTCCATCATATTTCTAGCCAGACATTTTCCAACGCCCTCTTTAAATTGGTAACGAAATACATGTTGGGTTTATCGGCGACGATGGATCGCAAGGATGGCACCACGAAGGTATTCAAAATGTTTTTGGGTAATGTCGTGCACAAGGCCGAGAGAAAGAACGACGGTGAAGTGGAAGTTAGGGCAATCACTTACAAAACGAACGACGATGAATTCAACAAGACAATATTAGATTTCAGGGGTCAGCCGCAAATTAGTTCGATGATCAGCAAGTTGTCCACCTATAATCGCAGGACGGAATTCATAATTCAAGCTCTCACAAATTTCATTCGAAAAGAGGACGTCGATAAAGAAACGTTTGAACTACACAAAAAGTCAATGGATGAATCTAAAATATGTTGTGAAATTTGTTCTTCGAGAGAAAACTACCTAGTCAAAAATTCCTGTTGCTGTATTGTAAAATTTTGTCTTCCGTGCTTAAATAACATTGTCGAAGAGGCAAAAATTCCACAGCCGTTCGTCGATAAGAATGGCATTGAAAAAACATCAAAGAAAAGGCCAAAGTGTCCATGTTGCAAAAAAGTATTGGAATACGAACAAAATTATATTGAAAATGATCACGTGAAGCCAATCGAACAACAACACACAATTATCATGTCTCACAACCTAAATGTGCTAGAATACATATATACCAAAATGGTTTGTAAAAATTTGGCATCGGTCGGGTATTATGTCGGCGGAATGAGTGAAACAGAATTGAAAAAGTCAGAGAAAAAGCAAGTGATACTTGCGACGTATAGTATGTGCAGCGAAGGATTGGACATTGCTTCTCTCAATGCCGAATTCTTGATAAGTCCAAAGACAGACATTGTTCAATCGGTCGGCAGGATTTTAAGGGCGAAGCACGCGACATCTATCCCAATCATTTACGATTTTGTGGACAATCACGATGTGTTTAAACGACAGTGGTTGAAACGAAAAGCGTATTACAAAAAACAAAATTACAGAATAATCGGCTCCGTCGACTTGGCAAACTGGAACACTATATTTGACCCTACAAAGCCCACAAAATTAAATCAATGTATAGATTCTAGTGATGACGATCAAGCTAACGATGACGGCGAACCAAAAGGCGTATGTTTGCTTAAATTCAAAAAACAACTATAAAATCAAACGTAAAAAGGTTTAAAAATGTATTCCGTTTGAACACATGGAACAAATAACGAATCTTTTAAGGCCTGATGATGGATTCGGCGAAAATTATAAGTATTTAATTCTTAGTGTTATGTATGCCGAATTGAACAACTACGAATTTGTATATACTCCGTTTGAAGTTATGCAACACAACTATGATGATGATCCAGATTACATAAACAAAAAAGAGCAGATGATAAACTTTAAAGGGAATTTTAAAATGGTAACCGAGATAAAACCCCGCGTACCGAATATATTTGATTTGATAAAATTTTATCACAATAACATTGAGAAATGTTCCACATCCAAATCATTCAAACTAATAAAATCACTATTTTATGCTAATAAAAAAAACCCATTTGATCGTATAAATACTAACATAGCAATCCATATAAGAAGAATGAATCGTCATGATTACATTGTAATCGACGAAGGAACCAAATTAAGAACGCCCGTATACGACGAACTATTTGCAAAATTATCAAAGGATCCTGTGAATTCAACAAGGTTACCTGGAATGGATGTTCCAGTCGATTTATACACGACAATAATAGAACAATTTGAAATGGCAATACCAAATGCAAAATTTCATATTTTCTCGCAAGGCGATAAAGATGATTTTAAACTGTTCAATAAAGGTAATATTACATTACACTTAAACGAAAGCCTAGAGGAAAGTTTTATACAACTGGTTTATGCCGATATTTTGATCACGGCTCCATCTTCATTAAGTTATACCGCTGCATTACTGTCGAACAATACAATTTATTATGTCGATTGTTTGAACCCGAAGCTCCCTCATTGGAACATAATTCAAAACTACAAAAGTTCAAAGATGAAATACAAATTTAGCACAATAGATAATGCAGATCTTGCAATAACTGATTTTAACTATGATCCGTATCTAGATAAATTTGAGAGAATATTATAAAAAAATGAAATACTTTTCGTCACGTAATTGAAATGACACAAATAAAAAAGAGCTACGTTAAGTTTACAACTGAAAATGAATCTATTCATATTGTCTCTTTGCTTCAAAGAATGTGCTGAAAGTATGTTTGATAAACACATTTATAAAATTTTATTAGAAGCGGTTCAAATGTTATGCACTGCCATTCAAATTGTTGATCCAGACAACGAAGTAAAAGACAAAACACAAATATACAAAATTGCACATAAAAATCACCCTGTAACCATATGGATGCGAACATCCTTAGATAATTATTTATGGGCCCTAGAATTAGTTGAAGCTATGCATAACGAATGGAAATATAGATACAATCATCCACCTGAAAAATTACACAAATCTTACGTTGTTGCCAAATATTTGAAAGACTTTGCTCCGTCTGCTGATAAGTTTCCTAGTGTAGGGCTTACCCCGTTTGCACTTGCAATGCCTGTAGATTGTAAATGCGAAGACCCCGTCGAAGCTTATCGTAAATATTATCAAACTCCCGATAAACAAAGGATTGCTTCATGGAAAAAACGCGAAAAACCCGGTTGGTATAATTTGACAAAAGAGGCGGTTTGAAATGAGAATAGATTGAAATATAATTACATAATTTTTGAAAAACTTCCTGCCATATAATGATGAACTAAGAAACTAAACAAACCAAATAAAACGTCGACCAACAAATAGATCCATGATTTGGGATTTTTATGGATTGCATTAAAAGCAAACAAATAATACAAAAGAGCGTGCACGGGTCGCAAATTATTCCACCATATTTTTTCACCAAACACTTCTCCACCGGTTGGTCTTGTACCGGTTAAAAAAATATAGGTAAACCCGATGGCAGGTAGCAACGCTATATAACCCAATAGGGGAAGATATTGAGTACCAATGTTTTTGGCCGTGTATGCAAATAGCGATCGCGTTCCAATACAACCAACGAGAAATAAAACAAATCGTTTTTGTAGTTTGTTCATATCTTACAATTACAAAATAATCTTTGTAATTGTATAGTATGCACAATCATAAATTATATTCAATAACGTTTAATGCGGATATGATGAATTACGACGGGTTGTTTTACGTCGATTCTAGTGATGACATCATAACAAATTTGAAATTCAATATATGTAACATTGATGAACTTTTACTGAATCCTCAATATGAGTATAGATTTACAGACAACACAATGTTCACTAAACTAAAAAACGAATCTACTTGGGAACCGCTAAACATGGAGTTTTTTTCAATTACACAAATTAGAAATGATGAGTATCTCATTTGTGATGATACAGATGCAATAACAATCAGGTCTTACATTACGGTAAATAAAAAATCCAGAATGGTTACAAAGTTTATTGTATGTTACACAAATGTAGACTGTCTTGCATTGCCACACAATTTGAATAAAATATACAAATTTATGAACAATAAAGCATATTTTACACCTTTTCTCTTTGAAAACGCCCATTCTGGGGCGTTTTCATCAGCGAAAAGTAACTGTTCCATGCGCATTGAAAATACACAAAGGTGTATAACTGAGAAGAGTTGGGAAGAAGTTTTTAACATTCAAGTCAAAATAGAAGCATTGAATATTACTACACTCGAAAAACCAGAACCAATTGTTATTCCAGAACCAATTGTTATTCCAGAACCAATTGTTATTCCAGAACCAATTGTTATTCCAATACAAATTAATCGAAATACTGTAAGCGGACCTCCAGTTATTACAAACAATCGAAATGTGACGAATCCAAAAACAATACATAATATTCGACAAATGAATATGAATGAACATCCAACACAAAATCACCCACAAACAATAATGAACAACGTTCAAACAAACCCTCGAATTATAGACGCGCCTAAACCCCACAATCTACGAGGTTTGTATAGTCATATAAAAACTAGTGTCCTTTAGAAGCGAACCCAGTCCCGGTGTAATGGTTGTAGTTGTCAACGCAGTTTGTGCAATTGACAAGAACCTCATAAGGAGGGGGGCTTGCTAAAGCAGACGAAGAAGGAGCAAGTTGACCTCCAGTTGAATATGTCGGGGTCATTGGAAGATTGTTTTGAAATTGGGAATAACCACCTCGCTGTTTACGACTCCTTGATTTTCGTGTTTGTTTACCCCCTTTTTTATTTTTACCCCCGGATTTACTTCTGCTCAAACCAAGCATTCGAGCATACCTAGATTTTACCACGTTTTTCAAACTCCTTAATTTTGTCATGTTTCGCCTTTTCATCTTATACTTTTTAGTGATATTTTTTATTTTCCTACGCAGTTTTTTAACGCCGCCCTTCATGCAAATACCAGGAACATACCCAGCCGCAGCATCGACTCCACTTTTTGCCCCAGCCAATCCAGGAAGACCATTTATTTCGTTGCTACCAAAGTGATACGGGTTGTTTGTATTGCCTACGTTCACAAAATTGCCATTTACATTGCTTAAGGGGACGGTTCCCCCATAACCAAGATTTGATGCTCCAGAACCAGCTGACATATACAATATACTATTATATAATTTTCACAATGTCTGTGTTTTTACAATCTGGAACGATCGACCACCTTCATACTTGCATCTGCCAAACGCAGAGGGTGCCATTTCTTGAATTTATAATTATACCCACAAATCATATTGTATTGTTTATCCAAGAAAACAAATCGATCTGCATTTTCGTTCTGGAATTCATCTTCATCGTCACTCTCTTCGAGGGCATCTAGGTTATTATTTTCCTTAATATTTCTAAATAAACCGTTCATCATAACGCTCGTGGTATAGTCGGGTATGCATGCAAATTCGTATACTTGATTATCGCTGCAATAGAGATGATAAATGTCATTGAGTAAGTCTGGCTTAACTTTAAAGACGACCTCCTTTTGGACGGGCTGCTTTTTACGCACAGTGTCGAACTTTTTGACAAGTGGGTTCGATACATTTGAATTGCAAGGCGGTCTCGATGGAACTTGTTTGTCAAGATATTCGATTGGCATAAAATAGAAACTGTTACTTTTGTTGAAATGTCTAAATTGGACACATTCGATTTTGTATTTCAGCATCTTTATCTTACTTAGAAGATCATCATACTCACTGCTGATAACAGGTAATCCAAACACGACAAACGAATTGTTGTATGATCTTTGCGATGTATCTCTTTCCATAATATTGTTGAACAATATTAATTTGTCACCCCAATTACGACGCGATACATCACCCCCCTTGTAATAAAAAATATCCTCCATCGAAAAAAAAACATTGTTTGCGTGAATAAATTTCGTTCCATATACGATGGTATTGTAAGCCAACTCGGTGTGAAAACACGCGTTCATAATTTTAATATTCGTTATCTGTTTGTTATTTTCCAATTCCATAACAATACATACATTTTGGTCGTTATACACTGTGAACCAAGCAAAACATTTGACGCCTTGAGGAATTGCCAACAAAACGTCGGCATTGTAAACTTTTTTATGTGTTATGTTCTCATAAGAAAGTTTTATGTTCGGGAAATTATCAAGTATATTGTTTTTGTCTAACTGCATATTATGTTTGTATATGGACAAACCTTTATATGCTTTTACTCTAAAAATTACTATAATCTGAATATGAAACTCCTCCATTGACAACATCTAAAGTTGAAATTTCTGTGGTGCTAGACGATACATTCAATTGTTTTTTCAAGAAATTTTTGAGTTCATTTTTCATATCGCTTTTAACATCGCCATTTTTATTAGCAATCACATTGTATATATTTTCGTATTTATGTGCTGGGTTATTAACTAAATCTTTAATCTTGGGAACTGTTAGCGTAGACGTGAAAAAATTTAACAGATAATGAACCAAAAAAATTAACAATATAGATATAAAGGTGATTTGTATAATCCAAAAGAACATACAATATCTAAATATTAGTTTACCAGATTTACACCTTATAATAGTAGATTTACAATTGAGACAAAAATATATTCAATTCTTCTTTAATTAAATAGTTGTCAATGTCTCCAGACACTTCAAAATAAAAATCTGTCGGTGTGAATGAACTGTTTTTGCTGTCTCCTTCAATAACCAATTGAACGTTTGCCTTTGGACTTTGAGAATAATACAACAATGTAGATTGCACCATAACGTGATTCGAGGGAATTTGATGTGTTTCCTCGAGCGTCATAGTAGTTTCATCTCCAATCAATTCAAAATCTCCTAATTTCATATGTATTGTTGTTTCGACATCAACGATTACACTCTTGTATATTTTGTTGTTTTCAATGACAAACATACCGTCAGCCGAGTATATACGCTGTCGTGTTTTTGTTTTTGTATAATATTGATCGAGCGATTGCATTTGAGTAACTAATTTATCCATGTTATATTTGTCAACAAAGACTTTCATTGTTATATTTAAATTGTATAAACTATTTAAACCCTTTTTACAACCATTATTAACGAATGGCCAACCCGATTTCGGTGATTATAGTTGAAAAAACAGGAATATTGAAATTGTTATCAATTAAAGATTTTAAAGAAGAAGAGTTGTTTAAAAAATGCGGGTTCAAGAAAACTGAAGATTTCATCAAACAAACTGAGTGGGACGTCAAGCTTGGAGGCACGAAATACAATATTGCCGTTATGGCTAAAACGGACGGCAGAACAAACAGTGAAAACAAATACGAATTCCCGCCGCCGATCGATTCTACACTATTTTTTGGTAATTGCGCGATCGTAGCGAAAGACGAATCGCAAAAATACGTCGACCTTTCGTTGGATCTGTGGGAAAAGATATATGAAAAATTGTTTGGTGGATTCGAAGACTTGGCATCAACCGCGCTCGAGGATGAGCTTGAAGAGGATGAGCTGGCGAATATTCCCAAAGAACTAAAAACAAAGGATGGGTATTTGAAGGACGGGTTTGTCGTTGATAGTAGCGAAGATGACGCTGATGAAAATTTTGATGAATGTCTAGAAATAGGAACAGAATTAAGCGAAGAGTCGTATGATTACGATAGCGAGAATTAGCAAAACGTTAAAAAGGGTAAAATATAATATTGGTCAATAAATATATGAACAAACGCTCTCCTGACGTTAAGGTTGTAACAAATCCAAATAAACTAGGTGATGGGTTCGGTGAAAACCTAAAATTATTGATGTTTAGCGTTATGTATGCAGAAATCAATGATTGCAAATTTGTGTATTCACCGTTCAAACTTATGGAACACAATTATGACAACGACCCAGAATACAGTCAAAAGAAGGAATTTCTAATCAATTTCATGAAAAACTTTGAGAATGTTAGCGACGAACCGCATCACGTCCTCAACTCATTTGAGTTATTGCGTTTTTTTCACTTGAATGTTGAACAATGCTCAAAATCAAAATCACTCAATTTAATGCGTATGTTGTTTCGCGCCGGTAAAGAGAATCCTTTTGATGGTTCGTTTACGAACATTGCAATTCACATAAGGAGGATGAATTCTCACGATTACAACAGAACCGGGGGTAACAATAAAACCGCTATGCCTGGCATGGATGTCCCAAACGAATTGTATTTGGGATTGATAAAACAACTTAGGGGGTCATATTCCAACACAAAATTCCACATTTACTCGCAGGGAAATCCCGACGAATTTAATGTCTTCAAAAATGATTATACCGTTTTACACATAAACGAAAATCTAGAGGATACGTTTACGCAAATGGTTCTTGCCGATATGTTGATCGCAGCCCCGTCGGCCCTAAGTTATACTGCTGCATTTTTGTCGGCGAATACAATTTATTATATCGAGTTTTGCAATTTACCGCTACCTTCTTGGAATATTGTGAAAGGATACAAGAGCTTGCGTACAAAACATGAATTTCTCATCCCTATGTTGACTCCGGTGTATTACGATCCTTACACAGATCAGTTTCAAATTATTAAATGATTTTCTTTTTAGCTCACTCTTTTCTAAAGATTGAAAAAAATAAAATTGATACTGATTTAAAT
>Ga0118677_10014942_pt1 | contig 10854 bp, 11 predicted proteins | sample AliMusrvi5mmetaG_FD_86154 | JGI IMG/M metagenome (GOLD analysis project Ga0118677, IMG submission 86154)
ATATTCCTTCACCACCGCGCGGTCCTGGAAAAGAATTCCCAGCTTCCCGGCCATGGCTCCCGACTTCGCGACAAGCACCAGACCGCTCGTTTCCGAATCGATACGGTTCACGATCTTCAGTCCCTCCGGCCCCGGTCTCAGGTCCCGGATCAAAAGGCTGAGAAGATTTTTTTCCTTGAAGCGCCCGACGGGATGGACCGGCAAAGGCGCGGGCTTGTCGACGGCAAGAAAAAAGTCATCCTCAAAAAGGATCTGATACCCCGTCTCCACGTAAAGATCCGCTTCGGTACGCACTGATCCTCCTCTTAAAACGATCGAAGATCAGTACTGTACCAATCTCCGGTTAAACTTTTTAGATGTCGATTGGTACGCATGGGTTGATCCTGATCAAAAGATGCCGCGGGCTCGGAACTGAAGTTGGAGGAAGGGTTCAAAGATTGAATTGCAGGTCGTAGAGCGTTTTGTAGACGCCGCCCTGGCGGAGGAGGGAGTCGCTGGTCCCCTGCTGGACAATGCGACCTTTATCCATCACGAGGATGGTCTTGGCCTTCTGGATGGTGGAGAGGCGATGCGCGATCACGAACACCGTGCGGTCCTTCATGAGATTCTCCAAAGCACCCTGCACCTCTTTCTCGCTTTGGGTATCCAAATGGGAGGTCGCTTCGTCGAGCACGAGGATCGGAGGATCCTTTAGAAGCGCGCGGGCAATTGCGAGCCGTTGGCGCTCGCCGCCGGAAAGCTTGAGGCCCCGGTCCCCTAGCGGGGTGTCATAGCCCATAGGAAGCGCCTCGATAAAATGATCCGCGTAGGCGATCTCCGCGGCCCGTTTGACATCTTCCAGAGTCGCGTCCGGACGGCCGTAGGCAATATTTTCCCGGATCGTGCAATTGAAAAGCACGGTTTCCTGCGACACGATCCCGATCAGGCCGCGCAAGGAAGGAAGCGTCAGATCCCGGATATCCTGTCCGTTGATCTTGATCGAACCCTGGATGGGATCATAAAAACGGAGGAGCAAACTGACAAGCGTGGTCTTCCCGGAACCGCTCGCGCCCACGAAAGCGATCACTTCATTGTGCCGGGCCTGGATTTCGATATCCTTGAGGACCCACTTGTCGGTCTCATAAAAGAAATCCACATGCTCGTAGCGGATTTCACGGACCGGTCCGGAAAAGGTGATCGCTCCGGGCTTGTCGCAGATCGTCGGTTTGGAATCCAGCACCTCGAAAATGCGCTGGCCGGCGGCGATCGACTGCTGGATGGTGCTGTTCACCTTGCTGATCTTTTTGAGCGGCTCATAGCAGATATAGAGGGAAATAAAGAAAGCCGCAAAGCGTTCCGGCGGCAGGTATTTGATCCCGAACCACACCGCAAACGCGGCGCCGACCGCGCCGATCACCTCGATCAAGGGGCGCTGGATGATCGTGATCTTGATGGTCCGCTTGAAGTAATCGAAAACGCACCGGTTGATCTCTTCGAAGCGGTGTATCTCCCGTTCTTCGCTCGTGAAAGACTTCACGATATGGGCTCCGGCTAAGGTCTCACCGATAAAGGACGTGATGTCCCCGGTACGCTCCTGCATTTTTTTCGTCAATTTACGGAGCTGCTTGCCCAAAAGCACGATCGGGATCGCCACAAGCGGAAAGATCAGGATCGCGATCAGGGCGTACTTCCCGCCCCAGAAAAAAATGAACGGAATGTTAAAAATGAGAACGAGGGGCTGTTTGACAAGGTCGGTGATCACGTCCGTGATCGCGCCCTGGATCTGGCCGACGTCGTTGGTGATACGGGAGAGGAAATCCCCCGTACGCCCTTTTGAGTAAAAATCATGGGAGAGATAGACCAGGTGGCGATAAAGATCATCCCGGACCTTCCGGACCGCGAGGATGCCGACATTCGACATCTGGTAGTTCGACACATAATCAAAAAAACCGCGCAAAATGAACACCACGACCAGGATGATCGGAACCCAGATAATCGGCAAAGCCACGGAGGCCAGGTGGGGGAAGTACTTTGAAAGATATGGGATATTATCAATGACCACCTGGTCCTTCTGGAAAAACCCCTTCGTGATCACATAGATCGCGACCGAGACCAGCGCGTTCGCCATCGAAAAAGCGAGCATGCACGCGAAAGCGATGACAAGACGCCAGCGGTAGGGTTTTACATAGCCCAGTAGTCGTTTGTAGATGTCCATGGATGCCTCGGAAAGTTGCAAAGTCACCCTATCACAACGTCACCCGAACTCTGCGTTTCTCTTGGTGTCTTGGTGACCGTCTGACTTGGTGTCCTTTGGAGGACGCCACTGTAACATATCCGTTGACACGGCTCAAGGTTATGATTAAATGACTGCTCTTCCACCTATGAGGTGTGACCCGGAATATCCCACCTCGTAGGTGGAATATGGTTACACGTTTGAGGCAAAGGAGTTGGGATGGAAAACAAACTCAAAGTCGGTGTGGTGGGCGTGGGACATCTCGGCAAGGAGCACGCCCGGATTTACGCCAGTCTTCCCGAGTCGGAACTGGTGGGGATCAGCGATCTGGATCCCGCCAAGGAAGACAAGGCCAAAGAACTCGGGACTTCCTACTATAAGGACTTCCGCGACCTCATCGGCAAAGTCGAGGCTGTCAGCATCGCCACTCCCACCTCCACCCATTACGCGGTTGCCAAAGAATTCCTCAAAGCCGGCATTCATACGCTCATCGAAAAACCCATCACCCTGAAGCTTGAGGACGCCGATGAGCTTCTCGAACTCGCCCGCCAAAAGAACCTGGCGCTCCAGGTGGGCCATATCGAACGGCACAATCCCGGTTTCAAGCGCATCCAGGAGATCGCGGAAAACGCCCGGTTCATCGAGATCCACCGCCTCGGCCCCTTCACCGGACGCATCAATGACTGCGGCGTGGTGCTGGACCTCATGATCCATGACCTCGACATCGTTCTGAGCCTCGTCGGCTCCGAGGTCGCGAGTTTTGACACGCTCGGCGTGAATGTTCTGACACCTTTTGAGGACATCGCGAATGTCCGGCTGAAATTCAAGAATGGCGCCGTCGCGGACATCACCGCATCGCGTCTCACCTTCGAAAAACAGAGAAAGATTCGCATTTTCCAGCAGGACGCCTATATCTCCCTTGATTTCGGCGCCCAGACCTGCAAGATCATCCGCAAATTCGGGAACGAGGTCGTTCAAGAGGATGTTTCGATCGAAAAGGCCGAGCCTCTCAAAGAGGAATTACGGTTCTTCCTGAACGGAATCGCAACGGGCCGGAGCCTCGGAAAACCCGATACCGCCGCACGCAACGCGCTGCAACTGGCGCTCGAAATCGCGCGCAGGATCCAGGCCGAACAACCTCAAAAGCTTCAAGATCCAAACTCCAAGAAACAATCACCAAACAATAAGCAATGATCAAGAAACAATAACCAAAAGATATCAAGAGTTTTTGTGTTTTGATTATTGGAATTTGTTTGGTTCTTGTCTCTTGGTTATTGGAATTTTTGAAAATCAATTTACTCATCAAATCCAAAGTGAGTTTTAGCATCTATGCCGAAGAAGATTTTTCTTGTTGCTTGCGAAGCCTCGGGCGATCTCCACGGCGCGCATTTGATCTCTGAGATCCGGAGACTCTCGCCGGACACGACCTTCTGCGGCGTCGGCGGCGACCAGATGCGGGCGACCGGCATGCGGGTCTTCGAGGACATGACGCGGATCTCCGCGCTCGGCCTCGGCGATGTGCTACGCAATTATTTCAAATACCTCAAGATCTTCCATGCGACACTCGGAGTAGTAGGACCAATGATTAAATCATATTTTTCAAATATCTTGTCGACATCTTGGATCAGCTGATCTCTAATTTTCTGGGCCCTCAAATAATATCATTCATAGTTTGCACTACTCAATACAAAAGCGCCAAGCAAGATTCTTCTTTTAGCTTCATCCCCGAATCACTCAGATCTAATCTTCTGATAGTAAGATGCAATATCATCATGATCCAGACTCTCATCTTGCAGACCAAATTTTATCCCATCAAACCTAGCAAGATTGGTGCTCAATTCCGCTGGCATAAGAGAATAATACAGAGGGATCGCATAAGACAATACCGGCAAACTGATCTCATGGATATCATATCACTGTGCACGAAGTTCTTCTACTCTCTTCAAGAATAATTCTTTGATGCGAGGATCTAATCATTTTCACAATATTTCTTTGGGCATCGCTATCTTAAACTTCTTACACTCTGCACTCTGCAATCTGCCCTCTACACTCTCAATAAATTCGTCCGCACTCGGATCACTCTGAGAATCCCTAGGGTCAAAGCCAGCTATCGCCCTCAATAAGAGCTCAGCATCTTCCACAGTCTTCGTAAGCACACCTACCTGATCGAGACTAGAACACATAGACTGCACACCATAACGTGACACCATTCAGTAGGTAGGTTTCATTCCTACGATACCACACAAGGATGCGGGTTGGCGCACGCTCCCGGATGTATCAGTTCATAATGCCGCGATACAACAATCTGCAGCCACTGCTGCTGCTGATCCACCACTTGACCCACCAGAGACACGACCTGTACCATACGGATTAATTACAGGTCCAAAGTAAGAGGTCTCATTGGAAGATCCCATGGCAAATTCATCCATGTTGCATTTCCCTATCATCAATCATCAGCTTTTTTCTAGGTTTTGAAAACAGGTCGCACTATAAGGGCTGACATAATTTTCAAGCATTTTGGATCCACAAGAGCTGATATAGTCCTGCGTCAGAATAAGGTCTTTGAGCCCGATAGGAGCTCACTTGAGCGGTCTATCTTTGAAGGTCTGAATATTTTTCTGGACATATTCGTCGTGGAACCTGACAAACGAGTTGTACTTACTATTCTCCTGTTTGGCTTTATTCAAGTAAAAATCAGCCACGTTCTGAGGGTCTAAAGTACCATCACTGACACCTTGAATATATGCTTTGAGTGTAAGATCCATAGGGAAATTATTGGAATAAATTTTTGAGAAGATTTTCTGTATCACGGATATCCTGAGAGGAAAGTCCATGAGATGGGGAAGGCGTAGTTGATGGTTTTGGCTGAGATGAAGGAGTAACTACCTGAGAAACTGGTTTTGTTGTCGGCATCTGTACAGGAGCGACAAGACTTTTCCCCGTAGAAATGATCGTCAACGATCCTCACGTGAAACTAATTCAAGATGTCGATGCGGGCAAGACAGCAATGAGGCCAGTCTCCACAAGACTTCCTGTCTCTTGATCTATATTCCCACCCGTCACTTTCCCAGCTAAGCTTCCATCTAAACTTCCTGAAAGAGCCAAGAGAGGTCAAGAAAACACAACAGTTCAGGTACGAATATTTTTTCACGTAAGTTCCAGAAACAGACCAGAATCTCCTGTGAATGTCGTCGCCACAGTTCATGAGGTAACTTTTGTGGAACCAGAAAAATGCTCAGGGAGAGCTTTGATGCGCACAAGAAGTGCATCAGCTCACTGAGGATTCACGCCACGATAAATAAAGAACGCTATCGCAAGCAAAATCAGAATAACAAATAATCTTTTAATCGTCGTCATCGTCTGTATAATAAAGATATAATAAGCGAGAGAATTATTGGAGTACAAGAGGGAAATCCAAAGTATCAGGAGTCTGACCAGAAGGATTTTCTTCAGTGAAAGTAACTTTTATGGGTGTCCCAGAAGGGAATCAAGCATTGCTATTATCCAGCATTACGCTGACCGAAAACGTTACAGGTCCAGTACTCGTCCGATCAGAGACAGGAATCACAGAGACCGTACCGATAGGTCATCGCGTAGTCCCATTTTTATAATAAAGCTGAGCTGTACCAGCCTGACCTTCAAACATACCTCGTTGGCAACCTAACGTTTGTGCCTGTGAATTGTCTATTACACCTGAAAAAACAAGTGGCACATTGGAAGATATAGCTGTATTTGGTGCAGGTGAAAGGATGGTTAGCCCACATTTACTTACGACAGAAGCCGTCTCTACCACAGCACCAGAATCCAAAGATCCTGTGAGCTGATGAGTATCAAGAGGGCGAGATCCACATCCCACAAGTAAAAGGCTACTTACACCCAGCGACAAAGCAAATAAGAACAGTTTTTTCATGGGTTGAAAAGGAAGAAATAAACAAGAAATCTATAATGATTTACAGACAAAAAACAATGGATTTATACCCAAAGACATGCCATTAACGTTGGAAAGTGGGAACGTGGGAGTGTGGGAGCATTGGAACATGAAGAGGAACTTTTCCACCTTTCAACTTTTCAACCTTCCCACTTTAAAAAAGCTCTTGAGTAAAATAGATATTTATGTATCAAGAGGACATACTAAGCGTCTACTAGAATACGAATATGATGTACATGGTATGTAGTCATAGAACACGATGGATACCATGAATAACTGATGACGCTTAGGATATACTAGATACAGACCAGCCTGTAGCAGGCAGATTTCAATATACCTTTAGTATACTTATCACTTTTTTTCTATTATGTTCAAATCTATCGTAGCCAACTCTATCAAGGAGATGAATAAAGACAGTAATATCATCAGACTGACGCGAGTCACCTCATTTTGTCATTCCATGATCGTGATCTTACTGATCATCATCAATATCAATAGTCTCCTTGCTAAAAATTATGCCAATGGCCTCTATATCGGCAAAGTGGCAGCATATTTTATGCAAGAGATAGCCAAAAATAATTTCATTACAACCATCGTAATCATCGCTATCATTTTTTTCCTGATCTACTCTATCATCTATCCCATAGGACAAGGAACGATCATCCATTATATTCACGATAAAAAGAGGAACATGAGAGCCGCCCTCAAAAAAGGTATTGCAGACTTTTTCCCCATGTTTGAGGCAGGATTTTTGTCTTTGATATTTCATCCAGCGATTCTCCTCCTCATTGCATTCAAGATCCTCGTAATAGACGGGAATATCACCATCCCTATCGTTATCGGCCTCGCCGCTTGGCTGACAGTATTGAATATTATCAATACCTTCAAAGCTTATGTCAGATATATCATTACTATAGAGAGACTCCCGCTATATGAATCATTGAAAAAAAGTATCGAAATCTGCCGAAAACAGATGAGCAATAGTTATAGATATATGAGGGTGCAGACCGTCCTTTTGATCAACTTATCTATAAATCTGATCCTCATCATCGGCGTACCGATCCTGATCATCTATGGAGCCATTGCACTACATATCATCCAGTATCCGATCATCAAAATCATCGTCTATATCACATTCTTTATCATGATCATCGTAAGCTCTTATATAAGTGCGATCATTAGGGCCTTCTTCGTCTATTATTGGTACGAAATATACACCAAAATCATCAAAAAACAGCATATTATATAATTTCTACCAGAAAATGGTCTATTTCGAAGCAGCTTAGGCTGCTTTTTCTGGTAAAAAATTGATGTTTAGAATATAATTGAAGAGAAAGAACTTATTGGTGTATTAGTATATTGGTGTATTGGTGTATTGGGAGACGATTCCCGTCCAAATAACAAATAACCAATAACTAATGACCAATTGCCAATAACAACACCACCTTCCATCAATCTGCGAAATAAATTTTATCCCTCATAGCAATCCTTCCATGAATATCACTCAATGTGAACAAACCCTTCAGACTCAATACGATACCAATTCAGCACAATTGGATAATATTTCCAAATTGACCAATGTCGCCTGGGGGAAAGATAAAGCGAGCTGTTTTTCTCAGATGGGACAGACAGATCACATCAAAGACTTTTTGACCAATAAGCCAGCATATGAAGCCTACAAAAAGACCATCCCCGTACAAATCGTAACGACACAAACCACACAACCTACAAACTGGCTCCAACAAGAACGAGCCACCGTCATGGGACATTCAGATACCATACTTATGTATACGGGCATAGTAATAGCGATGGTAGTAGGGTTTTTTGTGATCAGAAAAGGGTTGAGACTCCTGTATGATATGCTCAATGCATCTAGAATGATTTACCTCAAGATCAATATCCCTAGAAATGAAAGCAAGGAAGATCGCGAACAAGAAAAAGAATTAGCAAAAGATATGAAGGAAAAAATCTGACGTATGGCGCAGGTTTTTCACAACATTCACAAATTGGGAGAACTGAGTAGCATGGATTCATTACTGAGGATCATCTTCTTCAAGCCCAAGACTACATTTATGCTCCATTATGAAGGGGGCGTAATGTATTTCATCGTATGAATCTATCCTGAATATCAGAAAATCGTCGAGTCATCTATCTCTTCTCAATACGCAGATTGTAGTATAGAAAAAATAAAAACTCCAAACATGTTCAGCAAGAAACATCGAAACATCATGCCACTCACACCAAAGAAAAATCAGGTCTATACCATCAAAACATTTAAGCAACAACCCGATGATCCGATCAATAATATCATCGATGCTATGGGAAAAATCTCCAGATATGATACGGCAACTATCCTGATGCCTATCAAACCCCTGGGAAATCGATTTAATGCGAAGACACAAAAACGAGCAGATGGACTGTATAGAAACGATATCAAATATGTCGAAGGGGCAAATATATTGCTTCGCATATTGAAAGCGCTCAATCCATTTCGTCTGTTAAGATTCTTGATATCTGGCTCAGGGACGAACAAAAATTGACCCGAAGCATCAAGCGACAAATATAAAGAAGGTGGAAAAGATTTTGTACGTATGGTCAAAGCCAAAGAAGATTACCTCAATGCTATGGGTGAAGAAGCGGCATTACCGTTCTTCGAAACTGGACTTTTGGTAGTCACTTCTTCTGATGATAAAGAAAAACTGAATGCAAATATAGATATCATTGTCAGTGCTTTCAACATCTTCGGTGATGAATATGGGAATGAATTAGTTCCAAACAATGAGAAGCATGATCTCTTTGGATTCTTCTTCGCCCCATTGCGAAAGATCGCCGCTCAATGTAAATTGACACATTTCTTTTTCAAAAAAAATATGCTGGGCGTGAATGAACTCAGTTCGTTATTCCATTTCCCAGACATCTCCTACAACCGTTCACCTATCATTTCATGGATGCCATATAAGTTACTACCAGCACCCGAAAATCTTCCTGTCCTCAATGAACCTAATGGTTACATCATAGGAGGAAGATTAGCTGAAAGTTACAAAGACGGAGATCTCAGTGAAATACTCAAAGAGTATACGACACATCGAGCAGTGGCTCCCAAAGAAAATGATTCAGAATGGCTGCAGCCTGTGACTGAAAAGACAGAGCTTACAGGACATGAAGTGATCGTGGAGCAAGATGGAAAAAAGTTTATTAAACACACACTGCAGAAAAAAGGATATGGATATAAGCTATATAAAGATGGGGTTCTGCTGTGAGTAAACATCTATAGAAACTTCGCCAATCCTGTATACATCAAGAGAGAAGATAGGACCAGGCATCATTACTGTATCGGAAAGTCTGGTACTGGTAAATCCGTATTACTTCAAACCTTAGCCAGACAAGACATCTGGAATGGAGACGGTATCTGCATCATCGATCCGCATGGAGATCTAGCAGAAGATATCCTCGCGTATATCCCCAAAGAAAGAGCTAAAGATCTCGTCTATTTCGATGCGGGAAACGAGGACAGACCAATGGGATTAAATCTGTATGAAATCAACAATATCGACGAAGCGGATAAAGTCGTAAACGATGCAACAGAGATTTTCTTGAAGATGTTTGGACCAGAAATCTTCGGACCAAGGTTGCAGGAATATTTCAAATACGGAAGCCTAACTCTGCTTGAAGACTTCGAAGACAGACCAACCTTATTGGACATCGTCAGACTGTTTACCGACGAAGGATATAGAGAATATAAATTGAAAAAGGCGAAAAATCCTGTCGTCAGAAATCGATGGGAGAAGACATTCAATGCGATGGGCCAGAGAGAGAAAGAGGAGATCATCCCTTATTTCTCAGCTAAATTCGTTTCCTTCAATACCAATAGGATCATGAGAAATATTATCGGGCAAACAAAATCAGCATTCAATTTCGATGATATTATGAATAACAATAAAATCCTTGTCATCAATCTCAGCAAAGGAAGGATCGGAGAACTTAATGCAGAATTGCTGGGTATGGTGCTCGTATCAAAGATCTACAATGGTGCGATGGCGAGAGCCAAGATCCCAGAAAAAGAGAGAAAGGATTTCTATCTCTATGTAGATGAATTTCAGAACTTCATCTCAGGGACCTTCGCAGATATCTTATCAGAAGCTAGAAAGTACCGTCTAAGTCTTTTCATGGCGCATCAGTATATCGCACAGTTGGAATGAGGAGGAGGAAATAGTATCGGACAAGAGAAAGGAGGAAAGACTGATGTCAAAGCGGCTGTGTTTGGTAACGTGGGTACGATGCAGTCATTCAAGGTCGGTGCACCGGATGCCGAATTTCTAGAGAAAGAATATGCTCCTCTGCTTTCCGCAGAAGATATCGTGGGCATTGCAAATTACAAAGCATATATCAAACTCAATATCGATAACTCTACGACTCGTGTATTTAGTATGAACAGTATCTACTCACAGGATTATCAAAATAAGAAAATCGTCCCTATCCTCAAAGAATATTCTAGTAAAAAATATGGAAGAAAAAGAGAGTTCGTAGATGCGGAAATCGAAGCGAGACTGGGCATGAGCGCAAGCACAGAGAATCTCCCAGATCCAAATGCCGTCCCCCCAGGCCAAGCAGCAGTAATGACTCCAGGAGCAGTGCCAACTCCTCCAACGCAAGAGATCCCTGCGAATCCCCAACCCCTCAATCCGCCATCTCTCAATCCTCAACCTGCCGAAGG
>Ga0118677_10014943_pt1 | contig 10854 bp, 5 predicted proteins | sample AliMusrvi5mmetaG_FD_86154 | JGI IMG/M metagenome (GOLD analysis project Ga0118677, IMG submission 86154)
GCATTATATAATGCTCCCGGGCATGAAAATCCTGCTGATTATGAAACTAATCATTGTAATGGTTTGCTTTACCGGCCTTTTGAGTAGTATGGGTGCAACCTATGCCCAAAACACAAAATTGACGGTGAACCTGAAAGATGTCGCTGTAAAGGAGGTTCTTCAACAAATTGAGAATCACACCGAATTTTCCTTTATGTATGATAATAAAAAGATCGATGTAACCAGAAAAGTCGACGTTCAGGCCGAAGAGAAAACAGTTGATGTTATTCTTGCTCAATTATTTTCTAATCAAAATGTGATCTATGAGATTATTGACCGGCATATTGTATTGATGCCATCTGATTCTCCAACCCTGGTGGGACAACCAGGCAGGAAACTGACCGGAACTGTAAGCGATCAAAGCGGAGCATTACTTCCCGGAGTTTCAATTGTAGTAAAAGGGACAACTATCGGTACGATATCCGATGGTAATGGGAATTTTTCCTTTTCGTCTATTCCTGAAAATTCCGTTTTGCAGTTTTCGTTTATCGGGATGAAAAAACTTGAAGTATCTGTCGGATCCAAAACCAATCTTGCGGTTGTTATGGAAGTGGAAACTGTAGGAATGGCCGATGTGGTTGTAACTGCGCTGGGCATTAAGCGTGATAAAAAGGCACTTGGCTATTCGGTTGGAGAGGTTAAAGGGGAGATTTTGACCGAAACTCCACAGAACAATGTTTTGAATGCATTACAGGGCAAAGTGTCGGGGGTCAGAATTTCGCAAATGAATGGAACGGTAGGGGCATCTGTTAATATTATCATACGCGGAGCAAAATCATTGAGTAATGATAATCAGCCATTGTTTGTGGTTGATGGAGTACCAGTATCAAATACATCAACTAATCTCTATAACGGGGCTGATATGGGGAATGGTATTTCGGACCTGAATCCTGATGATATTGAGAGTGTTTCGGTATTAAAAGGGGCGAGTGCAGCAGCATTATATGGTTCACGGGCCGGTAACGGTGTCATTTTAATCACCACCCGATCTGGTGCAAAAGGTAAAAAAGGGGTTGGAGTTTCTGTAAACTCTTCTGTCGTATTTGATGTTCTCACTGATGTTTATCCTTATCAGACCAGATTTGGGAGCGGTAAGGCAGGGGCACATATACTTGAAGAAGCAGAAAATGAATCGTGGGGCGCCCAGCTGGATAAGGGAGAACTTTGGGCACAATGGAACAGTAACGGAGTAAAAGTTCCCCTTGTATCGTATAAGAACAGGATTCAGGACTTCATGAGAACCGGTTATACCGTTACCAATAATGTGGCCGTTGACGGTAATAATAAGAATGGCTATTTCAGGTTATCTGTCGGAGACATGAGAAATGTTGGCATGATTCCAAACACCGATTTAAACAGGAGTACGATTAACCTGAATACGCAATATAAATTGTCTGAGAAACTTTCGGTCACTGCCAATATTAACTGGAACGAATCGGGTTCTGCAAACCGTACCAATGTCACTGGAGATGACCGGAATGATGTGGTCAGGAGTCTATATGAAAAGGGAGCGCAGGTAAATATTATGGATCTTAAAAATTACTGGAAACCAGGATTGGAAGGGATACAGCAGAATGTTAACGCCTCCAAACAAAATAACGCATGGTTCGTTGCCAATGAGAATACAAATTCATTTAAGCGCGACCGGTTGATCAGTAAAGTTCAGATGGACTGGCAGATTACCAATGAACTAAGTCTTATGGGGAGGTTTTCGCGGGATGCTTTTACAGAGAATCGTCAGGGTAAAAAAGCTTTTAGTACCACAACCAATCTGACAGGATACTACAATATTTATGATTTCTATAACAAGGAAACCAACCTGGAAGTAAACCTTTCCTATAAAAAGAAGATTAATGACCAATGGAATGTCAATGCGTTTGTGGCTGCGAACAGGAGATATGTCTATAACCGGGGGATCAGCAATACTGCATCTTCACTGGTTATTCCTCAGCTCTACACCATTTCGAACGGAGTCCCCGGAACCGTTACCTACAATAGTTCCTGGTCTCAGAAGGCGGTTAACAGTGTATACGGAATGGCCTCCATCGATTTTAAGGGGATGGCTTTTCTCGATTTAACCGGTCGTAATGACTGGTCGAGCACATTACCAGCAGAGAACCGGTCGTATTTCTATCCGTCGGCTTCGTTAAGTTTGATTTTTTCTGAGATTTTTACCATGCCTCAATGGATCACTTTTACAAAACTTCGTGCAGGTAGTGCCCAGGTAGGAAACGATACCGGTCCTTATGCCTTAAATCCTTATTTTTCAATTGGTCAGGACTGGGGAACATCAAAAGTGATGTATATGGGAGGAAATCTCACAAATAATATGTTAAAACCGGAACGGGAAACATCGAATGAAATTGGTGTGGATCTGAAGTTTTTGAAAAACCGCCTGGGACTGGAAGCGACCTATTACATCGTTCAAAACAAGAACCAGATATTGAATATTTCACTTCCTATCGAATCGGGTGCCTCATCCAAATCGATCAATGCCGGGAATATCGAGAGCAGGGGCTGGGAGATCGGTTTGACGACAACTCCGGTTATCGCAGGTGATTTCAGATGGGATATGAATTTCAGTTTCACCAAAAATAAAACTTACCTAAGAGCGCTGGCTGAAGGACTTTCAAATGTCGATTTTTACTCGATTGAAGGTGGAAACGGCGTAATCCGTACAAAGGTTGGCGAATTGATGGGTGATATCTGGGAGAAACCTGTTTTGACGGTTGCTGACGCCACATCTCCATATTATAAATACCCCATCTTAGCATCGTCTGGAAAGTACCAGATGGATCAGGATCCGGCGCATATGGTAAAGATTGGAAATTCGAACCAGGATTTTATACTGGGTATACAGCCGACGTTCACCTATAAAGCATTTTCGCTCTATGCCAATATTGAATGGAATGAAGGGGGACATTTTTATTCCAATTCGTGGATGTTTATGCAGAATAATGGTGTGAATGAACTCTCATTCAGCGGAGCACCTTACGATAAAAATACAGATATCGTTACACAGATCAAAGCAAATCCTAATGCATTCTTTGGCAATTGGGTAGGCGGCCGACTCCCTGAATTAGGGGGATTTGCATGGCCAAACCCTGTTCCAACAACACGTTATGCAGATGCAAGCTTTAATCCCGGAGTACGCGAGGTTGTTACAAACGGAGTAAAATCGTATGTTGAGAATTTAGGTGCACCTGCTACTACTGTATGGTTAGATCCTTTTAATGCCAATCAGGCATCCAACAGGGCAATTGTCGATCGGGCAGTTTACAGCTCTACCTATGTCAAATTAAGGGAAATCGCCTTAACCTATCGTATTCCTAAAAAGTGGATGGAGAGAGTAAGTATACAACACGCTTCCGTCTCTCTTGTTGCGGATAATATTTTCGAATGGACGAAAGCAGGTATCCACATCGATCCGGAAAGGGCTTACCGAAATACCGGAAGCAGCTGGGTACAAGGAGCTGAGTATTACAATATGATGCCCTGGACAGGTTCATTGGGATTTAAGTTAAACTTTGATTTTTAAAAGGAGAAATACTATGAAAACGATAAAAATAAAGGTAATAGTTGCTTTAATGTTACTATTTCAGATGACAGCCTGTCTGGATTTGAATGAGTTAAATGTAGATCCGAATAATCCTGTAAGTGTCTCTTCCAATTATATTCTGACCTATGTGCTTACCAATACCGCCAAGACCTACAAATCTATTGGCGATCATAAGACAGGCGTTGCAGGTGCTATGCAATACAATCAGATGGGAACCAACGATGGGATGCCTGAGGTCAATCAATACCTTTGGACCGCCGGTTCATGGGCTGGTTATTATGATCTCTTAAGAAATATTGCGATTATCCATGATAAATCGATTACCGAAAACAATAAATTCTTTGAAGCAATCTCTTTAACCCTTAGGGCTTTTCTGTATGGTACGCTTGCGGATTTGTTTGGCGATGTTCCTTATTCAGAAAGTCTGGAGGCCTCGCAGGGAATTTACTTTTCCAAATATGATGATCAGAAAAGTATCTATAAAGGGGTACTAACCGATCTGAAAAATGCCGAGACTATATTAGGGGATGCCGGAATTTCGAATTACAAGATTTCTGCCACGGCAGATGTGATGTACAGCGGAGATCCCGTCAAATGGAGAAAATTTGTTAACTCGCTTCGATTAAGGTATGCAATGCGTTTGATCAACAAGAAGGCAGATATGAGCGCTCTTGGGGTTGATATCGTTGCCGAATTCAATGCTGCATCATCACAGGCGTTTAGTTCTATGAGTGATGATGCGGTTGTGAACTACCTTGGTACTACCGCCAATAACTCGGCCAAGGGAGGATTACTGAATACCTCCAATCCGGAGTATCAGACAAAGCCGTGCAAAACGATGGTTGATAAATTAAAATCATTTAACGATCCCCGACTCCATCGCTGGGTCATTCCTGTTCAGACTAAGTGGGATTTTAATGCCACAACTACCTCTACTATAACAGTAAAAAACTGGTTTGGAGAGACTTTCTCTGTGACTGTCATGCCAACAACCAATACAGCGCTTGACACTTCATTATATGTTGGTTTACCTGCCAATATTGCCCTTTTTGATGCGCAGATTTACAATAAAGGTGCCGGACCAGCATTCTCTCAGCCCGAAAGAAGTCCGTATATCTCTTATCTGCATCCGCGATTCAGAGCAAACAGTGAAACTTACATCAAGATGGATCTGATAATGTACAGCGAAGTCGAGTTCCTTTTGGCAGAAGCAGCACAACGCGGTGGTTTTACGATTTCCGATCCGGAAACTCACTACAAAAATGGAATTAAAGCTTCCCTGAGCCGTTGGGGAATTACTGATGGCGCCAATAGTTTTAATTTCAACACCTATTACAGTAGCTCCAAAGTAAGTTATACCAGTGCATCAAATGGTTTGGAAAGAATTATGGAACAGAAATGGATCTCCTTATGGCTCTATGCTGAATCGTGGTTTGATTATCGCCGAACCGGATATCCTGCACTTGTGGTAGGTCCTGTTACCCAGTATGGACAAGCTCTGCCATTGCGCTTTATGTACCCGGTTCCGAGCCAGGATGCAAAATACCTTGTTAATTATAATGAGGCCGTTGCCAAACTTGAAGCTACAAGTTATGTTCCGTCAGGTCAGAGTAAAGACCATAACTATTCCAGGACATGGCTCTTGCAGGGTACAAATAAACCGTATTAAATTTTTTTTTCATAGGTTAATTAGTTAAAAGGCTGTCCTTCATCTGGGGCAGCTTTTTTATTTATAACCAATTCAATAGCGGCCTCACCTTTTTTGGGTATTCCGGTTATAAACGTCTTATAAATTTTTATCTTGCAACACTGTTAACTCACTTCTTAAATGCAGTAAATAATTAAATTATATCCTTTTATGAAGTATCTGCTATTTCTGTTTAGTTTCAACTTTATTGTACTTTCTCTTCAGGCTCAAAACGCCGATAGTGTATGGGTTGTCAATCATTATACAAAACTGGAGCAGCAGATCCCAATGAGGGATGGTAAAACATTATTTACTTCTATTTATGTACCCAGGGATACTTCAGTAAATCATCCAATCCTCATGCGACGAACACCTTACTCCTGCTCTCCCTATGGTGCAAATAAGTACAGTAATTTCTGGAAATCTTATCAGATGGAATATCTGAAAGATGGATATATCATGGTAATCCAGGATGTGCGTGGCAGATGGATGAGTGAAGGTGATTTTGTCGATGTGAGGCCATTCAATCCCAATAAAAAAAATCACGAGATTGATGAAGCCAGCGACTCCTTCGATACGATTGAATGGCTACTTAAGAACATTTCAAAAAACAATGGGAAGGTTGGGGTATTTGGAATTTCCTATCCCGGATTTTATGCCACTATGGCGGCAGCCAGTAATCATCCCGCCCTGGTTGCCGTTAGTCCGCAGGCCCCTGTAACCAATTGGTTTATTGGAGATGATTTTCACCATAATGGTGCATTATTTCTGATGGATGCTTTCAGCTTTTATTCCCCATTGCTATCCGGTTTTGGAATCAAACGGGCACATCCGACTTCCACAGGTCAAAAAAAGGGACGACTTCTATTTAATGACAGTTACAAGTTTTATCTTCAGACCGGCCCTTTATCCAATTTTTCAAAATACATGTGCGACAGCGTCGATTTCTGGAAAGATCTTTATTCCCATCCAAATTATGACGGGTGGTGGAAAGCGCGTGATGCCCGAAATGCAACAAAAAGTTTAAAACCTGCCATGCTTTGGGTTGGTGGTCTGTTTGATGCCGAAGATAACTGGGGTGCATGGAATTCCTATAAAGCTGCTGAAGAAAACAATCCGGGCAAAACTTTTAACAAGATTGTGATGGGCCCCTGGTATCATGGTCAATGGTCCGATAGTGATGGTACACATCTTGGAAATGTCTCTTTTGGCAGCAATACCTCCAAATGGTATCAGCAAAACATTGAAATCAGGTTCTTTAACTATTTTCTTAAAAATAAGGGGAATGTTTTTGATATTCCAGAGGCTACCATATTTATTTCGGGTTCAAATGAGTGGAAACAATATAGTCAGTGGCCACCTGCCAATAAGGAGAACAAAATTTTATATTTTCAACCTGATGGAGGATTGGATTGGAAACACCCAACAGCAAAAGATGGTTTTGACGAATACATTAGTGATCCGGCAAAACCGGTGCCCTACTCCCCCGAAATTCATTCCAACAGGTCGCTTTCCTATATGGTCGATGACCAGCGATTTGCAGAAAGACGTACCGATGTACTTAATTTCAAGACAGCTATATTAACCGAAGATGTCCTGGTTACAGGCACAGTAAAGGCCATGCTTCATGCTTCTGTCTCAACCACTGATGCCGATTTTGTAGTTAAATTAATTGATGTTTTCCCTGATCACCTTTCGAATAATGATTCGATTAACTATTCAATGACAAAACCAATCAATAAATCCATGATGGGAGGTTATGAGATGCTGGTTCATGGCGAAATTTTCAGAGGACGTTTCAGGAATAGTTTTGAAAAGCCGGAACCATTTGTCCCGGACAAAATTGAGCAAATTAATTTTGATGTGGCCGACATTGCCCATAAATTTCAAAAAGGGCACCGCATTATGGTGCAGATTCAGAGTAGCTGGTTTCCGTTGGTGGACCGGAACCCACAGAAATATGTAAACATCTATGAATCGGGCGAAAAGGATTTTCAAAAGGCTACCATAAAGATCTACCACGATAATAAGAATAGCAGCGGACTTGTACTTCCAATATTAAAGGATCAGTGATTAATTTCAAATTAAAATATAATGAGTAACATAAAGAACATCTTTCTGGCAATCATCATTTCTTATTCTTACAATTGTGCTGGACAGCAAAATGGTCCGACTGGATTATTGTGTGAGTTACTCTCTCATCCTGAGTTATCTGCCATTACCAATCCAACTCCTGAATTTGGGTGGATTGTTAATAGCACCGTTCCCGGGGATTATCAGACGGCTTATCAAATTGTAGTGGCACCTTCACCTTTTCTATTAAATTCAGCTAATCCTGAACTCTGGGATTCCGGGAAAATTCTGACCAATCAATCAATTAATATTCAATATGGAGGCAAACCGCTTTCACCCCATCAATCGTACTGGTGGAAAGTACGCACCTGGGGAAAAACAGGAACTTCCTCTCTCTGGAGTGAGCCGCAAAAGTTCATTACCTCGGAGCTCGATGCGCAACGGCAATGGCCGGGAGAGAGTAAATGGGTGAAAATGTCGGATGGTAAAGGTGGACAGGTCTGGACCATGGAGAACAGACATCCTATCAGTTATCATGATGTCGTGCCTGACAGGATCATTACCCGTAATAATGGCATTTTATTTTATGATTTTAAGAAATCAGCATTTTCATACCTGACTTTAAATATCACAAGCAAATCTCCCAAAAGGGAAGAATTTATTCTCAAAATCAGAGTTGGAGAAAAGGCCGTTGGCGATTCTATCGATCAAAAGCCTGGAGGTGGCATTATTTTTCAGACCTATGATTTGCCTATTCGGGAAGGATCGCATGATTATGATCTGAAAATTCCCCGCTTTGTTGCTGAATATCCACATAGTCAGAATTTGCCGGCAGAATTGCCTGAGGTCATCCCTTTCCGGTATTGTGAAATCCTCCTGCCGAATGGTGCGATTAAAGTCAATCAGATCATTCAGAAAGCGCTCTATTATTTAAACGATCCTGAAGCCTCCTCTTTTTCATGCTCCAATGAAAAACTGAATGCAGTTTATAATCTTTGCAAATATTCGACCATTGCCAACACCTATAATGGCGATTATGCCAATAGCCAACGAGAGCGAATGATGTACGAAGCCGATTGTTACATTCAGCAGATGTGTCATTATTCTGTCGACCGTGAATATGCCATCGGCCGTTATAGTGCGGAGAACCTGATCTACCATGCCACCTGGCCAACTGAATGGATCTGCCACAGCCTATTTATGGCATGGGCCGATTACCTAAACACGGGGAATACGCGATTGATAAAGGAGTATTATAAGGACCTGAAAGCTAAAACGCTTATTGCACTTGAGACAGAGAACGGACTAATTAGCACGTTGACAGGACTTCAAACGAAAGAATTTCTTCAATCAATTCATTTCAACGGGAAAAAACTGGTCGATATTGTCGACTGGCCCAGCGAGATGCAGGGGATTCAACCGAGTGGAGAGCGGGATAATCATGAGCTGAAAACCTATAATACAGTAGTTAATGCATTTTATTACCGGTCGCTGGTATTGATGGGGCGAATGGCGAAAGCAGTGAATAATCAAGCCGATGCTGATCTTTTTGACCAAAAGGCACAAAAGGTAAAAACGATTTTCAACGCTCAGTTTTTCGATCCGAAAAAAGGGATCTATATAGATGGTATTGGATCGCAACATTCATCCATCCAGTCAAATATGTTTCCGCTTGCCTTTGGGCTCGTGTCGAATGAAAGCGAAAAGAGTGTGGTGAAGTTTATCAAATCCAGAGGGATGGCTTGCGGCGTTTATGGCGCCAACTACCTGATGGAGGGGTTGTATGATGCCGGTGAAGGTCAATATGCCTTGGATCTGTTGACTTCTGAGACAGATCGCAGCTGGTTGAATATGATCAGAACCGGCGCGACAATGACCACTGAGGCGTGGGATGTGAAATATATGCCAGACCTGATGGGTTGGAGTCATGCCTGGAGTGCTTCACCGGCCCACATTATTCCCCGGAAATTAATGGGCATTGAACCGACTGAACCAGGTTTCGGGAAAATTATCATTAAACCTCAACCGGGGGATCTAACGCAGGCCACCCTGAAATTACCTACTATTCGAGGAGAGATTCTATGCAGTTTTAAACAGGAGGCCGGTGTCTCGTTTGAAATAAATATCACGATTCCTGCCAATACTACCGCCAAAGTTTCTCTTCCTGAAATGGGTGAAAAAAATTCCCTTACTGTTGACGGACAACTTGTTTTAGCGCCCGTAGTCGATTCATCAAGGATTATTTTAGAGGATGTGGCATCGGGACCGCATCAGTTCAGAGTACAAAGGATGAATTAAGCAACGTCTGCTGGTGCTTATGAGTCAATTTGGGTGTGCAGCAGATTCTTTATCTTTTTCAGACAATCTCAACCAGGCGATTGTATTAAATCATGCTGTAAACACAATCCATGCCGGCAGAATGATTGCTGCAAGAATTGTGGAGAGAATGACTAATCTTCCCGTCAGCAAGGCATTTAGCTGATATTGTTCGGTCATTGCATAGGCCGTAAGCCCCATCGGCATTGCAGCATCAAGGATCGATGCCCTAAACTGAACGGTGGTCATACCGGATCCTTTGGCCAAAAAATAGTAGAATCCGGGCAGGATAATCATGATCACCACCGAAAGTCCGACTACTGGCCACCAATCCTTTCGACTCCCGATTTCCTGTGATCCAAGAAATATCCCAAGAGAGAACAACACCACTGCCGTGACAGATTGGCCAAAAAGATCGAGTGTTTTGATCAAAGTACCCTGAACCGGTATTTTCAGCCAGGAGGCCAGAAGGCCAAGAAAAACGGAGATCAGCAGCGGATTTGTTACCAGTTTTTTTAGAATAACCACGATATGAACTCGTTCATGACCGGTAATTTCGATTAAAACAATTGCCAGGGTAAACATCCAGATCGGGTAGACAGCAGAAAGTATAATGGCCGAACCTAATGCTTCTTGTCCCAAAGCACTCGAAATCAAAGGAATTCCAAGATAAGATATATTTCCGAATCCTAAAAGTAAAAAAAGTGTCCGCTTTGTTTTTAACGAGGTCTTAAAAAGCCAGGCAGCGGGAAAAGTCAGGAAGATGCAAGTAATCAAATAACCCGAATTCCACAAAATCAGGCCGGCATATTCACTGAACCTGAAATCAAGCCGGATAAGGGCTACAAAGATCAGGGCAGGCAGCCCGATCCATAGGGCATATTTATTCAGCACATCAACCCATCCCCGATGGACAGCCCCGATGCGTACCATCCCGATTCCTGTCAGGATAATAAGAAACAAGGGGAGAATGGATTTGGCTGCGAGAAAGAAAGAGCTCATTCAATAATTATAAATCTTTTAATAATGATAGTCATTTTTAACTAATTATATGTCGGGTAACTTAAGGGAGGTTCTAAAAATTCGTTTTTTTAATTTTTTTTCGTCACGTTTTTTCTGACCAAACCGTAATTTGATCTTTCTGAATTTTTGGCAGTCTTCAGACTACAGTTAGTCGACC
>Ga0118677_10014944_pt1 | contig 10854 bp, 6 predicted proteins | sample AliMusrvi5mmetaG_FD_86154 | JGI IMG/M metagenome (GOLD analysis project Ga0118677, IMG submission 86154)
ACGCTGACGATATATTTTATTTGGGTGTAAGGTAAGTCGTAATTCCTTTTCGATAAAGCCTTTGATCTTTGGGACTAGCGACTTTAAATATTCTTTATCAGGATGCACTATTACAAAATCATCGACATAGCGACCATAATACCTAATCCCTAGGTCATGCTTTATAAAATGGTCAAGTGAGTTCATATAAAAGTTGGCAAATATCTGACTAGTGAGATTTCCTATCGGAAGACCACAACTCTTATGGGCAAGAAAAAGACTTTTGTCGGATGGCAAGTCTTTCCATTTCTTTCGTTTCCCTTTGATAACGCATTTTCTTGTTGGGTCATAAAAGATTATCTTCCGACAGAGGTCGATAATAAGGTCTTTGTCCCTTCCTTTATATTTCTCGTTAATAAAAGCTTTTAGTCTTTCAAAGAGAAGGTTTTTGTTAATATGCATGAAAAACCCCTTTATATCCAGTTTCAGGATGTAGCAGTCTTTGGTGTAGTTTACCGAGCATTGACGGATAAACCTATTTATACGCTGTATGCCAAAATGTGTTCCTTTACCAATACGGCAGGCATAACTGTCATTGATAAACTCTTTTTCAAAAAAGGGATTTAGCTTGTTGATAATAAGATGATGTACCACCCTGTCCCTAAAATCTGCGGCAAAGATTTCTCTCTTTACTGGTCTATCTACAATAAATGTAATTGATCTACTAGGTTGATACGTGCCACTATTTATTTCTTCACAAAGCGTTACAAGATTACTTTCATAATCAACTTCAAAAGCAATGGCGTTAGCAGTATTACGTTTACAGCGTCTACAAGTTATATAAGCCTGAAATAACTCTTCAATAGGTATTGGTGCTACATACTCTGCTTGTGGAAACAAGTTTAATTGCATAATGAGAATAAAAAGCCCAGACAATTTCACATCTGGGCTTTAAAAAGACAGGCTTTGTTTAAAATCCCGAGCACAACGGACACGATTATTGTTGTTGTCCTTATTGTCGTTGTTCTGATTGACATTGCTTGGATTGTCATTGTTGAAATTCTGGTTCCATGCGTTGTTGTTGTCGTTCTCAGAAGAACTCCAATTTCCATAAAGGTGTTTTTATGAACGAAAAGCATTTTTCGCTCATTTTGTTTAACTGTGTTTCTTTACCACAGTCCCTTTATCGCTTTTAAACAAAAACCTTGCTCGCTTTCGAAAGCCTTAGCTATTCGAAATTCTGGCTATCGTTACAGACCGGCATTTCGCCAACCTGTAACTTGCTTTCCAATGCTGTCCATCAACACGGAGAGCTCAGCTTGTTTTTTAATGGATAGAATTTTCATGTCAACACATAATCGTATTTCTAGTTTTATTATCTCAAAATCGTCCAGAAAGGACTCAAGGTACTCTGTCTTATTTTTAGCCTTGTTCGCCCGATAGATACTCCGTACCAAGACCATGGCATCACGTTTCATGTCCTGACCGAGAGTGTATTTATATTCTCTGGGAAAATTCTGTGTGTACTCGAATATTTTAAGTATCAGTGAGTAGACATCTTTAAAAACTTTTAAGTCGTAGTATAAAGCCATCTTAAAACTTCAAGGGGGCTCTAATCGCCCCCTTGATATCCCCCAAAGAAAATTGTTAAATGGTTAAATAGTTAAAAAGCCTGAGCACAACGAACACGACCATCGCTGACGCCCTTATAGTCGTAGTCCTGATCGACAACGCTTCGAATGACATTGACGAAATACTGGAGCCATGCGTTGACGTAGTCGTACTCAGAAGAACTCCAATACCAGCCATCGATAAACTTAAACTTCCCCTTATTATTGCCGTCTGAAAATAGATTCTTATGCATCAGATTTAATTCATCCTGTGATGGCAAAAACCATCGAGTTTGCCAAATGCTTGCATCGCCATACCCTTTATTAAAACACGATAAGGCCGCAAAATCTTCATCTTGATGAATTTTATCTACGAGTTCGATCGTATTATGAAGCCCTGCACCTACCTGAGTTGCCGTTACTCCTGTTACACTAAATTCCTTACTCCATGCCATTTTTCCCTGATCTTGAGGTGCCGCCATTAGTCCTACGAGGGTTTTACCAAAATATCCTTCAAAACTCGACTTTGACAAAAGTTTCTGGCTCTCTGCATCATCTTTGCAATAAAAAGCATATCCGATAACTGTGGTACCAGCTTTAACTTCTGCACCAACGGTACAATCTGTTGCTGTTGCAAAAACCTGACTTACGTTTGCAATAAAAATCACAGCCAATAATCCGATCAATTTCTTCATAATTTAATCCTCCAAAAGTTATATATAAAACTTTTCTTACAAATATAGAAGCAACTTCTGTGCCATTGTCCGTACCTCTACCAGTCGCTTGATTTTATTAGTTATTTTAGAAAAATCCAAATAGGACTTGCAGTATACCGCAATTAAAGGGTGTTAAACACTCACATAGCTGATTAAAAATTCGTCATACGCGCGAATTGCGTCAGGTCGAATTGTAGCTCGCTAGACTAAGAAATCATTCATTGTTGAACTCAGGTATTACGCGCTTTATGTATTCGTCGAACAAAGGCACTGTAAAATTATTATCTCCGTGACCTGGGCTGTATATCATTCCCTTGCTGATTAAAGTTGCCCGAGTTGGCGCAACTGATTGAACATCTTTTTCTAATAAATGGGCAATATCGCCAGACCTGTGCGGTCCACTACCAAGTTCTGCCATTGCACGAAGATATCTTTTTTCACTGGGTGTAAGACGATCAAAGCGAACCCTAAAAAAGTTCGTATCAAGTTCTGATATAGCAAGAGCAGTTGCGTCTTTTGCATCTTCTGCGGTTATAGGAGATTTTTTAGCGCACTGCCAACTATGCTTTCCCCATTCTTGTAAAAAATATGGATATCCCTGTGTTTGCCTTAATATCTCGTCAAGAGCACCGTCCTCGTAGTTTACACCTAACTTATTTGCTGGACGCACGAGGGCTTCCTTAGCAGAAGAATTCGATAGTGGTCCAATTTCAGGGTATTCAAATAATCTTTCTGCATATGATTTTGCACGACCAGCCTGCCCAATAAGTTGTGGCAGTCCAGCCCCTATCATCGCTATCGGTAGCTGTTTTTGGGTACATTTATGTAATGCCATAATGAGCGCAGCAAATTGTGTTTCTTCAATATATTGGACTTCATCAATAAAGAGAATTAACGCAGTTTTTCTTTCTTGTGCTGCTTTTCCTAACTCGACAAAAAGATCAATCAGATCATTCTCAAGGTTTCCAGAATCAGCCAGTCCGGGCTCGCTACCCAAGTCTAATCCAAACTCTATGTCGTTGTACTTTAGTTTCATTGCTCCAACAAATCCACCAAGCGCTTTTAAGGCTCTCTTCCCTATATCTCCCGCAGCAGCGAGCCTATCAAGCTTAAGTAAACTAGTTCTAAGAGCTGGAATAATTAGTGCTGGCAGGGAACGATTTTCTGGAGTCTCAATTGAAACAACAGCAAAACCCTCTGCTTCAGCGTTAATGGCAAGCTTATTGAGCAAAACGGTTTTCCCAACTCCACGGAGACCGACCATTAAAAAGCTACGATACGCAAGTCCATTGCGACACCGATCTAACTGAATACTTACCTTTTCAATAATGTCGTCTCGGCCTGCAAGTTCAGGTGGTAGTGTGCCAGCTCCTGGGGCATAGGGATTTTTCCTTGGGTCCATATATAAAGATGTTATCATAAGTTATCAAAAAACAATAACTTTATATAACTTCTTTATACATTGTAGCAACCCTAATAGATTTTCTGTTCACTTTGCGTAGCTAAATTTGGGGAACATTTGGGGAACATAATATCTAAAAAGGACCATAAATGACCACAAACAACAAAATATACAGGTGCCCATAACTATTTGTTTTTATTTTAGAACTGGTGCTAATTAAGCCTTTCAGAGCGCCGTACAAAAACCCTAAAATCAGCTTTCGAGGCGTGCACGTGGGCTCGCTTCGCTCGCCGATGCCGAGCACGGCATTCGACCACTCGGACACCTCTCCGTATTTTAAAAGCCTTGGTCAGTAAGGATTTAAGCTAGTCGACGAACTTTGTCAACCTATGCGATTGGGGTTTGGGGAACATAATATCAACAGGCAAAGATTTGCAAGAGTGGTATGGTTTATGGTTAACCCTATATATCATGTTAACTTTTTTTGCGTCAATTTAGATACCTAACACTAAAAGTCAATATTGACTTATATACACACCTATGATATAATAACAAATAAGACCCATACCTTTTGTAGTGGGGTAGGCGAGTAGAGCTAAAGGTTTTTCTAGCTCTGCCGATAAGAATTTAGGAGATATTCATAGAGGTACGTATGCGGAAGCAGGGATTAGCGAGTTTAGTTGGGATATTTGCGACAATATTATCGCTGTCATCATGTAGTATGGGCTTTCCTCATGTAATGGCCATTTCTGCTGCAGGTGTACAAAAAGTAGCAACACCTACGTTTGACGTTGCATCCAATAGTTTTACCGTAGATCAATCAGTCAATATTAGTTGTGCGACTCCCGACGTTAGCATCTATTACACAACAGACGGTAGCGATCCTACAACCTCTTCGGATGTTTATTCAGCTCCTATAAACGTTACAGGACCACAAACGATGGAAATTATCAAAGCAGTTGCTGTTAAAGAGGGCATGGATGACAGCGATGTTGTAGAGGCGACATATACTATAAGCTATCTACATCTTAGTGCTCCTATAATAAAGCCGGCAAGCGGAAGTTATTCTGTAGATACGGAAGTAACCATAACTGCTGCCACGGGAGTCACAATTTATTACACAATAGACGGAAGTGTTCCTACCACAGAGTCGCTTGTTTATATAAATCCTATAAGCGTTGCTGGAAGTGGAACAGCAGAAACTATAAAAGCAATTGCGGTGGAAGAACAAAAGAAAAGCAGCAATATTGCAAGCGCCACCTTTGCTATAAATTATCCACAGCTTAGTGTACCAGTAATGAACCCCTCAGGTGGAAGTTTTTCTGTAGATACAGATGTGACCATAATGGCCTCCCCTGGAGCTACGGTTTATTACACGTTAGATGGGAGCGTCCCTACAATAGAGTCCTCTGTTTATTCCGCACCGATAAGCGTCGTCGGAAGTGGAACAACAAAAACTATAAAGGCAATAACTGTAGAGGACGAAATGTTGAATAGTTCTGTTGCCAATAATACTTACACTATAAATTATGCTCAGGTTTCTACCCCACAAATAAGTCCTATAGCAGGAACCTACGACGACTACCAGAACGCAACGATAAGCAGTAGCACAGATGGAGCAGTAATTCATTATACAACAGATGGAAGCACTCCTACATCATCATCTCCGCTCTACACCAGAGCATTCTCTGTTCCTACAAGTGAAACTATAAAAGCTATTGCAACCAAAAGCATGATGTTAGACAGCGAAGTAAGTAGTGATTCCATTGTATTGAAGGTTGCAACGCCTGTAATAAGCCTTGCCTCAGGCACATACAATAGTGATCAAACCTTAACGATAACCTGTGACACAGATGGTGCAGTAATTCATTACACAACGAATGGTAGCATACCGACGGCGTCTTCTGCCTCCTATACAGGAGAGGTTTCTGTTTCTGCAAGTGAAACAATAAAAGCTATCGCAGTAAAAACAGGTATGCAAAATAGTGAAGTTGCTAATGATGCTATCGTATTAGAGGTTGCAATACCTGTAATAAGTCCTGCAAGTGGAACAATTTCGTGCGGAACAGTAGTAACACTTACGACCACAACAAGTGGTGCAGCGATTTATTACACAACTGATGGTTCTACGCCGAGTGGATCGAGTACCTTATATAATGTGAGCAGTCCTCCAACTATAACTTCAGCAGAAACCCTACAAGCCATAGCAATTAAAACAAATTATTCTAATTCTTCTGTAGCATCGGCAAGCTTTACATCATTGCCACCTATTACCGGACAAACCTGTACGTTTTCGGACTCTGGAGTTAGTTTCAATATGGTATATGTACCAGGAGGTTTGACGTTCCCAACAGGTACGAATGATACTGGAACAGCAACGGTAGCTGCTGCATATTGGATAGGACAAATTCCAGTTACATACGAGTTATGGAATGCAGTATATACATGGGCAACAACAGGAGGACATGGTTATACATTTGCTAATGTTGGCGCAAATGGAAGCAATAGCTCTGGGCCTGTAACTCAACCAGTAACGACTATAAACTGGCGAGATGCTATGGTATGGAGCAATGCTATTACAGAATGGTACAACGCTACAAAAGGAACTAATTATGGTTGTGTTTATAAAGCTGGAGGCATACCTATCCGTGATTCTAGGAGTAGTAATGCAGCGCACTGTGATGCTGTAACGCAGGACACCAATGCAGCAGGATTTAGACTCCTTACCTCTAACGAATGGGAACTTGCAGCAAGGTGGCACGGTAACGATGCAACGAACACAGTTAATGCCTATACAAATCCATACTTCACAAAAGGAAATTCAGCCAGTGGAGCTACTGCTGGTTACACTAACTCAGCAGCAACTAAAGCTGTGGCTTGGTATGGTGTTACTGGTACTCAAGCGGTAGCGCTTTTAGCTCCGAATGCACTGGGACTATATGATATGAATGGTAGCGTATGGGAGTGGAACTTTGATTGGTATCCAGGCTGTGCTGGCTCGTACCGTATATTACGTGGTGGCTGTTGGCTTGATGATGCTAGCACCATGCAGGTAGGTCACGTGGACAGTTACGTCCAGAGTGGCGCAGGTTATCCTACAAACTCGAGCTTCAACTTCGGTTTCCGTCTAGCGAGAACAGCACCTTAACCTTTTACTCTTAATTTTCTGCATTTATTTGGACTGTTTTGCATACAAACTTAGCCCTAACTATTTGCTGTTATTTTGAAACATGCATCAACTAAGGCATTGCTAGATCTTAAAAAATAGGTTCTTGTTTGCTGTCGAGGTATCACATGGGCTCGCTCTGCTCGCAAGATGCTGGGCACGGCATCCGGCCTCTCGGTCACCTCTCCATAATTTGTGGACCGTGGTAAGTGAGGATTTAAGCTAGTTGATGAACTTTGTCAACCTATGCGATTTCACTTCGGGGAATATCCTGAAGGAATGCTGGTGTAAAATATAATCAAATTTTTTACTATTTCACTCATGCCTATCGGTCTATCTGGACAAAGGACTAATTATACCCCGCCGCCGCCGCCACTGCAACTACCGCCACTGCAGAGGCCACCTAAACATTCAAAAGAATATGTACAGCTCTTGCCAACGACATATTTTTTTAGGCATGTATTTGCTGCACCACAAAAGCACGTTGTAGAATCATCGCCGTTATCGCATCCAGTTGCTCTTTCACCCGTATTCGTACCACAGCAAGTTTGCGCTAAGTTGCCGCAAGCCACGCACATATTATTTTTGCAGGCTAGCTGGGGAGTTGTATCGTTACAAGTAGAGCCTGGACAACACGAAGCACCTAGTCCGCCACATGTTGCATAGTTGATTGTATAGGTCTCGTTCGTTATAGTACTCGACGTTCCGTATAGTTCAGAACAAGCAACAGCTTTTAGCGTAGTTGTGCTTGTTATGGAAACTATTCCCGACGCTGAGTTGATTACATTAGTGCCAGGACATGTTGGGGTTGCTCCAGTTGTTGTGTAGCTTATGGTGGCCATTCCGCTGTTTTCACTGATTGTTACGTTCTGGGCTGATGTATAAGTGCTTCCTGCAGGAGTAAAGACTGGCGGTGTAGGTTGTGCTCCACCTATATTATAAGTCGCCATTCCTATTGCCGAATTTGTCCATCCTGATCTGCAAGCAACTGCCATTATGGTTTCCGACGATGATACGACTATTGGGCTTAAATATTGTGTGCTTGAGCAAATAGGTGTCGTTACCCCGTCGGTCGTATAATGTATTATCGCACCGGATGTAGCATCATTGATTGTAACAGATTGTGAAGAACTATATGTGCCTTGTACAGGGCTGAAGGTTGGAGTTGCTACTACCGGGTTCCCTGCTATGCAAGTATTGCTGGTTGAGTCAAATACCGGCGTGCTGGTATTTGCTGAACAATCACAGGTAATATCGTTAGTAACTGCAACTGCTCCGTAAGGACAAGCAATACAATCCGTCCCGTCACCGCTTGGAGACCACTCATTCCCAGAACAAAGTATCGTACTCGGCAGCCTGTTATCGTTACTATTATTGGGGGTTCTACGACCACCCGTATCAAAAAAACCACAACTTAGGAAAGAAACGATGGCAAATAGAAATAATGTTAATAACGTTTTATTGAACATTTACATACCCCCAAACTTCTTTTTTGTTAAATACATTATAACAGATATCAAGCATTTTGTCAAGATATTGTTTGGCCACTGCTGGAGATTTATCCCCTTTTCTTAGGTTTGTGTTAAGAGAAGTATAAAGAGTTTTTGTCAATCACAGCGTACATGCAGCCCCTTAGCTCGCTGTGTTTTTCCAGTTAACGTAAGAAACCAAGTCTTTGTTAGAGATCTGATCTACAAAATATTTCTCATTAAAATTGTTCACATCCTGAGCCCTTGCAGAAAAACAAAATCCAGATAAGAATAAGCTCACTAAAAAATTCTTCATAAATTCTCCTCTGTTTTTTACTATTCATTATTCACACGAAGTCTTATAATATGACCTAATATTCCTTCGTGTGAAAATATCGAAAATTTTTTGTACTTTAAGTGTGAGTGTATAGATTTTCGTCATCTGCACAAATGAGTTCTATCATTCCTTCACTATGGGCTAAATATTGCAAAAAATGGATAATTATATTAAGCAGTTAAACATTCATATTTAAGGCATATATCTTGCATTAATTATACCGGTGGTAATGCCAATGCGACGTTTTTGTCTGACATTGATACTAATAGTTATGTCTACTGGTCTGTATGCCCAGACCACAAACATTCCACTTTTGCCTATGCCTTCCCTTAATAAACCGATGGTGTCCGACCGTAATTCCATTTCTAACTATACACTACCAGAGAATGTGCAGAAGAGTCTTGGTCCTACTAAGAAAGAAATAGCGAGTAAACCAGTTGTTACAGCTGCGATAAAGAGAGAATATCTTCCTACAGATCCTATAGAAGCTAAAATAAACATTGCACGAGACTGTGTTCTTGCAGACGATATTATAAGAACAGTTGAAAAAAGATATCTTTGCCTACTTACAATAGAAAACGCCTATGCAAATGATCTTTTAAAAATAGATTACGAGAAGAAGTTAGAAGCAAAGTTAATCAGTAAGCTTAAAACTGGAGATGATGTTGGTAGCTCCTGGGCAGGTATTGCACTAGGGATCATAAGTCAGTACTACCCTTCTTCTGATTATAAGACTCCAACCAGTATAATGTCTGCTGAGTACAGCAGAAGAGATACAACGACTCGTTCTACTATACTGGCACTTTTAAAATCATATGTAGACGGCTCAGACTATCCAATGGTCAGTAGATCTGGAGCAGCAGAAGGACTTGGTTACATGGGGATAGATGGAGAGAGATACCTAATAAGTGCTATTGGAGTGATACAGAGTAAATATAGTAGCTCTGCTCAAGATACATTTATAAATGATGCTGATGCCTCACTAGCGTTCTCGCTATTTAACGGGTTAGCATATATTTCCTATGTATACGAGAGTAACAGTGCAAAGGCAACAATACTAGAATACATGGAACGAGGTGGAATAAACAACGATCTCACCAATGTGACAGGCTATCCACTAACCCTTGCAGTAGAGGCTACTCTTGTAGCGGGGTTCTTTGGTTTTACAGAAGCATCTTCCTATTTAAAATCCCTTGCCACCTGGCATGAGAAGTCCGAGAAGGATGTTGATGCAATACCGATAGAGATAAGTAGAGATGCCTGGAATCTAATACCAAAGTATACAAGAACGTTAGAAGGAATAGCAGAGCCAGGGGTATCGTATTGCGTCACGGTAAAAGGTAACCGAAAGGTAGACTAGAGTTGCTGTTGAGCCATAGTTTGTTTTTCATAGTCTTTATTTCTCCTGTTATTAATAGCAATAAGTTTAGAAAAAGTCTTTAGTTTTTTATCTAGTTCTTGTCGTAGGAAGAAAGGATTAAGCCAAGAGGCTTTTAGATATAGGTGTTCTTTTATGCCGATGTTGATGTCCTTAGAGTCCATGATACGTTGATATGGAGTTTTGGGTTCGTCGTAGATCTTTTTTATTTTAGCTCCAACTCTGGTTTTATTTATTAACTTCATGGTAGGAGTAAAGAAGTTAAGCAACGGATTCCAGCACGACCTGTATATTTCGTTCATCATGGGAACAAGGCTCTCGTCGTCTATTCTGTCATACCCCCAAAGCAACCGAACATGGGTCCAGTTCTTCTGCTCTACATGGGCGTTGTCGTTCTTTTTGTAAGGACGACGACGGACAAGTTTTACAGCCCTTGGGGTTCTGTTCTTAAAATAATTGTAAAGGGTTTCGTTCAGGAATTCCGTTCCGTTGTCAGAAGCAAAGCCAAGTAATGGGAACGGAAGGTCGTTCTCTATGTCCTTGATCTTATCTGTTATGCTGTCAGCATTTTTAGTCCAGGCAGACCTGTTCTCCGTCCAACCAGAGTAAAGGTCCGTCATGGTTATAGAGTTGGCATATTCGCCAGCGATACTGTTACCGCAATGTGCAACTGTATCTGCTTCTATAAAACCAGGATGCTTATACCATTTCGCTATCAAATTTCTTGATTTATCCAATCAAAACCTGTTAGCGATTTTAACGTAAGTTTGTCTTTATGAACGTCTCTGAGTATGTTT
>Ga0118677_10014945_pt1 | contig 10853 bp, 7 predicted proteins | sample AliMusrvi5mmetaG_FD_86154 | JGI IMG/M metagenome (GOLD analysis project Ga0118677, IMG submission 86154)
GTGACGGACTGGCGCGTGGTGGCCCTGGGGGCCGCGCTGTTTGCCGGGGTCGTGGCGGTGTCGGCGCTGCTGTTTCTGGCGACGCTGCTGACGACTCTCTACCCCGTCTACATCACCCATCGCTGGGACAGCAACGTGATCGCTTTCGGCGCTCTTTGCGCGGCCACGCGGCGCTGGCTGTTTCTGGCAGGCGCGCTTGCGGCACTGGCGGCGTGGATCACGCCTCCGCTGGTTTGGATGGTTGCGGCGCTGGGCTTATTGGCCACACGGAACGGCCTCCGTGGGTATCTTGCCGGCGTCGCCGTGCCGACGTTCGCGGCCGTCGCGGTGCTGGGGTATCAGGGCGCGTTGGGGGACATGGCGCACTCACTGCTCTGGGATACGGCAAACTATTCCGCGGCCAATCGCCTGCCCTATGGAGCCCTGACAGGCACCTTCGAGAGTTTCCGTCGACAGGGTACGCTGGCCGCGGCCGTGGTTCACTACACCGACTCGCTGCTGCCCGCGTTGCTTCCGCCTCTGGCGGCTGTCGCTTTCGCCGTGACACGACGCCCGCTGGTGCTGCTATCGGGAACCGCGTTCGCAGCCCTTGTGGCCTGCTTCCCCCGGCCCGGGGCCGCGCAACTGTTGTTCGCGGTTCCGTTCTTCTGGGCCGTCTGCTGGTGCGCCGCGGGGCTTCTGCTGCCCCGCCGCGCGCGGCATTGGCTGGCGGCATGCGCATTGCTGCTGGCGGTGGGAGCGGTGGCTGTCGCATGGCCCCGCAACGTTTTGAAGACCATCGAAACGCCGGCCGGCGTGCTGGCTGTTTCCCGGCTGCACTTCGTCACTCTGAACGACCTGATCTCCACAGTCCACCCTGGCGAAAGGGTGTTCGTGTACCCCTATCTTCCCGCGCTTTACTTCATACTGGGCGTCGATAATCCCACCCGATATTCCTGGCTGCAGCCCGGCATGATGGGACCTCGCGACGAGATGGCCGCGATCGCCGACCTTACCTTGCGCCCGCCGCAACACGTCATCTGGCACGATTTCACCGATGCCTATATTCTGAAAAACTGGCCGGCCAGCGACCGCGGCCGTCTTCATTTCCCGGCGATCGAAATGTATCTGAATTCGAACTATCATGTGGTGAATCCGGATGGCGTCGTCCCGACGGGCTACCGGCTGCTGGAACGAAACTGAATGGTCAAGTCGGCTCTCCTGTTTGCGATCCTGGCCGTCAGCGCCCGCGGTCAACAACCGAGCCCCGCGGCCATTGCGGGCAGCGGTGAGGACGAAGCAGCCGTGGTGCGCGGCGGTGAGGCCTTCGCGGCCCAATGCGCGTCCTGCCATGGATCCGCGGCGCGCGGCCTCACGCCGCAGACGGACCTGATGCGCTCCGCGCTCGTGCGCGCCGATACCAGAGGCGACCGTATCGGGCCGTTCCTTCGCGCCGGCCATCCCCCAACTAAACCAGCCACGCTGAACGAAACGCGGGCGGCGGACGTGATCGCGTGGCTGCATGCGCACCTGTACGGCGTCGCTCACGCGGGTGCGTCCGAATTCCTCAATCTGCTCACCGGCGATCCGCAAAAGGGCCGTGAGTTCTTTGAAGGGAAAGGGGGCTGCGCGGCCTGTCACTCCGCGACCGGCGATCTTGCCGGGGTTGGCGAAAAGTACGACCCGCCGGTTCTGCAGTCGCTCTGGCTGAACCCGCGCCGCCGCCGTGCGGTTCGCACCGTGACGGTAACACCGCAGTCTGGTCCGTCACGCTCCGGCACTCTGGAACGAATCGACGAGTACAACCTCGTACTGCGCGACGGCGACGGCGCGTACCGTTCGATAGCGCTCGAGGACGACGAGCCCCGCGTCGAGATTCACGATCCGCTGCAGCCCCATTTCGACCTTTACCGCCGGCTTACGGATGCGCAGATCCACGACATGACTGCCTATCTCGCCACGCTCAAATGAATCGTCTTCTCATTGCCGCGCTGTTGTTCTCCTGCCATGCGGCAGCCCAGCCCGCCGACTCCTGGCCAACCTATAACGGCGACTACTCCGGGCGCCGCTACAGCCCGCTCACCCTTCTCAATGCCACCAACGTAAGGCACCTCTCGCCGGCCTGGGCCACTCGCTTTGTCGGCGGAGCGCCCGCAGGCGGCGTCCGCATCTCGGGCACCCCGCTGATGGTCGATGGCGTCCTGTACTTCACTTCCCTCGATAATGTCTGGGCCGTGGATGCCCGCTCCGGCCGCGAAATCTGGCATTTTTACCGGGAATCGAAGGGTGACATGCCCCGTACCGGCAATCGTGGCGTGGGCATGTATCGCAACTGGCTCTACTTCGTCACGCTCGACAACTGCCTGATCTCCCTCGATGCGGCCACCGGAAAACAACGCTGGATTGTCCCGTTCGCGGACCCGAAGCAGCTCTACTTTTCCACGGTTGCGCCTGTTGTCATCCGAAACCATGTGCTGATCGCAACCGGCGGCGATTCCTTCGACATCCCCGGCTACGTGGAATCGCACGACCCCGAAACCGGCGCCCTGCAGTGGAAATGGCGCACCACGCCCGCCTCGGACGAACCTGGCATCGAAACCTGGCCGGGCGAGTACGCGGCCAACGCCGGCGGCGGCAATCCGTGGATCTCCGGCACTTACGACCCCGACCTGAACCTCTATTTCGTGGGCACCGGCAATCCCGACCCCGTCGGCGCGGGCCAAAGCCGCCAGGGCGCGAATCTCTGGACCTGCTCAATTGTGGCCCTGAATCCGGATACCGGTAAGCTCGTCTGGCACTTCCAGGCCTCGCCCCACGACACGCACGATTGGGACGCCGTGGAAACCCCGGTCCTGATCGACGGGCAAGGCCGCAAACTTCTGGCCCAGGCCAGCCGCAACGGTTACTATTTCCTGCTCGACCGGACCAACGGGAAAAGCGTTGTCAGCGTGCCCTATCTGAGTACCCTGAACTGGTCGCTCGGTACGGACGGCAAAGGCCAGCCCATTCCGAATCCCGCCAAAGAGCCGGCCCCGGACGGGACGCTGGTTTCGCCTCCCACCAGCGGCGCCACCAACTGGCCTCCGCCCGCTTTCAGCCCGCGCACGGGCCTGTTCTATGTCGCCACGAACGAAGCCTGGAGCCTCTTTTACCGCACCGATCCCGACCCGCACCCGCAAGGTTTTGCAATCCGGGAAGCAGCCCTCGGGGGGGCCAGAGCCGCGCTTCTGGCACTGGATTACCGGACCGGCAAACCCGCGTGGCGCCACGAGTGGCGAACGCCCGCAGGAGTCGCCGGAATCCTGGCCACCGCGGGAAATCTTGTCTTTACCGGAAAGGGCAGTTACTTCGTCGCCCTTGACGCCGCGACCGGCAGGACTCTTTGGCATACCGGACTTACTAACCCGCTGACGAACGGCCCCGTCAGTTATCTGCTGGACGGGAAACAGTACGTAGTTGCCGGAGCGGGAGACACACTCTTTACTTTCGCGCTGAACTAACGTTCTGAATAAATTCTTTACATTGCCGGCAACCCGGGTTTCGGCAAGCCGGCAACTGCGAGGGTGTTTCCGTCGGGAATGAGAAATTTGAGCGAACTTTTCTGTACCAACAGTACTACGCTGATCGGATTTTTGACTTCCGTTTGCCTGCCTGCTGGCTTACTTTTCTCCGGTCACGTCCGCTCTTCAGTTACCGCCCTTGCGGAGAATCGTCCGATCGGGAGTTAATTGCGGAATTTTTAAAAAAATAACAGGAAGGTTGCGGTTTTGTAACCGGCGGGAAAGAAACGCCCTGAGTACGAGCAGGTTACCGCTAAAACTGTGCCCAAATGAACGCGGTACGGCAAAAAACGGCGCTCCGCGCGGATTAACCGGCTGGCGTTCCGTCGAGCCGGGCTCCGCAAACCCCTCAGTTAACCGGGTAAAGCGGCCCTTTTCGCCGAATGCGGACCCGATTTGCTTGACTGGCAAAGCGCCGGTCCTGTAATATTAAACAGCTATGGGCAAATTTCCGGACAGCCTGCCGGAATTCAGCACGCGTTTTCGCGGCGGAGCAGGCCTGGCGGAAGAGCGTGCGCGCGGTCGGCGCGCGCTGGCGTTGTAAATTTCGAGCGGTTCGGGCGGTCGGTGACGGACGTTAAGACGCGCGTTGCCGGACTGCGGAGGATATGACTGTCAATCCTGAAACCCGCGGAGCAAATGTAGTCCGGCTGCTCCGGCGTTGACCTCAGGAAAAGCGGTTCGAACCCGGGTTGCAGTACCGGTACCTGAAAGCGTCGTCCCGAACGGGCGGGTTTCCGCCGTGGTCCGGGTCGTGGCGCGGGGCTGTCGTATTCTCTCAGTCCCCTTACGGTTCAGCAGGTCGGCCGTGAATTTAATCGGGAGCGGGAGAAGTGTATACCATCAGCAAACAGTTTTATTTCAGCGCCAGTCACCAGTTAATGGGCCTGCCGCCGGAGCATCAGTGCGGACGGCTTCACGGGCATAACTACCTGGTGGAAGTGGTACTGCGCTCCGCGCAGCTGTCCAGGCATTCTTTCGTGGTCGATTACGGCGACTTATACCCGCTCAAGGAGTATCTTGACAGCCGGTTCGACCACAGGCATCTCAACGACGTCTGCAGTTTCGACACGACTGCCGAAAACCTTGCCAAACACCTCTTTGATTTCTGTAAAGGGCGCTGGGCCGAGACTGTCGCGGTAAGAGTCAGTGAAACGCCCAGAACCTGGGCAACTTACGAAGAGGATTCGCAATGGTAGATTATCAAAAGCTGCTGGAGATCGGAAGGGATCTTCTCATTGCCATCGGAGAGGACCCGGAGCGCGAGGGAATCAAAGAGACCCCGCGGCGTTTCGCATCCTACTGGCGGGAGTTCATCGAGCACGAATCCGGCAATATCGAAGTCGACTTCGCGTTAAGCGACACCGGCCAGATGGTCGTCGTCTCCGGGATCAAGGTATGGTCTCTGTGCGAGCATCACCTGCTGCCCTTCTGGTGCGATATCTCGATCGGCTACATTCCCGGCAAAAGGCTGCTGGGCCTTTCGAAATTCGCCCGGATAGCCAATCAGTTCGCGCACAGACCGCAGATACAGGAACGCCTGGTGTTCGAAATCGCCGGTGAAATTTCCCGCGCGACGAACACCGAAGATGTGATCGTGATGGGCACCGGCGAGCATCTCTGCATGAAGATGCGCGGCGTGAAATCCTCCGGAGCGATGACCACCGTATCGGCACGGGGCCAGCTGGGAACGAACGCGAACCTTCGGTCTGAATTCATGCAGATCGTCGGCCAGAATATCCGGGCGTAGGCTTCATGGTCAGCTTCCAGCTCAGCGAAGAACAGGAGCAGATGCGCAAGACCGCCCGGGAATTTTCCCGGGCGGAAATCCGTCCTGTAGCCGCTCATTATGACGAAACCGAACAGGTTCCGTGGCCGGTGCTGGAACGCGCTTCGAAGCTGGGTCTGACCACTTACCGGTATCCGGAAAAGTACGGGGGCGGCGGCATCGAAAGCCTGTTGACCGCCTGTGTAATCACCGAAGAGCTGAGTCACGGCTGCGCGGGTATCGCCAATACGCTGCTGGGATGCGACACAGTGGCGATCCCCATATTGCTGACGGGAACGGAATCCCAGAAAGAACGCTGGCTGCCCCTGTTTTGCGATCCGAACAAGGTGCGCCTGGGAGCTTTCGCGCTTACGGAAGCAGAAGCCGGCTCCGACGTAGCGGCGCTCCGGGCCACGGCGAAACGCGACGGGAACTTCTATATTCTGAACGGCCGCAAACAGTATATTTCGTTTGCCGGAATCGCCGATCTCTATCTTGTTTTCGCCAAAGTGGACGGGTCGGAGATTACCGCGTTTCTGGTGGAAGCCGGCACTCCCGGTTTGTCCGTGGGAAACAAAGAAAAGAAGATGGGGATGCGGGCCTCACAGCTTTGCGAGGTGATGCTCGACGATGTCCGGGTGCCCGTTCAAAACCGGCTGGGCCAGGAAGGTCAGGGTTTTTATGTTGCCATGAAAACCTTCGAGTACAACCGGCCGCTGATTTCCAGCCTTGCTATCGGCGTGGCCAGAGCCGCCTATGAGTACGCCTTAACCTACGCGAAGCAACGGGTCCAGTTCAACAGGCCTATCATTGCCAACCAGGCGATCAGTTTCCTGCTCGCGGACATGGCGACGAACATCGAGGCCGCGCGCCTTCTGGTGTGGAAAGCCGCGTGGATGATCGACCAGGGTCTGCCGGCCAACGCCGCCGCCAGCATGGCGAAGGGCTATGCCGCGGATTTGGCCATGCAAGTCACAACCGACGCCGTGCAGATTCTGGGCGGAAATGGTCTGATGCGGGACTATCCGGTCGAGAAGTGGATGCGCGACGCCAAAATTCTGCAGATCGTGGAAGGAACCAGTCAGATCCAGCGGATGATTATCTCTCAGCTGCTGGCCGTGCCGCAAACCTGATATCACCGGGGCGGCGCACAGCGGAATTGAGTGGTGGAAGCGCAGTGAGATTTTTTTGGGGGAGACGCGGGCATGTATGAACGAGAGAGCGTAACCGGCAGGTTGCCTCAACACGGAGGAGCGGGACTGGCCGATCCGGCGGAGCCGCTGTCCCTGCCTTACCATTGCGTTCATCAGGCCTTCGAAGCGCAGGCGAAAGAATGTCCCGAAGCGCCCGCGCTCACCTTTGGCGACTCCACTCTGACGTACGGTGAACTGAATCTCCGGGCGAATCAGCTGGCACATTACCTGCGAACGCTGGGAGTCGGCCCGGAAATTCTGGTGGGACTTTGCGTCGAGCGTTCCGTCGACACAATTGTCGGGATGCTGGCGATTCTGAAAGCGGGCGGAGCGTACGTTCCGCTGGATGTCGCTTATCCTCAGGATCGCTTAGCCTACATGATCCGGGACGCGCGCATCCCGGTTATTATTACGCGCAGCGAACTTAGACCGGGACTGGCGACGCATCAGCTGAAAGTCGTCTCGCTGGACGCGGACCGGGACAGGATCGGCAGTGAGTCAGGAGAAAACCCCGATTCGGGCGTGTCCGCGGACAACCTGATGTATGTGATCTACACGTCGGGTTCAACGGGCAAGCCGAAGGGTGTGATGGTCACCCACGGCAACGTGGCCCGTCTTTTCGAGGCAACCCGGCCGTTTCTTCAGTTCGACGCCGGCGATTCCTGGACGCTCTTTCATTCCTGCTCCTTCGGTTTTTCGGTATGGGAAATCTGGGGCGCTTTGTATCATGGCGCCAGACTGGTTATTGTTTCCCAGGCGGTCAGCCAGTCCACGGATGATTTTTACGAACTGGTCTGCCGCGAACGGATCACCGTTCTCAGCCAGACTCCCTCGGCGTTCAGCCTTTTTCTGCTGGCCGATGCGGCTTCAAAGCACGAGTTCGGCCTGAATCTGCGATATATCGTCTTCAGCGGCGAGCGCCTCGAAAACCAGCGCGTGGAGTCCTGGATCAAGCGGCACGGCGATGAACAGCCACGCCTGGTCAACATGTACGCGATTACCGAAACCGCGGGTGAAATTACCTACCAGCGAATCACGCGTAAGGACTTATCGGAGAGCACTCGCAACGTTATCGGCGTGCCGCTTCCGGATGTTCAGATCTATATTCTGGACGAAGATGGAAAGCAGGTCCCGGCCGGTTCGCCAGGTGAGATGTATGTCGGCAGTTCCTGCGTTGCACGGGGTTATCTGAACCTGCCGGAGCTGACGGCGCAGAAGTTCCTGCCTAATCCGTTCGCCGACGGAAGGCAGGAAGGGCTTTACAGAACCGGCGACCGCGCGCGCGTGCTGCCCAACGGCGAGATCGAGTTTCTGGGCCGGGCGGACGATCAGGTGAAAATCCGCGGTTATCGGGTGGAACTGTCTGAGATTCAGGATGTCTTAACCGCCCATCCCGCCATTCAGGAAGCCGTTGTTTCCACCGAGCAATCGGAAACAGCCAGCCAGGCCCGGTTGATCGCGTTCATAGTCCCGCACGGCGCGTCGCCCGCAACAGCGGATCTGCAAAGTTATCTGAAAGCGAATCTGCCCGAGTATATGATCCCGGGCTCGTTCGTGACACTGGACAGGATTCCGCGGTCCCCGAACGGCAAGATCGACAGGCAAAAACTACTGTCGATGAAAACGCCCGCGGAGACAGCTCCACGCTATAAGGCGCAGACAAGGGAAGAGCAGGCTTTGGCCAGTCTTTGGGCTCTGGGCGCCGCGACGGAAGCGCCGGTAATTCCCTTTGGCGGCAACCCTTCTCCCGCAAAGGAAATCCGGAACGACGATGCGCAGCCGGGTACGTCCGTGGAACAAACATTGGCTCAGATCTGGAAAGAAGTCCTGGGCCTGAACAGAATCGGCTTGCAGGATGATTTTCTTGAGCTGGGTGGAAACTCACTCCTGGCCGCGCAGGTCCTGCATCGGACGAACGATGTTTTCAGGGTAGATCTTTCCACGCGCCACTTCTTCGATGCGGGCACGATCGGGGGCCTGGCACGTCTGATTACGCAGAAGCAGACGGATCAGCTTGCGCCGGATGAACTGGCCGGCATGCTTGCGGAGCTGGAGGAATTCTCCGACGAAGAAGCCCGGCAACTTCTTGCGAACCGGGCCGGCGAGGCAAATAGCGCAGGCACCGGCAGTCTCGCAGCCCTGGAAATTCCGGCAAGCGGGACGCAACACGATCGTTATATGCGCCTTGCGATCGGGAAGGCGAAGGAAGCTGTTCGGGAGCACCAGACGCCGATCGCGGCTTGTGTTGTGAAAGACGGCGAGGTGGTCGCGTGCGTCCACAATTCCGTCCGGCGCGATACGGATCCGACAGCGCACGCCGAAGTGCTGGCAATTCGGGAAGCGTGCCGCAAGCTCGAGACGACCGATCTGTCCGGATGCGTGCTCTATTCGACGCTGGAACCGTGTCCGATGTGTTTCAGCGCCTGCACCTGGGCCAATTTATCGACGGTCGGATACGGCGCGAGAAGAGAAGACGCGGTTCAGATCGGTCTTCCCAAAGCCGGGACCTCCGTTCAGTCACTCAAGACTTACCTGCGCAGTTCCGTGGAACTGGTGGCGGATATTTTGCGGGATGAAAATCTGGAAGTCTTCGAACTCTGGAATCAGGCCAGAGGAGCCCGGACTTCGCAGTACGACCGGATCGCGGAACAGTTCAAACAGGTGAGGAACTCACCGGTTAACAAGCATATTGTCGATCACACGCTTTTCTCGATGATCGGCGACCTCGATCGGGGGCAATCCGTTCTGGATCTTGCCTGTGGTGAAGGCCACTACTCCCGGAAGCTGAAGCGCCGGGGGGCTGCACTCGTCACCGGCGTCGATATCTCGTCGCAGATGATCCGGCTTGCGGAAGAACAGGAAAACAGCGATCCGCTCGGCATCACCTATCTCTGCAGCGATGTGCTCGAACTCGGCGTTATCGGCCAGTTCGACGTGGTGGTTGCGCCGTTTCTTTTGAACTACGCCAGGACGAAAGAGCATCTGATCGACATGTGCAAAATCGTCTGTTCCAATCTGAAGCCAGGCGGCCACTTCATCGTTCTTACCGAGAATTTCAACCAGTCACCGGAAGATTTTGGCGGCTATGAACGGTATGGCTATTCCAAATCCGTCGCTCACCCCTCCGGTGAAGGCGCCGTGATTACCTACAGGATGTCCACGGGATCGGAGGAACTCCGGTTCGACGGGCACTACTGGTCGGGCGCGAGTTACAGTGACGCGTTCGAAACCGCCGGATTCAAGGATATCCGGACACACAATCTGTCGTGCTCACCGGAAGGGATCGAGGAGTACGGGCATCGCTTCTGGAAGACCTTCCTTGATAATCCGCCCTTCATCGGGGTGGTCTGCCGGAAATAGGGAAAAGCCATGAATAACGCGAACAGTATCGTCGATGTCGCTATCCTTGGCGGTGGTGTAGCGGGCTCGACCCTCGCCCTTCATCTCGCGCTGCATCTGCCGGAGGTTACGGTCGCGGTTGTGGAACCGAGTCCGGAGCCACCAAGATTCACTCATAAAGTGGGAGAATCGAGCCTTGGTCCGCAGGGCGCTTATTTCGCCAAGTGGCTGCAGCTTGAGGATTATCTCAATCGGGATCACATAGAAAAGTTCGGAGCGCGCTACTTCTTCGGAAATCCGGATGGCCCCTTTTCCGAAAGGCCTGAGATCGGGCCCCGGCATGCGGTTACGGAATTTCCGATCTTCGAATACCAGGTGGATCGCGGCAAGCTGGAGAGCGATCTCCGGAAAATGGTCACCGACCGCGGTGTTACCTGGTTGACCGCTCAGGCGACAGGCGTTGAAGCCGGTCAGTCGGAGAATTCGCATACCGTTTCCCTGCAGGACCGGGCGAGTGGTGAAACATCGCAATTACAGGCCCGCTGGCTGATCGATGCCACGGGGCGCCGCCGTTTCCTGCACCGTCTCCGTCACGGCCGTGTCGCTCCGAACGGCCCCTGCAGCGCCGCCTGGTTCCGCGTTCCTGTGTGGATCGATGTGGACGCTTTTGTCCCGGCGTCCGACACCGAATGGCACGATCGCGTGCGTCCGCAACACCCGCGGGGAATTTCCTTCGGACGGTTTAACTCCACCAATCACCTTTGTGGAACCGGGTATTGGGTGTGGCTGATTGCGTTGCCGGAGGGTGTGATGAGCGTGGGGATTGTGGCCAAGGAGGAGCACATCCCGTTTGAAACCTTCAACACGCGCGATCTCGCGCGGCGCTGGCTGGCGGAGCATGAGCCGCAGGTCGCCGCCGCGATGGAAAACTGCGAAATGATGGATTTCCGCACGATGCGGCGTTACTCGTATCCCGTGCAGGATTTTATTTCCGCGGATCGGTCAGCTCTGGTG
>Ga0118677_10014947_pt1 | contig 10851 bp, 9 predicted proteins | sample AliMusrvi5mmetaG_FD_86154 | JGI IMG/M metagenome (GOLD analysis project Ga0118677, IMG submission 86154)
TGACTCAGAATATGATTAAAGCAGGAGGCAGCGGTGTCATGTACTGGGAACCGGATTGGATTACCTCTCAAATGAAAGATCCATGGGGAACAGGTTCTTCGATGGAGAATTGTACTTTCTTTGATTTCACTGGAAATACGCTGTCATCCATTGATTATATGCGGTTTCCGTATTCCTTTCCCAAATAGTATTGAAGATGGCTCAGTTCAATCGTAAAGATACTTTCTCTCCAGGAAGTTTATGATCTTCTTATCCAGTGTCCAAAGTTGGGAATCGGTTTCGATAGTAGCGTAAATGAGACAGGCATCTATCAAACCGATTCCTTTCGATATCAGTTTGTTTTCAAACGAAAACTGACCCGCTTTTTCAAATAAATTTTTAATTTCAAGTTTTGGCACAAACTGAAGTCCTGATCGTATAAAACTTAATTCGTTTTGATTTAGGGCACCCTGAAGAATTTCACCAATTACAGGATCAATGATTCTTATGCACTGAATCTCCAAATAAGTCTGAACTTCTTTAAAATATGGATCCTTTCCTTTAAAATATTCAAACCAGACTGACGAGTCTACAATTAGGTCCATCACGATCTGTTTAATTCTCTGATCTCCTCTGCTGTGTACCTGAATTGTAAGGGTTTGCTATTTATCGCATTACCCATTGCCTTCAGTTTTTCGAGAGCAACATAGGAATTCAAGGCAATGATCATTGTTTCAGTTATGTTCCTGGCATGTGACAAAACCTTTGCTTCATTGATCAGTTCATCGGGAATTATCGCTGTTACTTTCATAATCTTTTAGAATTTATACCAATACAAATATACGATGCGTCATCGTATATTCCAAATAATTAGTTTGATTCTATTCAAGTCTTTGGAGTTTAGGGTGTACCAATTGGAGAAAGGGGCAAAGCCGTCTTCGTTGCCCACCCATCTTAAGTTCGCCATGGGTCCCTGTAGGATTACCGCATAGGAGGCATATTTTTCCAACAGGTCATTTACATTTATAAAGCAACTTCCGTCGAACCACACCTCGCTCACGGGACCATATTGGGTTAATACTTCCGTCATCTGCTGCCTGAAAACTTTATTATATCCATCCTGTTTCGCGGGATCCTTGGTAACTTCTCCGATTCCGGTACCCCAGGTATCGTCACCGGGATAGACATAAATGCCCAGACCCAGTCCGTATTTCTTGCAGGATTCAGATAAATTCCTGAGAACATCCCCCTTTGCCGTTTCTCTATGGGGTATTTTTGATTCCATAACCGGTCGTATTGGTTTGCCACCAGCAAAAACCACCCGTATGTTTGGCCACAAACAGGATCAGTTTGGCTCCCCACGATTTCGCGACTTCACACCATTGGTCCGTGTTCAGATCTGACGGATTGATCCGGCTTAGGGGAGTGGAATGATTATCATATTCACGTTCCTGCCAGGTCGCGGGATCGAGGCAGACAAACATGGTTTGTTCATACTTTTGCCATCTAAGTTGCGCTTTGGTTGGCAAGGGAATCGTAATGTTCTTTTCGGAGGATTGTGCCGGGGAGCATAAAACAAAACAAATCAGGAAGATTAATAAGCTGATTATTATTTTCATACGAATAAAAATTCATAATAATTAATCTGGTAAATCTCTGTTAAAGATAGTGTATCTTTAAAGGGTTTTAATTAAAGATCCAAAATTTGAACCGAGGTTTGTAGACCAAATAAAAAATCGAAGTTTCATTCTGATATGAAAAGAGCACTTATTTTTCTGTTGATCTTTTTTGTCACCGGCTGCACTGAAAAAAGAGATAAATCCAGGCAGGTCTTTTATTTCTATAACGATATCGGAGAATTTAGGAAAAGTCAAACCAAGGATGGTATATCTTTTTCAATGCGACAGGGTTGGGGGCAAATTGATTGGGGTTACCTCCCATATCCGGGGAAAAGACCATGTATCTATTCCTTGTATTATTTCAACGGGGATACGATTTTTCGGAAACAGAAATCATATTTAGATAGTATTCGTTGTTATGATCTTTATTGGGTGACCAATGACTCGAATCTTCAGGATTTCTGGACCAAAAAGAGGTACGGATCTTCCGCTCGTAAGGATACCTTAGAAATATACCTGATTGAAAAAATGGCCGGTACCGATTCAGTTCTTTTTCGGAGAGTTCAACGGATATTTGGTGAGGCAAAATGAGGGATAACCTCTTATTAAGGTAAAAAATCAGAATTCAACCCGGGTCAGATTGACGATCCTCTTGTTCTGTTTCCCCCGGCGACATCGCCGGGGGTCAATAACAGTAAATTCTTTCGAGTTTTAAGTTATCTGTTTTGAGGTTGGATTATTGCCACTAAGACAAAAATTACCAAGTTTCACAAAGAAAATAATTCAACTTAACCCTTAGCTTAATTGCGATACACGCAAGGAATCATATGTATTTTAACCAGATATTAGTGAGGTTAGAATAGGAAATCGATAAAAATTAAGATTTTTATCTGCAATTTCTTAGTGTGTCAGGCTCCACCCTTTTGCGAAATAGATATCCCTCCGCCGCGCTTCCGGTATTACTTTCAGACTTGTTAATACCCCATTTTTAACAACCCCTTCAATCGTTGTGTTCTTCATCGCATGCAGTTTGAAATCGATATCCCACTCCTTGGGCCAGGCCGGAAGGAGCAGAATCTTCCCGTTATCCTCCTGAATAAGCATCCGTTGCAACGCGATAGCACCTGATCCGAACTGGTCGAAATCAGGACAGGAATCTGGTCCCTCCCTTCCAAACATCGGGAAACGCACCATCGTTGAGGCGATCCGGAATCGCCGGACCAAACCTTTGGCTGCCTCTGTGGCATTGCCGGCATACGCCCAATCGATCTGATCCTGGGTCCAGCATCCTCCACCCATCGCATCCTTCAATGAACGATGGTTCATCGTATTGGTCACGATATCTTCTGTTCCTGAACCTAGACCAAAACAGCGGAAGGGAAACACGGGATAGAGTTCACCATTTTCTGCGTTCTGTCGCTTCTCCCATTTATCGGCAGGAGCTATGGCTTTAAGATCATCAATAGTCTGAAGTGGTACCTCCGGGATTTCACTCCTGAATCTACGCCAGTTTGTCCGGTCTTCAGGGGTTCCGGCATTCATCGCCAGCAACTGATCCATGCAAAACCGTAATCCCGCAATATCGGGAGAGGGATTGACAGCAACCCACCAGGTTTCCACAACCTGGGCAGGTTCAAGGCGGAGTTTGCCATTTGCTTCACGCGGATAATGCTTATCAAAAAACAGCAATACCTCACACGCAAAAGGGAGCAATACGTTGTCGCGAAAATTCAGGTCGTCAGTATAATTGACGTTGTCACACATCATTGCCAGGATCTCAAGTCCGCAGGTAAAGTAGTAGTCGTGGTACCAACCCACATATCTTTCTCCGGGTTTTGTCCGGGGAGGACGCCCCTCATTCCTGCAGTCGTGTTCCGCACCGTCGGGTTCTATATTTTCGCGGAAATAGGCTCCGTCGTGTCCAAACCAGGCTTTGGTAATCGCTTTGCGCATCTCGAGTACATTCAAGTAATAACTGAAGAACGGCTTCATCAGATCATTGTCTCCACTTGCCAGGAGCGGCCAGTACAGGAGTCGTTGATTCTGAAATGTATAGCGGCGGCCCCATAACCGGTCGTCCTCATGGGTGAGCCACGAACCATCAGCCTGCCTTACCATATTTGTCCGATTCTTTTTGTCCTCCTCTTTAAATTTCAATTGCTGTGTAAAAAGTCCTCCATTGAATTTAGTCTGGACACGTCCGCGGCTTTGGCAGGCCATCAGGAAGCGGAATACATTATAGCTTTGCGAAGTTATAGCCGCACCATCCTCTTCATCGCGGGTGCCTGATGGGCTTGCCTCACCTTTAAGGATCTCCTGCTTTGCCACGGGCAGTGTATTATCGGTGGCCACAATCCAGCTTCGGTTCCAAAAGTCTGTCCACCAACGGCAATGGTCTTTCCAGGTCTCCCTTACATTCGTTTGAATATCTGATTGTTTCATGATCACCGAGATCCATTTCGACGAGTCGGGTGTCTGCATGGTGAGGGCATGGATGCGGATATCAAAGGTTTTTCCCCTTCCGGTAAGCTCGCCACCTTTCAACTTAAGGTCAGGACTCTCCAGAAGATTTCCAAAGGTATTGAAGCGGAAGGGATCGGGAAACCTGGACGACATCTGTTCCACATTGTAATATTTTAGGTCGTCACCATAAATGCTGCGGTCCCCAACAGGGTAATACCAGAGCAGTTTTCCATCCTTTTCAAAACAGATATTCTGAGTAGGCTCAGCGATTACCGTTGAAGGATAAAACTTTGTACCGTTGAACTCCTCCATATTGAACGCCGTGTAATCGAGGCGTTTCCATAGATCTGGTCGAACCTTCACCTGTACTTCGCGGGGAGAGGAAACTTCAGCATGAAAAACAGACCGGTTTGCATCTGCCCAAATCCGGATGGTCATCCCGTCTGCCTCAATCCGGATCGATCCTGTAGTAAGGTCAAGTATCTGACGGAAAGGTTTTCCTGTTTTGAAAGGGTTGGGGTTTAATGAGATGCGTACCCTTCCGGTTTTGAAAATATCACCCATGTAATTATAGGCATCGTTCTTGGCCAGGAGCAGATACAAATCGCCGTTTTCGATCGCATAAACGCCGGCAGCGATATCCCCGTTTCCGATAGGCATCACTCCGGTGGCGTCCTTCGAGGGTGTTTCCCATACGACATTGTACCGGCTGATCCGACTGTTGGTTTCAGCAGCCAGTGTGCTGAAATTCTGAATGAACAGGCAGGTGAACATGCCTATCAAAATATGGGATAAGTGATTTCTCATGGATTGGAACTTTCTTTTTTGTATACTTTAACCCAATCGATAATAAACACATCGGGAAAAATAGTTTTAGTAAGGTTCTCTGGTTTACCCGGAAGTTCCATGCTCAGGATCATATATTCCTCAATATTTGAGATTCCCCTTGTCTCTTCATGAAATTTAAAGCCATCGATAAAAAACGAATATTTCTCGGGAGTCCATTCAAATCCATAGATATGAAAACCATTACTCAATCCCTTGAGATAACTTTTCATGGGTCCGATAGAGTGCATATTCGGCCCATAGGCCCAGTGGATGGCATGGGTAATGGTGTCGTTTCCCATCTCTTTGAAATACTCGAAGACATCCATTTCAGTTCCGAATAATGAAGGGTCCTCTCCCTGAGAGATTTTTGACGACTGAATCCAGAATGCTCCCCATACACCAACAGATTTCTGCAGCTGGGCACGACATTCGAAATAGCCGTAGCGGGTATTAAAATGTCTGGCGGTGCCCACCGCTCCCGCTAAAATTGAATCTCCCTTTTTCAAGGCATATAGTTTAAGAAAACCTTCCTCAACTTTTACCGCTTCGGCTGAATTATAACCGACCCTTCGGGGACCAATACCACGTACATTCCATTTGGTCGTATCCAGAGCATTCCCGCTAAACTGATCTATCCAGACCAGATGATAACCCATCGTGCGTGGAGTTGTCTGCCTTAGCGATATTGCATTATTGGATGTATTTGTCTGGGCAAACCCCAACGTGAACGTAAAGAGTGCGATCAACAGAATCGATAATTTTTTCATTTGTTTAGAATTTGTTTTTTAATTGTCAAACTGAACTGGCCCGGAGATAATCATGCTTCTATCATGGGTCGTTTAATTTTTTTGACTTTTACTAACAAAATTAGACTGATAGCCGTTTTAGCCGCTCGAGCACATCTTTCAGATTGATATATTTCTCGAGCAGGTTCTGGGGTATATAGTAATAATGGTTCGATGATTCAAAGGCAATATAAGAATCTTTCTTCAATATTGGGATCATTCGTTTTACAAGATTAATCTCCTTCATGATAATTCCCCGCATTTTGACTATGCACTCTTGCTTCTCTTTTGGATCCTTTGAACCATAATAGCGGTCACGGGCCATGATAAACCTTGCCTGGTTAGTTACAGAAGAAAAGTGGATTGCGACAGCAGTTGCACGATCGAGCTCGACCCGGAGTGCTTTTGAATCCTTTATACCCGGTTGATTAAGGCCATCTTTCAGGGTTTTGCACCCTTTTTCGAACCCCTCAGCTACTTTTGCCATTTGGTCAGCCCATATCTTCTCGGGATATACCGCCTTCCAGTGGCTTAGATCGTCGTAGGGAAAGCCCACCATGGTCGAGATCATCCCGGTAGGTTTAATATAAAACGGATTTGCAGGCCCAACTTGCTGCGGACCCTGATAGACCGTTGAAATGTGATATGGATATTCCCTGAACCCTTCGGAGAATTGGGTCCATGCTTTTCGTATAAATGGGGTGGCTTTTTCACCGTAGTATTTTTTCGAAAGGGTCTGTAGATTTTCATCCATTTTCCCCGTTTCCCACGACTGGAACAGATCGATATTTGCCGAAGGATATCCGCCCAGACTCCAGCTGAGCATCACTCCGGTAACAGCTTCCCTGGAGAGATTATCTGCATGCTGCGCGACAAGATCCATGGTCGGGAGTGCCGGCACAATTGACATCTCCCAGGTACAATTGACCTGCACCTTTGCTACTGTTTTAAGTCCGGCCTCACGGGCCATCTTCCAGTGATCCAAGGCCCGTGGTCCCGGACCGACAGATGAGATTGAATATTCGCCAACAGTTGATCGGATCCCTCCGCGCACAATTGGCAACGACCATTCACTCACCGACATCAACCAGCACGATTTTGGAATCTCTTTAATAATGGATTCCGCAAACCGGTCATCCCACCCCCAGTCCCACACGATTACATCAGCTTTGGGATTCCCCGATTTCACCCCCCTCTCCATGGCAGAGATGAGTTCGACCATGATATCTGAATAAGTCCGGTCTTTGCACCTTTCGCACTCCGTTTGCTTGCCATGCGAAATGCAGCTGGTCAGATTTTCGGAACCGGTAATGGTAAATATTCCAGCCAAATTAGGAACATTCTGAAATACAGTCTTTAGCGAATTGGTAAGCCACTGACGGACCTCAGGCACGCTCGTGCAAAGTGCTGCATAATCAGTCTCCTTAACACCCTCCAAACTTTTACGTTGCTCAGAAGATTCAAAAAAGCGGGTCTCCAACCCGCGTGGTTCATTCATATAAAGGTAGACGCCAATTCCGAACTTTGAAGCCCTTTTTACCAGGTTCTTTAGCCCCTCAATCCGTTTTGGTGCATCTGCTGATCCGGGGAAAGGACCATCGGGTATAACCAGGGTATTCAGGATAGTGTGCAGCCAGATTGCATTGACACCTACATTTGCCAGTTTAAACAGAAGTCCTTCCGGGAATGACCCTAAATCATTGTCCATTAATGGATCACCAAATTCAGCACAATAGGAGGAGACCATGCGAAGTTTAAAACCAGTGGTATCGGATCCATGTTTTATCGGGAGGTGTTCAAGTATCTCCTTCTCAGAAAGCTGTTTTGGGAAATCATTAAAAAATGAGAACCTGGGTTTTTCGGGTGTAAATGCGAGATTGCCGATCTCTTTTACCCATTTTGCAATTTTTACAGATTTGGCCGCCATTTCCATATCCGGATTTACATAATAGAGGGGTGGACATAGTGGTTTCAGGTTTCCTAATTTAACGTACAGAAAATCATCTTCTTTAAGCCGCCAGGCCAACTCCCGGCAGGAAATCCCCAGCAAGTTAACCAACTGATCATAGTTCAACAGGTTCCAGTTTGAACGTATGACTGTAATATATCCTTTTGAGCTATTCCACTGTGGTTCAATATTATCCTGCGGAGGTAGCCCCATCGAAACTGCTAATCCTGAAATATTCTCAACCGATGTTTCAAGTACTTTTGCGAGACGTTCAACTGGGACCATTGTCCAGTTGCGGAATACAAAGGCATGTTGCCGCGAAGGAAACCAACTGAACTCCACTGCTGGGGTTGTTCCCTTTTCGCCGGGCAAATCCTGGCCACTTGAGAACTGAATTGCCAATAAAAACAGAAAGATTGAGAAAAAAAGCTTAGTTCTCATTACAGATGATTTAGTTAGAATTGTAAATATCCCGGGGAGCGGTCAGGATCAATAAAAGAGAGTTAAAAATAACTATTTTTGTTTACTTCGTAGATCAATCACCAAACAAATGGATATTAGAAACCTTATTCCCATTAAAGGGATGAAAATGGCCGGCTTCATCGTGTCATCAATCCTACTTCTAAACCTCCCCTCTTTAAATGCTCAGGTTAAGTATAATTCAGCTAACGAGCTTAAGGAAGCCAAAATGGGGGTGGAGCGGGTAGCCAGATATTACCTTCCGGCCTATTACAACAGGGCCGTTAACAACAATGAGATCCGTTGGATCCAGATCGATCTGGGACAGATGAAGAAGATCGATGCGATAAAACTTTTGCCGGGGGCACAGGGTTGGGGGGCTGCTTCGGGTGGTTTTCCAGCACACTTCAAGCTGGAAGTTTCGAACGATGAAGATTTCAGACACTCCGTAATGTATGAGGATTACACCTTAAAGGAAGAATTCCCCAACCCCGAGGATGCCGTTTGCACCTTTGCCTCAAAGGTGGTGAACGGACAATACCTCAGGCTAACGGCAACAACCCTAAGGGACAATAAATTGGCAATGACTAAAATCATTGTCCTTTCGGACGGCAAAGATATTGCAGAAGGCTGCCGTGCCACGGAATCAAATCCGAATAAAGATTCTAATATTGAATTACTTACCCGGGTATCGCGCCCGCAGGGAGAATATGTGGTGACTGATAATCCGGGAAATGTAATGCCGGTTGAATCATGGAAACCGGTGGCTTATAAGGCACAAGCCCCATTAGGTGGAGTAAAGCTGGGTAAAGGGTTGTTTAAAACCACGATGGACAACAATATCAGCTACCTGATGAATTCGTTTACTTTCGATCAGCTGGTCCGTAATTTTCGGGTCAAGGGTGGGTTTCCGGTGGAACCGCTTGAGGAGCGATTCAAAAATATGTGGTTCCAGATTCTCCCCGGATCTGAAGCGGCCCGTTTTTTAACCGGTGCCGGGAATACCCTGCGTTGGATAGAGAACACTGATTTGCGCAAGAGAATGGACGATATTGTGGATGTGATTGACCAATGCAAGGAGCCGGATGGCTATTTGATGGCGTTTCCCAAACATGCAATGTTCGATCATGAAAACGGGGCTTACACGAGGTCATGGGTATCGCAGGGATTGATCGAAGCCGGCTATTCCGGAAATAAAAAAGCATTTCCATTGCTGCGCGGATTCTACGACTGGTTCGACAACTGCGAATATCTTCCCGAGATGCTTCGACGTGTAAGGCAGGGAACCCAAGGGATTATCCCGATCACCCGGACCTACTTTTCTCCGGTCGGGGAACCCAAAGATATCCAGGTTGTTCAGCAGTATTTCCAGGAAAACTACTGGATGGAGGGTATGGCGAAGAGGGATCCCAACTCGATCTGGAGATATCCATACGATCGCCCTCATAATTACCTGGTTACCGGAATCGAGCCCTACCTGGATTTGTACCGGGCCACGGGTGCAAAAAAATACCTGGAGGCCGCATTGGGCGGATGGGATCTCTATCATGACAACTGGGAGCATATCGGGGGTTCGCTGGCCATTAATGAAGGGACATTTCTCTATGAGCCCAAATCGTACTATCTGCACCGCGAGACCGGTGAGTTGTGCGGAAACTCCTTCTGGATTAAGTTGAATCAACGGTTTCATCTGCTATACCCTGAGGAGGAAAAATATGTCGCTGAAATTGAAAAATCGATTTATAACGTGGCGATCGCCAATCAATACGGGCCGCAAGGAATACGCTATTTTGCCAAGCTTGTCGACCGGAAATACGGCGACCATTCCCCCAATTCCTATCAATGTATGAATACCTGTTGCGAAGGTCAGGGGACCCGGATATTTGGATCTCTGCCCGAGTATATCTTTTCGGTAGCCGATGACGGCATTTATGCCGATCTGTTTTCAGCCTCAGAAATTAAGTATTTGACGCAAAACCATTCGATGCAACTTAAAATGAACACCCAATTTCCCAGTGATCCAAAAGTTGAGATCGTAATCGGGAATGATCAGCCTGTTCAAAATAGGATCCGGATCCGTATCCCTTCCTGGGTGTCGGCTGATATGCCGGTCAATGTCAACGGAAATGAAATCGGCAGCGGAAAGGCGGGCACCTATATGGAGGTTGACCGGACCTGGAAAAGCGGTGATGTGATTTCATTCACCCTTCCAATGGATTTCCGGGTAACAAAATATACTGGTTTGGAACCGGGGTTTAAGGAAAATCACTATGCCGTCGAGTACGGACCAATCCTGATGGCATTGGTTGGAGTCAAGGGAAAGAAGTATGATATCGGGGTTAAAGCCACACCTGAGAATCTTAAAAAACTGCTCAGACCACTTCCCGGGAAACCGTTGCATTTCGCCATTCAAGGCGATACCACACATTCGTTTGCCCCCTATTTTCTGATCGGCGACCAAACGTTCACCACCTTCCCGGTTATCGATCCGCTATCGAAGAAGGAGCACTGATTCGCATGATAACGGTTCCCACAGGATATGGATGGTTGCGCGGGTTCAGTGTGGTGCCCTCGTGGGGTGCCCGTATCGAAGATGCCTGGTGGTTTTATGATGGCGGTCGGATGCGGGAAGAAGTGGCGCTGGCCCGTCAAGTCCACGCGAACTGTATCCGGCTGTGGATCGAGTTCACGGCATGGATGCGCGATCCGGACAAGGTGACAGCGGATTTCATGGATGCCGTGGCCGCGATCGATGAAGCCGGCATGAAGG
>Ga0118677_10014948_pt1 | contig 10851 bp, 5 predicted proteins | sample AliMusrvi5mmetaG_FD_86154 | JGI IMG/M metagenome (GOLD analysis project Ga0118677, IMG submission 86154)
TCACCTGGAGAGGAGTATAAACCAAATTTCAGCCCCAGGGAATGAATTTGCTCAATAAGTCCTTTGATATCAGGAAATTTTGAATTGGGAACAATTGTGCCGTCTTCTGCTCTTTTTTCAGCTTCCCAGGCATCATCAACATTGATGTAACTCCATCCGTGATCTGCTATTCCTTTATCTATAATCGACTTTGCTGTCCTGGACAGAATCTCCTGCGAAGCCTTTTCTCCCCAAACATTCCAGGAACTCCAGCCCATTGGGGGTGTAAGCGAAATGAGATTTCCTACCTTTATGGTGAAATCCTTTTGCGCTGTTCCCAGTGCATTTGAAACATTGAGCGTACATTTAAAACTACCTTCCTGAGTCAATTTGCCGGTAATAATCCCGGTTTTTGAGTCAATAGCTAATCCCTGCGGTAAATTGAAAACCTCATATCTAAGCGGCTTTTGACCTGTTGCAGGAATTCGATAGAGAAAAACTGAATTAGGACGCACACCAAAAATCTTTGCGCCATTTACACGGGGCATTTTCAAAGGTATAGGAGTAAGAATGTAGGGCGGAATAATATATTTCACCGTATATTTTCCGCTTTTAAATTCCGTACAGGTTAACGTGAAAGTGGTTTTGTCGGCTTTTGAAAACGGAAAAGTTTTTGAAATGGTTTTCGCTGGTACGATTTTAATATTTTCAGAAGAAATAGTTGTTTTAAAATTCAGATTTTTCCGTTCTTCTTTCAGGTCTAACTTCAGATCAAGTTCATTGGCTGTTTTATTAGATATCCGAACATCAATTGTATTGTTGCTTATGGTGCAGGTTAATCCTAATGCATGACTCATATCCATCACACACAACTCTGGAATACTACCCAACATACCTCCATCATTTCGGCCATCATAAACCCGTATCGCTATCACATTATCTCCATCCAGATTTAAATTTGTCTTTTTTACAGAGGCGAAATAGCTTCTGTCTTCGTAACAAAGTGAGTTGTAACCCTGAGGGTCGTCGGGAAATGTACCTGTTTTTCCGATTAACACCCCATTAAGATAAGTTGCATCGACATCATCAATCAAACCTAAATTTAAAAGTATTCGATCCTTATCAACCGCATTATTCAGAAGTAAGGCTGGCATAAAAAAATGGATGCGGTACCATATATAGCCATCGTAATTGGCAAATCCCTGTTTTTCGAAACACAAGCTGGTCTTGACTGTTTTCCAATCGGAATCATCCATCAGAGGATCTTTCCATAGATTATCGTCACCTGTTTTTACTTTCGCTGTCGGAAATTTTATTACTTCCGCCTTCTGAGCATAAACACCAGATAACAGCAAGGACAGAATGCCAATTGTCAAAAATATTACCTGATGAAACTTCTTCATTTCATGATCTATTAATTTGATTTATAATGGTTTTATCAGAATAGTTAAGTCTACGGGGTATCTTCCTGAATTTTTACCGTAAACTGAAAGTCCCCCCTGATGACTATCCGACTCATCAACCTGAAGACGGATAGTTATTTTTCCCGATCTGATCGCCGATTTTTTAGCGGCTTCATTTAGCTTAACTTTAACAAGGTATCCGTAAGAACCCGCTTCATCCAGATACCAGTTATGCCTGGTTTTTTGTGAATTATACCAGGCCTTCTTCAGGTTTTCACCCTTTAAAACCCATTTATCGCCATGTATCTGGTTCATCCAGGAGAGAATCCCCCGGTGGTCAGCAGGATCGTCAGAAAGCGAAACCTCGGATATCAGCTCTTCGTTGGCAAATATTTTAACATTGGAACCGAAGAGTTCTTCATCTGTTTGGGGAAAGCTGTTCCTGTTTTTTTCGCCCCATTGTTTGCCGGTCAAGGAATCGGACTTTAATCCAAAGCGGATTGCTTCGTCCTGATCAAAATATTTTTGCTGCGGATAGCGTGAAGCCAGTTCAGCACGAAATTCGATACTTTCAACCTCTTCAGGTTTCAGATTTGCAGGGAGCGCAAACTCATATTCGAAGTATCCCGAACCCATTCCCCAGACTTTTTGGCCATTTTGTGGCGCTGCCTGCTTTAAACTCCATTTGGATCGTGTAAAATCGGCAGGTTTACGGGTGACTGTCAATTGCCCCGATGGTTCGCCACCATCGACTTTAAAAGGGACAAAATTCCGCTGCAAAACATTCCCGTTCTGGTCTTCAAGCGAAGTTGCAAAAACCATCACGGCAGTTTTATCCGGAGTTTTAAATTTCACGGGCTTTGCACTTATAAAACGGAAAGGTTGTGCATAAGCATCAATAATTCCCGAGGTTAGTGTGAAGTTCTCACCCAGCGCGTCCCATCCGCTAATTGAATATTTTATTTTGAGATTTCCAGGTATTTCGCTGGTCACGGCACTGACTCCGACAGGTATTTCGACTTCGGTTCCCCCTTTGTATGTTTGAAAAAAATCCTCACCTGCAACGACATACAAATCCTTATGAAAATCGCTCATGGTCATTCCCGGGCAAAGATCTTCAAGACCAAACATTTTTTTAGACCGGTCGAGCCGGTAATAACCGTTCCATTCGGAGATGACGTCGTGAAACTCGGTAAAGGCAAAACCTGCAATTTTCGGCCGTTTACGAAACTCGTTCATCATGATATGGTATTCCCAGGTTAGATCAATATCACCGGTGCTGCCGCTGTAAGCCCAAACGGCACCACACTCCGAATTGAACATGGGCTGATCTGCCTGCGTTTTATCGTCCACAAAATTATGTTTTCCCCCGGTATAGGTGTGTTTTACCCAGGCATCCAGTAAGTTTGCCCAATGAGGTCCGGGAACATAGTCATGCCAGGAATTTAAATCGGTGACAACATGGTCGAAGTTAGCCGGCGACATATCCTCAACCAGCCGCCCAGGATCGTAAGCCTTTGTCTTATTGTACATTTCGGCAACCCATTTCTGTGTTTCGGGTAGGTAATGGCCCCCGGTATTTAAACCCCATGTTTCGTTAAAAAGAACCCACGAGAAGATGGCAGGGTGGTTATAGTCGCGTTCTATTTCCCTTTCAGCAATATACTCCCAGTTAGCTTTGGAAATACTGTCAGGGTCACTTCCAAAATTGGGAATATCTTCCATGATGAGCAGACCCAGTTTATCGGCCCAATATAATTTCCGGGGAATCTCGGCTTTGATATGTATCCGCAGGCCATTTAATCCCAGATCTTTCGCCCGTTGAATCTCCTCCTTCATAAACTGATCGGAAGGGAAAGTGTAAAATCCCCCGGGGTGAAAGCTTTGGTCCAGAGCCATCCTTAAATAGATGGGCCGGTTATTCAGCGCAACATACTGAAAATCCTCACCGGACACTTTCATTGCCGAGATCTTCCGCATGCCGAAATAGGTAGAAACATCATCCCTGGCAGATTCAGACGAAACGGATGCAACAACATTATAAAGATAAGGGTTGTTCAGCTCCCATAGTTTCATGTTTTCAATCGGAACACTATATTTCACTATTGATTGATTTACCGGAATACTACCATGAAAATTGATCCCATTACCTTTCCCTACCAGTGTAAACTCCTGAGGTGAACCGGCTACTTTTGACAGTTTCACCTCAACTTCAACCTTGCGGCTGTCAATATCGGGGGTGAACCTGATGCCGGATATAAAGTTTTCGGGCCTGGCTTCCAGATAAACAGTTTGCCAGATCCCTTTGGCATTTCCGTAATATTGCTTACCGGAGGGGCGGTTTCCAACCTGTTTATCTTCAACCCTGATCACCAATTGGTTTTCCCCTGCCTGTAAATAAGGGGAAATATTAAAATCGAACGGCACATAACCACCCGAATGAGCTCCTGTTTGTTTTCCATTTACCCAGACGGTGGTATTAAAATCGCTCGCGCCGATAACCAGCCATGTATTTTCCCCTTTCCATTGATCCGAATTCCCTAACTTAAAAGTGCGCGTATACCAACCCACATCAACCCGGGGCATTTTCACCTCACTCAGCTTGCTGGCCCACGAGAAGGGGACAAGAATTTTCCGGGTGAATGATCCGGGTTGGGTTTGCCACTTTTCAGTCAATCCAACATCAGCAGAATCGGCCCTGAATTGCCAGTATCCATTTAGGTTTTGCCATACCGGTCGCTCAAAATCAGGACGCGGGTGTTCCGATAGCGGAATGACAATCACGCTGGAATTGCATGAGAATAATGCAAATACAAAAATCAGTAATATCGATGTTATCTTAAAATTCATTATTCCCTTTATTTATATAATCTAAGTAGTTAGCTTAAAAAGCTATTACAATTCAGCCACTAAATCCCTGTAAATCGAGTCCCATGGTGCGCGCATTGGCCGATCCAGCAGGGCATTTGCAAGGGTATTATTGACAATTCGCTCGGTTTTTGGGTCCCATTCGATATCCTGATTCAGCAACATGGAGATATTTCCCAGGTGAGCAATCGTGATTGAACGATGTGCCGCCTCTGCAGGCGCGATGGGTTCTGCTTTTGAAATCACACAATCGATAAAATTACGGAAGTGGTTTTCGCTTTTATACAGATGAATATCGCTATCCTTCAGTGTAACATCCTTCAGGTTATCGGAAAGCTTATGAGATCCGCGGTCAGCTTGTGCCCAACGTCCGTCTTCGCCTTCAAAACGGACACCGCCATGATCAGCTTTGGATGAAAGAATCATGGTAAAACCTTCTTTAAATTCTGCCTCGATATGGTATTGCGTTGCCGTATTCCATATCGGATGCTTTGCCCATTCGGTATTGGAGCTTTTAATTTTCACAGGTCCGGTATGTTCGGTACCCATTCCCCATTGGGCAATATCGGGATGATGGCCACCCCAGTCGGTAATTTGTCCGCCGGAATAGTCCAGACTCCACCTGAAGTTTACGCCAGTGCGGGCGGGACTCCATGGATTTTCAGGGGCAGGACCCAGCCAAAGATCATAATTAAAACCCGCAGGAGGTGGAATAGGATTCGTCAGATCCTTGTTATGCCCATAGTCAGGAACCCCACTGGGGAGACCGCACGAAACGGTATGGATCTTTCCGAGCTTTCCATTGCGTACCAGTTCACAAACGATGCGGAAATTCTCATCAGAGCGCTGCTGACTTCCGGTCTGAAAAACGACTTTATATTTCTTCACTGCATTACTCATTGCCCGTCCTTCGGGAATAGTCAGTGCAAGTGGCTTTTGACAGTAGATTGCTTTTCCTGCCTTTGCAGCCATCAGCACAGGAATGGAATGCCAATGATCGGGAATTGCAAACTCGATGGCATCAACATCCTTCATCTCAATAACTTTCCTGAAATCCTCCTCCAGTCGCAAACCTTTGAAAGGCTTACCAAATTTTTCGGTATAGAATTTTGTCAGTCTGGCTTCAACATGATCGCGTCCGCCAATGCTTCCGCCCCAATAACCAGCGCTCTTCTTGTTCACATCGCATATTGCCACCACCTGGACCCTGTCGTCCTGAACCATTTCCATAATGTCGCCACTCCCCTGATTCCCGCAGCCGACCAACGCAACGCGAACTCTATCAGAAGGTGAGATCCTCCCATTTCCGCCCCGGGCACAAGCCGAAATGATTGTTGGTACTGCAATTATTCCCAACGAAGCAACTACTGTTTCGCGGAGAAATTTCCGCCTGTTTGAGTTTTCCATTTCTTAAGATTTTATAGATTTATAATTCTCTGATCCAGACATTTCTGTAGCTTACTTCATTGCCATGATTCTGCAACATCAACGGTAATTTGGAAACCCCTTCAGGAGCATTTTTATTGGCTGATGTTGTTGGTGCTCCAATTTCCTTGTGATTCTGAACCAGTACGCCATTGTGGAATACCGTGAAATAACCGGGAGTTTTGAGGATACTGTTTGTATAGGTTGGGGCTGTGAAAATAATATCATACGCCTGCCATTTCCCCGGTTTCAGGGATGCATTTACCAACGGAGGAAATTTGCTGTAAATTGCCCCTGCCTGACCATTGAAGTAAGTTTTATTGTTGTATGAATTAAGGACCTGTATCTCGTATTTTCCCATAAGGTAAACACCCGAATTTCCGCAACCCTGTCCCTCTTTTTTCGCCTTGACATCCTTTACCGGGGTACTCCATTCAATGTGCAGCTGGCAATCGCCAAACGCCTGTTTGGTCTGGATATCCGTTGTGCCTGGAGTTACGGTAAACTTTCGACCCCGAACCTTCCAGTTGGCAGGAGCTCCATCCTTAATGCTTTCAAAGTTGTCTAAAGAGCCCTTGTCAAAAAGGATAATGGCGTCTGATGGAGCTTTGCCATTCATTCCTGGTTGTATCACCCTGGGCTCGGTAAGTTCTTTTTCCTTTTCCTGGGAATAGATTTTAGTACCCTGAAACATGAATAAACACACGAATAAAGCGGTGTTCAGACAAAATTTGAAATTCTTAAAGTTCATAATTGTTGGTTTCTAATTGATTTAGTAATGATAATGAATAGATAATGTATTTATTATTAAGTAATAAGAACGGATTTTTTCATAGAGATTGCTTCGTCGCTCCTACCAATGACAGTAATTTTATAGTTATTTATTTAATGAGATTCCTCACTTCGTTCGGAATGACACGCTTCATTTTGAGGGGGTGTTGGTTAGGGGGCGGCGGCGCCGCCCCCTAACCAACACCTATTATCAGAGTCTATTGTCATTCCGAATGCAGCGCAGCGAAATGAGGAATCTCATCTTCTATTATCTCTAACTGTCATAAAAACTGGTGTGCCGGCAGGTATGGGGACTCGCAATGACAGCTATCTTTCACCCTTAAAATGACGAAAATGTCATTGCGAGGCACTTCAAAATGATCTCATAATTAAATAATTAATCGTTGGAGTGCCGAAGCATTCTTCCGAAATTTATGGTTTATAATTCGTTATAATTGTTATCTGATGATCACAGCCTTCCCTGATTTATTGGGATAATGATCGATTAATTCACCCTCGGGATAATAGATCGCCTGGGCATCGCGGGGTTCAATTTTCATAAAATGGTATTCGATAAACTTCATGTAGTTCTCCCAATCCCGCTGATCAGTACCATGAAAACCGGTTCGCAGGTTATAGCCGATGGCACTTTTCATAATCACGGTATTTACCTCAGGTTGATTTTCAGATTCAAAAGCGACGTTTTTTCCGTACATTTTATACACAGGTATTGCATGATTTGCTGAAATCCACGCTCCTTTCCCATCGGCCCAATAATCATATTCGCCGCTGCTGATAAAAAGTGGTCGCGGAGCTATGCAGGCAAGCAACATGTGCTGATCGACAGGCAATTCAGCAACGCGTCCTTTGTATTTCTGAGCATTTCGCACAAGCCAGCGGGGAAGCCACTCGCACATATTATCGTATGTTTCACCAATCTGACGACGCCAGATCGCATCCCCTGCATGGCCGGTAGTATTGGAAAGCACCATTCCAAACCGTTGATCCTGTGCTGCCGCCCAAAGAGCGACCTTGCCAAGAACCGAGCATCCCATTAATGCAACCTGCCGGGGATTGATCTCCTTTTGTGTCTCCAGATAATCCATTCCGCTGCTTAGACCAAACGACCAGATGGCCATCATCCCCCATTCGTCATCTTTGGTATTGGTCTGACCGGGCTGAAAATAGAGATCCAGAATACCTCCGCTTAGTAATTCTGCCCTGTTGTCTCCGCCAATCAATTCACCAATATCCGATGCAACCAGTCCGATTCCCCTAAGAATTAACTGTCGTAGCGGGACACCACAATTGACCTGCCCATATCGTTGACTATTTGAAAGGTCATATCCTCCCCCTTTCACACCGCCATGATTCACATGATAGATGGCTGGCACAGGTTTGCTTGCATTATTGGGGACAAAAGTCACCAACTGCATATCCAGCGACTTCTTGCTGTTGGAGAAGGTTACTAAAATAATTCTTCTAGTACACAGCCCTTCCATAAAGTTTTTATCCTCGGACAGTAATTTAAAGCTCTTCGTAACGGTTTCTGCCGGAACAGGCACCTTCCCATAGATGTTCTCAGCAAAAAATTTCACGATTTCGGGGCGTCTTTCCTTTTCCCATTGTCCAATGGAAGTTATTTTTTTCCCGCTAAAAGTGGTCAGCAGATCAGGCAGCGTATAGTTTGGAACATCACTTTCCCGGGTAAGCGCACCTGCAAATTTATCCTCCTGGGAATAAGCCCGGGTGGAAATCAAAAACATGACGAGTAATGCAATACGGATGATTTTATTTTTCATTTCCCCTGTTTTTTAAAGTGGAACTCCATGCATTTGATATACCGGTCCCAATCACTTTGGAAGTAACCGTGGCCTGAAGTACGAACAACATACGACAGCGCCCTGTCTTCGGAAGGTTCATTGAGCTTGGGACGTTCGGGCGAAGGTTGTCCGGTTAGTCCATAAAGCTCAAAAACGGGGGTTGCAAAATGAGCCGATAAATATTCGCCCATAGGATCGGCCCAGTTGTCATCGATGCCACTGGTAATATACACCGGACGTGGGGCGATTGCAGCCAGGAGCATGTGCTGGTCGACCGACAGATCATCTTCATTCCCAACAAATTTTCGTCCGTTTTCACATAGCCAGCGGTTATTGCGGAAGGTATATTTCATGTTTTCACCATATATTCGCCCCCATAATGCTGCACCTCCGCAACCTGAGTTTTGTGAAAAAGCCATGGCAAAACGGGTATCCTGTGCCGCTGCCCATAGGGCGCTTTTCCCCAGTTTCGAAAAGCCCAGAATCGCTACTTTGGATTTATCGATAGCTGCATCTGATTCAAGGTAGTCCATTGCCCGGGAAGCCTGCCAGGCAATACCGCCCAAAACGCCCCATTCATCGGCACGTGGTAAACTTTGATTTCCATGATAATAAAGGCGTTGAACCGAATTTCCTCCAAACCCATTTTCATCACTTACCACTTCACCACCATGGATGATAGCTACTCCAAAACCCTTATTTAAAAAATAGATCAGAGGTAATCCGCTATTCAAATTTCCATACGACTGGACATTATTGGCACCGATATCACCGCTGCTCTCAACTCCTGAAAAGGACAGCTGTAACAATGTGGGAACCGGTCCCGCGACATTATTTGGGGTATAAACAACCATGTGCATTTTTACTTCACCACGGTGATTGCTGAATTTGATTAACAGATGTTTTAGGGTACACTTCCCATCCAGGAAGTTTTTATCGACGCTCAACACCTCGTTAACCTGCATTACAGGCTGCTCCGGTTCCGGGATCCTGCCATAGATCAAACCGGCAAACATACCCATGATCTGAGGCCGGCGAACCTGTTCCCATTCCTGAACTGTTGTTACCCTTTTCCCTTCAATGGTCATCATCACATCCGGAAGTTCATAAAAAGGGACCTTTGATTCACTGTAAATCACATTGTTTTCCCACTCCTTATCCTGTCCGGTTGCATTCATTGAAACAAGGAGAATTCCAATGATCAGGTGTATAAGTTTTCTTTTCACTTTCAGAGTTTATTTATTTGACAAAGAGTTTATTAATTAAGTAATACGAATAAAAAATGTCGTATTTAGTATTTAACTTTTAAGTTCATAAAAAAAAATCGCCACCAAAACACCAATGCACCAAAAAGGCACCAAAGGCATTCTTTGAAAGTATTTTAGTGTCCGCCAGTTGGCGGATAGTGTTTTGTCCGTCAGCTGACAGATGATGACATTATTTTATTTTGGACTTTTAAGAAATCAGTCAATTAGGGAAATGCGATATTATATCATTCCTATTAATTCAATACCGTCACCACAGATCTGGCAGGTATAATTATCTTATTCAGATCCTGCATTGTAAAACCTAAATCGTGGGTTTTATCAGTCGTATAGCTCTTTACCTTTTTCTTCGGTCCCAGGTCAAGCTGCATCTCCTTTTCGGACAAATTAGTCAGGACATAAACCAGTGTTGTATTCTTGGGATCTTTGTAAGCCGAGACCAGCAATCCATTAATCGCCGATTGCTCTTCAGAAAGTGCAGTTTGTATGCGTACCATGCCCGGGCGGATAAAACGCGAATAATTGCCCAGCACCCAAAGCAGTTTACTATCCTTTAATTCACCATCATTTTGGAGGTTTTCGACCACTCCTCCAGGCTTTCCAACATCACTTTTGGGACTATCAACCAGATAGAGTAAACCATCTTTAAAATCAACCGCACTAATGGCAGTCCACCATTGCCACGATTTTGCGTTAGCGAGCGTGAGGTCATTATGAATAATCCGGGCAACATACAATGCTGTTTTCATGGTCAGATCCCTGCCACCTCCGCCACCTATTTCAGTATTATCTTCAAGTATACAATATTCGCTCATCCAGTAACCCAGATCAGAGTTAGCCTGTTTTATTTTGCTGTTCAACATCATGCGGTACTCTATCTGTTTGTCGATAGGCCATACGGATTGATAACTGTGGGCAGAGATGGTTTTCTCTACATTGGGAAGGTCGGCAAGATAAAAGGGGGAATCCTTACTAAAAAAGAATTGGCTCTGGTTATCGCGCCCGTCACTTTTCAGACCCATGATATTCATTGTCATGCAGGCGTGACCGATTGAGCCGGCTTCACCAATGACAATTTTGGTTTTGAGTCCGCGCGAAGAGAGATCATGCGATAAGTAGCGGACCAGATTATAGATCTCCTCATTCAATGCCGGTGTTCCTTCCTGACCGCCATTATCCCAGTTCCATTGGGGTTCATTCACCGGACTCACGTAATCGAAGAATATCCCTTCCCGGTTAAAATGGTCAATCACATCGACCATGTATTTCGAATAATCGTCCATAAATCCTGGTTTTAAATTCAGGTGGATCTCCCCT
>Ga0118677_10014949_pt1 | contig 10850 bp, 3 predicted proteins | sample AliMusrvi5mmetaG_FD_86154 | JGI IMG/M metagenome (GOLD analysis project Ga0118677, IMG submission 86154)
TCCCGGAACATCTCCGCGGACGGATCAACGGCGGCGATTCTCTCCAATAAGGTGGAATTAGTTTTCATGGCAGGATCAGGTTCACAGGGAACTCGCCACCGGCTCCGGTGCCGTTTCATGGAATTTGGGTTTTTTCTCACGATCTTGCTGGCGCGGGCGCGGAGATGTCGCTAGAAACCGGGTGTATTCCGCCTCGCCGGTCTCTGGCGCGGCGGCACCGGCGAACCATGGAAGATGACCCGAAACAGGACGATCCGCGGCAGGACGCACAACGCTTCGGCGATTACGAGGTGATGTGCGACGCGGTTGGCCGGCCGTTGGTGTTGGGTTCCGGGAGTTATGGCCGGATCTGCAAGGCGCGGCATGTTTTCCTGGGAACCGAGGTGGCGATCAAGGTGATCCGGCGCGAGTTGACGGCCAGCGAGGGAGCGCGCCAGAGGTTTTTGCGCGAGGGCCAGGCGCTGGCCGGACTCGCCCACGACCACATCGCCCTGTTGCGACATTTCAGTTGCAGCGATGACGGCCAACTTTATTTCGTGATGGACTATTGCGCCGGCGGCACGCTGGCCGAACGGGTGCGGCGGCTCGGGCCGCGACCGCCGGGCGAGGCGCTGGAGATCGTTAGACAGGCGGCCTCGGCGCTGGTCGCAGCGCACGCGGCGGGTATCATCCACCGCGACCTCAAGCCGGGAAACATCATGCTAGCCCATGCGCCGCCGCCGCTGCGGGTGAAGGTGATCGACTTCGGATTAGCGCAGAGTTCAGGCACAGGAGCGGCGGGCGTGAGGTTTCACGGCACCGCCCAGTGGGCCAGCCCGGAACAACTGCGAGAGGAACCCATCGACGGCCGCAGTGATCTGTTTTCGTTGGGCCTGATCCTGTGGTTTCTGCTGGAAGGTGTTGTTCCCGACATGGGCGGCACGGCTGAAATCGTGCAACACCGCCTCGCTCCTGGCGGCTATGTAGCCCGCCTGCCGCATGTATTGCCGACCGCCATCAGGGAGTTGCTAGGCAGCCTGTTGGAAGCCGACCCGTCCCAACGTCCGGCCTCGGCGGCAATTCTGTTAAGCCGCCTCATTGCATTGTGTGTGGCACATCCGTATGATCCGGTGGCCGAACCGGTCGATGTTCCGGCGGCTGCCGGTGAGCCGGCGGGTCCCGCGGATTTTTTATTAGATGATGCGGGCGATGATCGCTACGCGCGGATGACCCGCTTGCACCGGGATCTGGCGGGCGAGTGGTTCGATGCGGAACTGGTTGACGGCCACGGCCAACGGATCGTCTTCATGCTCGACGAACAACTCGCGGAGCATCCCGGCGTGCAGGGCAAGGTGCTGGCCAATCTGGCGCGAATGCGGCGACATCCGGTGGACGCGCTGCCACGCTTGCCGCTGTATTATGAGACCAACGGCACCTTGGTGGCCGAGTTTGAGGGCAGCAGCGGCGGTGACTTGGCCTCATGGCTCCGGCTGCGGCGCAAGGTCGAACTACGCGAAGCGCTTGGTTTCCTTGCCCGGGTGGCTGCGGCGGTTGACGATGCGCACACCTGCGGTCTGCCCGGACTCGGCCTGATGGCGGTGCAGGTGCGTCGCGAATCCGGCGGCAGCGGCGGCGATGGCAGCGGATCGTTGCGCGCTGCGCAACCCCGGCTCTTTCCGTTGTTGTTGGATGCGGCTGACCTCCCGACGGGCGGTGCCGTGGCTGCCGATGCCAGCGGATCGACTCTGGTGCTCGCGGCACCCGAACTTGCCTGCGACCGGATTTTCATGCTGGCGAAGTTGATCTATCGGATGGTCTCCGGTCGCGAGACACCCGATGCGGTGGCGCACAGCCCCGCGGCCTATATCACGATCTCCGCCCTAACGGAACATGACAACGCCATCTTGCGCGAGGCGCTCGGGCGGCATAGCCCGTGGGACTCGTGCGCCGAGTTCTTGCGGGCGCTGGCACAGGCGGAAAACCATTCCATCGCGGGCGGCAGATCCGTCGCTCCATCAACCACTCGTGATTCACCGCTAGAGCCGTCGCCGGATGTTCCGTTAGGATCACCTCCGGCAGGTAACCTTTCTGGGGATTCTGCCAAACGTCTGGAGGAAATCGCCATGCGGCAAGCGGAAGAAGAGCAGAAGCGGCGTGAGGAACAGGAAAAGACGCGGCAGGCAGAGGAAGCCGCGGCACGCAAGAAGCGCGAGCAACTGGAACGGCAAGCGGCGGCGGAGCGCCAGCGCCAGGCGGCGGCCGAACGCGCCAAGCGGGAAGCCGAGGATGCGAAACGGCGGAAGGAATTGGAGGAAAATGCGCGTCTGGCTCGGGAGGCGGCCTGGATTTGGATGGGATCGGGGAGTGATGGCGGGATTTCCCCGCAAGAAAAAGCTGCTCAAGAACAAGCTGCTCAAGAACAAGCCACACGAGAACAAGCGGCACACGAACGCAAGGAGCAAGAACAAGCCAAACAAGAACAGGCGGCACGAGTTCGCAAGGAGCAAGAACTCAAAGTGAAAGAACAAGCCGCACGAGAACCCAAGGAGCAAGAGCGCAAGGAGCAAGAACAAGCTGCGCAAGAACAAGCAAAACCGTTGGCTGGGGCGAGCGCGGCGGACTTGGCCGCCGGGAAGGTAGGGGACCGGCGGGAGGCGGACCTCGGTGGCGGGACAGGACTCGTTTTGTTAGGTGTGCCGGCGGGAACTTTCACCATGGGCGGATCGGGATCGGATGAGACGCGGCACGAAGTGACCCTGACAAAACCGTTCTGGCTGGGCCGCACGGAAGTGACGCAAGGGCAATGGCAAGCGGTGATGGGGAGCACCCCGAGCAATTTCATGGGCAAGGATTTGCCGGAGGAGAACGTGAGTTGGAATGACGCGCGGGAGTTCTGCGGCAAGCTGAACGCGAAGTCACTTTTGCCCGCCGGTTGGCATTTCGCGTTACCCACCGAGGCGCAGTGGGAATATGCTTGCCGGGCGGGCACCACGGGCGATTATGCCGGCAATCTCGACGAAATGGCTTGGTATTGGTCTAACAGCGGAGGCAAAACCCATGCGGTGGCAACGAAGAAAGCGAACGTCTGGGGTTTTCACGATATGCATGGTAACGTCTGGGAATGGTGTGCGGATTGGTATGGGGATTATCCGGGTGCCGCGACCGATCCGACCGGATCTAAGGATGGCTCGTCCCGCGTGAACCGTGGCGGCGGTTGGCGCGACGGGGACGAGAACTATTGCTCGGCTATGCGCCTCGGGGACTCGCCAGTCGTCCGAAGCGTCTGCGTAGGCTTCCGCTTGGCCGCCGTTCCGGCGGGATCTCAAGTATCCGGCAAGCCAATTATGCCGGGAAAGCCTGCCAGCCATCCGGGTGGATCGGTAGCCGTCTTCCAGAAGGCGGCCGAATCCGGAAACACCAATGGAATGTGGAACCTCGGACGATGCTACGATGAGGGCCGCGGCGTGAAGACGGATCACTCCGCCGCTGCGAATTGGTATCGGAAAGCTGCCGAAGCGGGTGACCCGGAGGGAATGTTCCTGTTGGGCTTCAGCTATGAGCAAGGAACCGGTGTGGCGAAAGATATGAAGGAAGCGGAGAGTTGGTTTCAAAAGGCGGCCAACCTGAATCATGAGGCTGCGGCGGAACGCCTCACAAGGATGGAATCCAAATAGGTCAGCCATGTGGCCATCGGGTTGCGCAATGCCAATTGCCGGACCGGGATTTGAGCTGAAGGCGGGAGTTTGAATTTCAGACATCCTGATCCGGCTGCGCCGGATCCTTGATTTTGTGTAGGCGGCTCGGAAAATGGTTTGGCACATTTTGCCTGATTCCGGAGGGGGCATGGTGCAGAGTCGGGGTGCAAAACGACACTTCCATTCGGAAGTCATTACCTCCTCCGCACCATGCCGCAACCTTTCTTGCCCGGAATGCCCCAGGGCGCAATCCGAATCAATTCCGTCGTGAGCCGTTTGGCCAAGGATGGAGTCGTGACTTGGTTTATTGACTCCGACAACTATATCTCCCATCCCGCCAGCGAAGCCGCCGGGCACCGCATGGCTGTGGCCATTCTGATGGCCAACGGCCACGCGAAACCCTGTCAGATCCAGGCAGCTCTGGGCACCTCCCACCGCTCGCTGATGCGTTGGCGCTGGCAACTCGCGAATCATGGCGCGGGTTGGTTCTATCAACCGAAGGACGTCCGTGGCGCGGCGGTGCTCACTGCGGAAAAATCCTCCGAATGCCAGCGCCTGCTTGATGAGGGCCACAGCATCGCCGCCGCCGCCCGGGCTGCCGGAATTGGCGATTCCGCCTTGCGCAAGGCCATCGCATCCAAACGAATCGCCAGAAACGCCAATGCGTCGTTGGCCGCGGCAATCGATCCCGCGTCCGCTTGCACCAAATCCCTTCGCAGCCAAACCGACGCTGCCGCCGCCGAAAGCATTGGCACGGCCTGCACGCGGGCCGACCAACGAGCCGCAGCCGCCTTCGGCCTGGCCGACGCCACGGCCACCCGTTTTGAAGCTGCCAGCGATCTCACGCTCGGCGGCGTGCTCTGTGGCCTTCCCGCCCTGTGCGCCAACGGCCTGTTCTCCGGCCTTGGCCGCCACCTCTCGTTACCCAGGGGTTATTACAGCGCCCTGCATATCCTCTGCGTTCTGGGCTTCATGGCTCTGGGCCGCATCCGCCGCCCCGAACAACTCCGCCACCAACCGCCCGGCGAACTTGGCAAAGCCGTCGGCCTGGACCGGGTGCCCGAAGTGCGCACCCTGCGCGAAAAAATCGCCCGCATGGCCGCTACCGGCAACCCCGGCCAATGGATGCGCGACCTGTCCAGGACCTGGATGGAAAACGATCCCGATGAAGCCGCCTACCTCTATCTCGATGGCCATGTGCGCGTCTATCACGGCAGCGACGCCAACCTCCCGCGCCGCTACGTCTCGCGCCAGAAGCTCTGCCTGCGCGGCACCACCGACTACTGGGTCAACGACGCCTTGGGCCGTCCGTTTTTCGTCGTCTCCAAGGCCGTCACCGAAGGGTTGGCCGCCACCCTGCTCGACGACATCCTGCCCGAACTGTTGGCAAGCGTTCCCGGCCAGCCCGCCCCGGAACAACTCGCGGCCGATCCGCTCCTCCACCGCTTCGTGGTGATCTTCGACCGCGAAGGCTCCCACCACGGCTTGCTGTCCCGCCTCTGGGAACAGCGCGTCGGAGTCATCACCTACCGCAAAAACGTCACCGACACCTGGCCCGAATCAGAATTTTCCCAAACCGAAGTGCCCTGTCCCGGTGGCGGCTCACACCCGATGCGCCTCGCCATGCGCGAGACACAAATCACCGCCCGCAAGGCCGCGCCCCTGCCCGTGTTGGAAGTGCGCCGCCTTACCGCCAGCGGTCACCAGACGGCCATCATCACCACCGCCCGCGCCTTGGCCAGCCCTGTCGTCGCCGGGCGCATGTTCAGCAGATGGTGCCAGGAAAACTACTTCGGATATATGATGCGACACTATGACATTGACGGCCTTGTGGAATACGGCAGCGAAGAGATTCCTGGCACGGCACGCGTCGTCAACCCCGCCTGGCGCGAGTTGAACAACCAAATCACCCGACTCAACACCCGGCTGCGCGCCTATCAGGCCAAACTCGGCGCCGCCGCTCCGCCCGACTCCGGCGACGGCGCCGCAATCGAACGCCGCGCCACCCTGCTCGAAACCATCCAAGCTCTCCAGACCGAGTGCCAATCCCTCAAAACCCACCGCCGCGCCACTCCCCAAAAAATTCCCATTCGGGAAATCCCCGAAGCCGAGCGTCCGAGTCAACTGCGCCCCTTGACCAAAGCCCTCACCGACACCGTCAAAATGATCGCCTACCGAGCCGAGACCGCGCTGGTGGGCTTGTTGCGCAAGCACCTTGCCAATGAAGCCGAGGCCCGCGCCCTGATCCGTGAGCTGTTCGTCTCCAGCGTCGACCTTCTGCCAGATGACGCTGCCGCAACCCTGACCATCCGGGTCCACCGCATGGCATCGCCCGTCCACGATCGCGCCATCGCCGCCCTGCTGGCCGACCTAACCACCGCAGAGTTCCGCCACCCCGAAACCGGCCACCGCTTCATCTATCAACTCGTCTGACACGCCCCGCCTGACTCAAAAATATGCCAAACATATTTCCGACTGGATCAGGATGTCTGAACTTCATTGCTTCCTGTTTTGTGTTTCCCGGAGATCCATCATTGCCGCAATCAATTCCTGCTTTTGCTGCCACCCGATTGGCCTGGCGCTTGCTGGACCTTGGGCGACGCCGGGACGGATCTTGGCAGGGTTCCTGACGGTCGTTGGCCGGAGTGGATCCGTTGATCCGGCCGCGGATAGGTGCCGCCTTGAACCACACGACGTCCGTTCGCGGGCAGACGGCTTACAAAGTGTCTCTGCCCGTTAAGGGAATAGAAATAGTGGCCATGGTATTGGTAATAGTAAATATTATCACAGACGAAGACCGGATCGCCGGTATCGTCATCAACACCGCCGTCATCAGCCACCTGGCCACTCCCGTCATCAGCCACCTGGTTGCCGTTCCCGTCGCCAACCACTGGGTTGCCATTCTCGTCCACAGTCGAACCGATGGGGTGCGCCATAAACTCGGCCATCATTTTCTGATTTTCCCGAATCTCCAGCTCAAGTCGTCCCTTTTCGCTTTTGTAGTATTTCCTTGAAACCTTGCCTGCCTTGTAGTCCGCTTCCAATTGGTTCAGCTTGTTTGTATCAACCATGGCCTGGATTCCCGAGCAGGAGGGGAAATCCACAAGGCAGGCTAAGATGAGTCCGAAATATTTGAGACGTGTAATGCGGTTCTTGTTGTTTTTCATGGGGTGGTGTGGGAGTGGAGAGACTGTCCGAATGCCTTCCGGTTGGTTGTAATGGCGGGATTCACAGGGCACTCGCCACCTGCCCGGGATGTGTTTCACGAAATCGGCACCAAAATGTTATCTGGGCAAGCGGTAAACCGGATTGAGGAGACCCTGGCTATCAACCTTGGCTCCGGCCTCCCATTCAAGCTGGTCCGCCCAATCCGCTGGATGGGAGCCTCCAACGAACATTTGCTTGATCATTAAAGTGCCATCGCCCCGGGCCAGGATCAGCCGCGAACCATCAAGACCGAACGCGGCTTGGATCACCGGAACATCCTGCTGCAGGTTGATGAGTTGGCGGCATTTATCCACGTCCCATACGATCACATCGCCCGCAGCGGTGCTGGTGACGAGGCGTCGCCCGTCGGGTGCCCAGTCCACCGAGGTGACTTCCGAGGTGTGGCGCAAGCGCTGCCGGGGCAGGCAGGTGAGCGTGTCCCAGATGTTGGCATTCTTATCCCACGATGCGGTGGCGAGTTTTGTTCCATCGGACGACACGGCACAGTCGGAGACCGGACCGGCATGATGCACTTGATCAATGGGATCACCGAAGCGTTTCGGCGCGACGCAGGAAAGCTGGTCACAATCGCCCTGCCAATTCGCGGCCCAACACACATTGGAATCAAGCGGCGAGAAAGCGATATCATTGACCCCGTGGCCCCGCAGCAGTGGTGGCTGGACCGCACGCCAGGTTTTCGTATCCCAGATGCTGACCGTACACCATCGCTCCGTTCCGATCGCCATAAAGCGTCCGTCATCTGAGAACTCAAGACAAAGCGCGAAAGCCGGGTTGCCTCTTGCCCCATCCTCGACTGGCGGATGGCACAAGGCATCGTTGTCGGCGATGCGGGTGCGGCTTGTCACATCCCAAGCCTCCCAGTGACCACCAGAATCAATCCAGACAAGAATGCAGCCATCGGGACTCAGATTCGCACAACGAATGGGCGCATCCGCGTTGCAGGATAGAAGCTTTTTGGGATTCTCCGAAACGTTAAAGACAACGATTTCATCGGGCTTGAGCCAACTGACCATCGCCGATCCTCCCGCAGCGATCCTTGGACGCATGATCATCCTGCGGGCAGCCCCTTCCCTGCCTTCCTCGCTGACAAAAGGCAAGCTGGGGCCGATATTCTTGAGAGTTGTCAAATTCACCAACTGGACACCCCATCCCGGAGCGCCAGCCAGAAGTGTTTGACGTTTTTTGTCGATGTCGAATGCCGTGCTTCCCTTGCCTGTGGCGATCTGCCGCTGAAGTGGTCGTTCCCCTTTGAGTTGCCAAAGAACGCAAGTACGCGATGTGCCGTCCAAACTCAGGAAGTCATCGTTTCCGACTGAAAACAGGGACTCGTGAGGACACCAAGCCAAGCTCTCTCCACTGCGCCAGTCCCACACTGTGGCCATTGCGCTCCCAGCCCCAGCCACCATGATCCGGTCATCGTCCAAGAAATTCACACATCCCCGTCCGTCCCGGATTTTCAGACGGGGACCTGCCGCCTCGCCATCCGCAGTGCGGAACACCCCCAACTCGGCAGGCTGGCCTACCATCGCGAAGTAATCGCCGTCAGGTGACAAGGCAATGCTTCCAGTGACGGTATATGCAATATCTTCGCCCAAAACGAATTTATCCCAAACCGCCTCGGCGGCGGCACCTTCGCGAAGAATATCGGCAGCATTGAATCGAACGACGCGATATCCGTTATTTTGTCCGGAGATCAGGAAATCATCCGATTTTGGCACGGGAATCACCATGTGACAAACCCCGGCACGACCGGCCTTCCAGATATGGGTTGCATCGACAAAGCCGTTATCGGACTTCATGTCAGCCACGAGAATGGCACCACCGCGCGCCGATGCCGCAAGATATGACTCACCGCAGCTCATGCCGATACACCAAATGTCATCCGGCCATTGGAGGGAGGACAGGGATGGTTTTCCAGTCTCCACTCGCAAGACCGTAACCACTGACTTGGCGCTTTCTTTTCCCGCCTCCGTTCGTCCGGTGACTGCCGAGTTAACTATCAAAAACCTGCCTGAATTTGAAAAACACAAGGTACGTTCCACTGTCGTTTTCATCCATACCGGATTTGGAACTGGATCCGGCAAGGGCACTCTCCAGCGGATGTTGTTCGACACGCTTTCCACCAAACAGACAGTCCCGTCCTTTGATACCACTGCGGCAGCCGACTTGTCGGGAGATACTGTGAAATTGACGGTTTCCCACCCATCGTTTGTGAGAGACGAAGGCCAGGCGGCGACCTTCACCTTGCCGCCATCGGTGGAGATTCGGCACAGGACATTCCGGTCGCCGGTTTTCCCCTGAAAGAGTGCACCCTCGGCAAGCGGAATGATCCAAGGTGAACTGCCCTTGGGGAGCAGATTCCGGCATGAAACGTATGATTCAGGAAAGAATTGTTGGCGATCCAACATCAACTGACCGGACAACCACGAGGCATATTCGTTCGTCGGGTCGGTCCGGTAGGCTTTGGCAAGCCATGCCAAACCGGAATCTGGATCATCCTGGGAAAGATATTCCATACCCCGCAACGATTCTTCGGCGGCGGCGGCACGCAGGACCGTTTGAGTGAGCGCTTTGTCAGCAGCCTCTTTCGCCGCGCTTTCACGCTTCTTCCAGATGATTCCCGAAATCACACAAATGATGGCGGGCACCATTACCCATGCCGTCCGCACAAGCATTCGCTTCCTGTTACGGGATGTTATGGAATCCCTGATGAAATTCATGGTGGTTCCGCTCAATGCCACGCGCTTGTCGCCACACAGACGTGCCGCGTCAGGCACATCGCCAGCTGCTAGCAGCAGTTTGGCGGGTTTGCCCCTGTTCATCCATGATCGCGCCTCGCGCTCAAGGTGATCCCGCAACGATAGGTCCTTTTGATTGCCGCGCAGCCAATTTCCCAGAGTCTCCCATCGTTTCACCACGGTCTCCGACAACATCGCTTCGTGAGCAAGACTCAGGCCGGATGAGTCTTGAACGAAAAGCCGGGCGGCAATGAATGCCTCCGCGAGTCTGCCCGCCGGCGAATTTGAATCCGGAATTTCGGCGGGGGTAGCCCGCCGCCGGACGAAGGCAACGGCCGCGCCCGCGGTTTCCGTTGCCACAACGAGGTGAAACAGGTCATCCAAGGCGGTGCCTGCGACATCGGGGTAATCCTCGGCGAAGCGGGCAAAGGTGGTGCACGCTTTTTCGGCGATGGCGCCCTCGAAACCACCCACCGCTTCGTAGTCGTCAAAGCGCAGGATGTTGGAGACGGTGTCGCGGCGAAGCCAGAGTTGCTCTAACACATAAGACAGCAGCGGCAGGACCTGGGGGTTGCGGCGGGCGTGTTCCAGCAGGACGTCGTCAAGGCTGCGGCCGTCCGGGCCGGATTCGAATGTGAGTCCGCCAGCCCGTGCGCTCAGGCGGAGCATGGCCGCCAATTCCCATGGCTGGGGCGGGGCGACATCGAGCTGACGACCGTCCTTGAGCTCCATCAGGATGGGATGCTTGGCACACAGGTGATAGAAATCGCTGCGCAGGGTGAGGAGCACCGCGACGCCAGGTGTGCGGGAGAGTCGCGCGATGGCCGTGAGAAAGCGGGCTTGGGCGCTGCGGGGCAGGTCCAGGCGGAAGAAGTGCTCGAACTGGTCAAGGATCAGGCAGATCCCGATAGATGAAGCCGGGGCAGGCGGCACGGTTGGTCTAACGGGAGGACAGGCATCCTGCCCGTCATGGGAAGTGAAAGAAATGGGTGCAATCGCGTTGCTTTCGCGTTCCATGGCTGATGCGGGCGGGACGCCCGCACTCCTTGAGGTGCCCGTGTTCCAATCAGCCAGCGCGGATCCGAGGTCGGCATTGGCATCGCGCAGGACTTCTGCCAGAGTCGCGGGATCGGCGTGGGGGACGGCGGAGGCGAGGAGGCGGGCTAGGGGCGGGAGCAGGCAGTCGTTATCCGGGCGGATGGTACTGAGA
>Ga0118677_10014950_pt1 | contig 10850 bp, 8 predicted proteins | sample AliMusrvi5mmetaG_FD_86154 | JGI IMG/M metagenome (GOLD analysis project Ga0118677, IMG submission 86154)
CAAAACTTCGTGGAAGGAGATTTTTGACATCACCCACCAGATTGCGGCAACAGAAACTCCTAATTTCAATAGGTTAGTGCCAAATTTCTTAATTCTTTGTTTCAATTTAAATAATTTTTGGTAAAAATCTGTGGCATCTTCAGGTCAAATGATTTTGTCCTGACTATAACCTGATAAATACTTTTCGACTGTACAGAAAATAGCAAATTCCCCATAATGCCGCCCACACAGCAGCCGATAACATAATGTCGACGGTAAATTGACTGAAATATTCAAAAATGGTTTGAACAATAGGCTTAACAATTTTTCCGATCCATGACCCTCCGTTCGTATGGGCAAAAAGGTAAATAAAAAGCGGGTTCATCCCTACTATTGCAAAAAACAGGGTGAATTTTTTAAAGTTCATTATATCAATTATCCAGTAGGAGAGGGCAAGAGCAATAAGAGACCAGCCGCCACTTACAATCACGAAGGAACTCGTACAAATGTGTTTGATAATCGGAATAAACGAGCTTAAAGCATATCCGGCAATCACCCAGATGATTCCGGCAAAAAGTAATATTTTGAATTTCTTAATAGGTTCCCATTGGTTCATCAGGATCATTCCTGCAATTACTCCCCAAATAGTGTGGGCTGTTGTTGGAATTGCATTGAAACATACCCAGTGGCCTCCCCCTGGCATCCCTGTAAGTGCCAGATCAAACCACGATCCAAAATTATGATCGGGAGTAAAAGGTTGGTTAAATCCTTCGATGCTCCAAAACCTGTAGAGGATATCAGAAACCAATATGAGGAGAAAAGAGGCTAAAATTTGCCATTTAACCGCTTTTTTCATGAGTAAAAATGCGATAAAATAGGTAACAGACAATTGTGCAAGCACATTTGTGAACCGAAAAGTGACCTTTCCCGGACCAATGCAATAAAGATACCAGCCTAAAACCAGTAATACCAGTGAACGAATTGCAGCATGTCGGAGCGTTGCATTCCAGCTGTCTCCCCTGTTCCACCTTTTGGTCATCGAAAATGGCATGGCAACTCCAACGATAAACATGAAAAACGGCTGAATCAAATCCCAGAAATGGAGACCAATCCAATCGACATGATGAAGTTGATTTCCAATCGCCGAAATAATCGTTCCACTGAGTGCAGGATCCATCATTCGATCGAAAAAGCCGGAAAACTCCCCAATGAGCATGAACATCGTGAACCCTCTGAAAAAATCGATGGAGAGCATTCTGTCCTGACCTGGACCTGAAAGATTTGAATTAGTCATGAAGTCAATTTAGTTTAATTGTCAATGGTTAATTTATGCCGTTTCAACCGAATTAAGCCACTCTTTCAGTCAAGTAAACTGAATAGAGTGGCTTAATCGAAAGTTTCTAATCACTAATTCTCTGTCAATTAAATGATAGTGAGATTGATTTTATTTTTTGCTTAGGTCTTTAAGTCTGATGTTTTTAAATTTAACGACCGAACCATGTCCCAGGAATCCAATATGGCCTTTCTCACGCAGTAATCCCGGATGTGGTTTATGGTCTGCTGTCCCATTTTTGGAGGCCTCTTTGATGTCACCATCAAGAATAATTGTTCCATTCAGGGTTATTTTAATGTGTGGACCTTTGGCAATCACCTCTTCATAGTTCCACTGCCCGACAGGTTTCAGATAGCCTCTTTTTGCGGGTATTACGCCGTAAACTGAACCATGGTACTGATAAGGTGCAAGCGCTGAATAGACGGGATCTTCATTATCGAGAATCTGTAACTCCATTCCGACATAGGCTGCATCGCCTTCGAGCGGTGCGCGAATTCCCAGTCCGTTATTGGCTGCAGGAGTTAATTGGAATTCAAAACGATAGATAAAATCACTGTATTCATCGGCCGTGAAAATATTGCCATGTGACGGACCATTGTCCAGATGAAGAACGATCTCGCCGTTTTCGACATGATAGTCAACCCTGTTTCCTACCCAGCCAACAAAATTCTTGCCGTTGAACAATGGTTTAAATCCCTCCTTGGCTTCCTCCTCCGGAACAGTGTATTCGTTATTATTTAGTTCCTGAACATAAATATCACGGAAGGCAAGATCGGTACCATGTGCCTGTAATTCGATCGATTCTTTCGGAAAGATTGGAATTGAACGATCCCAGTAATTTTCAAGTGTAACATTATCAACGACCAATTCCCCATTCAGGTATACGGTGACCTTCTCTCCAATCATCTTTATTCTGAAAGTGTTCCAATCGCCTACAGGATTATCTGCCACCTTCAGTGGATTTGCAGGATTCACCTTGATGTTCTTGTTGTTGTACAATCCGCCGGAACCAACCTGGGCGCCTACTTCCACACGTGAAGTATCCCAGATCTGAACCTGAGGTGATCCTCTCAGATAGATTCCGCTATCCCCTTTTTTGGTAATTCTCCAGTCAACAACCATTTCGAAATCACCATACTGTTTGATCGAGCAAAGATTATCACCTGATCCGTTGAAAACGATACATCCATCTTTTACTGACCAGTTGGTTGCCGATTTAAGATTGGCCTCTATCTGCTTTTTGGCAAGTTCCTTAGGATCCATCTTTTTGCGTGTGATAGGATTTCCAACCAACCCCTGCCAACCGGTCAGGTCTTTCCCGTTGAACATTGGGACAAGTCCGTCTTCGTAGGACATCTCTGCCAGGTATTTGAGGATTTTTGCTTTATCGTAATCGCTTTCGCTTCCTGAGAGTTGGTCTGAAGCTTTGGTGAGTGCATCACGCACCACGATGCCTGATAAACCACTTTTCCCTTCTGATGGTAAAGCGATTGCCATCACAGACTGGGCAGCTTCCGCTTTTAATTCAGGATTGTCAAGGAATGAGGCAGCTGTTACAAGGGCAAGAAAGGTTCTAATCTGACCAATAGATTCAATAATAAGTATTTTATCCTTTTTGCTGGTAGCCAAAGGTAATATTTTCCGGTACTGCAATAATTTCTGATCATCAGGTATGGCGGCTCCTTTAACCTGACGTAAAAATCCCTTGATTATCCCGGATTGTTTTTCACCGGTTGCAGTTTTGCAAATTTCAAACAGTGATGCTGAAGCAGAATAGTCTTTCCAGTTAATCAGCGCATTAACTGCTGCATCACGCTCAGCTTTATCAGAAGAGTTTACAAAACCGGTAACCGCTTTCAATGCCTGTGTTCCGCCAAGACGGGGCAGTACTTCCAGGATTCTACCCTTTTTAGGGGCATTCCCAAGCTGTGACAGCAGAGGTGCTGTCTGTGAAACTTCACCTTTAATATCCAAAGCTGCATTTACCAAAGCATCCTGAACATTCTTGATTTTATCATTATCATCCGTACCAAAAAGGAGCTTCAGTAACCGGTCGGTATCACTTGCAGATGCAGTATTCTTTAAGGCAGCAAAAGCAGCTGATTTGATTGCCGGATTTGTACTCGAAGTATAATTATAGATCTGATTAAAGAACTGCTTCCCTGATTTTGCCCCAATAATTGCAATGATTTCACTTTTAGAGTTCTCAGGTGCACTTTCAAGGATTGCAGCTATTGGAGCAAGACCCTTTTCATCTACCAGTGACATGAGACATTTTGCAGAATATTCAGGTTGAATACCCTTCTTCAATAGCGCTGTAATCTCGGCTACTGCTTCTTTTCCTTTAAGTTTAGCCAATGCAGAAATAGCAGCTTCTCCTACTAAAGGAGATTGATTTCCAAGCTGTTTCTGAATAAACTCAACTGCTGAAAGATCTCCCTTCTTACCCAGCATTGTAATGATTTCTGATTTTTCTTCAGGCTGAGCTTTTTTTGCTTTGGCAACCCAATCTTTGGTCGATGCCAGTTTACTTTTGGCAACAAGATTCAGAACAGAAAATCTGAAAGCTTTATCATTGCTATCAAATGCTTTAAGTAGTTTAACCTGCGCCTCTTTTTCGAAATAGGTGTTATAGATAGCGAGTGCAGCAGATTTGGAATGCAATTGTGCAGGTGACTGGCATATGGTCATAATTTCATCACATGCTTTTGCACAAAGTTGAAGATTTCCCGATTCTCCCAGCTTTTGAGCATAGGTGACAAATGCCGAAGTTGCATTTGACGGTTCGTAAACAAATCCGGCTTTTTGCGCAGCTGCCAAAAGCGGCTCGTACGATTCTGCAACTCCGAATGCTGCTACAGCTGCCAGAGAGACCTTTTTAAGATTTTGATGCTCTGTACCGATGTTTTTTAATATAGAGGCGTTCGCCGCTTTTACCTGAAGCTCTCCCAACGCGCGTGTAATGGTAACAAGTGGATTACCATCTGCTTTGGAAAATGCCTTCAATAATTCATTTTTTGCGGCTTCACCGCCAACAGAGGTGAGAACAAAGGTTGCAGGTTCGCATAATTCACTGTTCGTCAGGTAATAGGCAACAGCGCTTACAGCTTTATCAGTTCCGATTAACTTCAGCTGTCGCATAAAAAATGCTTTGGTCTCTGAAGCTGGAGCTTTTTCAAGTGCACCAATAAAAGCTTTTTCGGCGAATGCTTTTTGGACCTCTTTGCCCGGCTGACTCACATAACGGGTTAAACCGTTTATCGCAAAAACTACAGCAGAATTATCTCCTTTTCCGGAGGGTACCATTTTATCAGCCAATTTTTGAAACCCATCATCGCCAAGCGAAATTAGCTCTTCGGCCAATTTATCTCTTTGCTGAAGGTTATTTGAGGGCATCTGTGCTAACAAATCGGCAATTTTTGTGGTTAGCGTCCTGTTTTCCTGCGCATGCAAATTTGACATTACCAGCATTAGTGCCAGCATCACCAGGATAGAGTTGTATATCTTGTTCATGAAATATTATTTTAAATTAAATATCAAATAGTTGTCCAGGGTGCACGCATGGGTTGATAAATCAGTCGGTTGGCATCTTCATCGTTAATAAACTCCTGTTTAACCGGATCGAAATGGAGGGTTCTGCCCAGACGAACAGCAAGAATACCCAGATTTACCAATGTGCATGAGCGGTATCCGTTCATCTCGTTCAATGCAAATTTCTGTCGGGTTCTTACCGATTCCGAGAATGTCGTGATTCGTGGTTCAGGGTCTGCCAGAGTTTCTATAAACTGTTGTAGTTTAGGGATATCCGATGCAAATCCTTTGAATATCTTTCCGTTTGGACCTTCAATATAGGCTGCGTCCTTATCCTTGTTTTCACCGTCCAGGATAATTTTACAACCATCGGCATAGGTATATTCAACCCTGCGCCAGCTGCCAACAGCATCTTCGTGTTGTTGAGGTGCATCAACTTCAATCTTTATTGGGCTGTCATTGTCTTTGCCTAAAAGATATTGAACCGGATCGAGGTAATGCTGACCCATGTCGCCCAAGCCACCACCATCATAATCCCAGTAACCGCGAAATTTGGAATGAACGCGCTCAACATTATAGGGGCGATGGGGAGCAGGTCCTAACCAGAAATCATAATCCAGTTCTTCAGGAACAGGTTGAGGCTGAAGATTGGTCTCACCGCGCCAGTAAAATTTCCAGTCAAAACCGGTATTACCGCTAACGGTTACTTTCAGAGGCCATCCGAGAATGCCGCTGTCGATCACTTTTTTCAATGGTTTAACCTCTGTCCCAAGGCCGTAAAAATTGTCTTTAAATCTGAACCAGGTATTTAAACGGAACATGCGCCCATGTTTATTGACCTCTTCAATAACTCTCTTTCCTTCACCAATTGTTCTGGTCATCGGTTTTTCGCACCAAATATCTTTACCGGCGCGAGCTGCCTCGATGGCCATTAATCCATGCCAGTGAGGTGGAGTGGCAATATGAACGATGTCTATTTCAGGCCTGAGTAATAATTCGCGATAATCGTGAAAGGTTTGCACTGAATTCGGGATCAGCGATTGAGCCAATTTCAGGTGTTTACGGTCTACGTCACATATAGCTACCACTTTAGTACCTTCGTAGGATATATGACCCCGACCCATACCACCTGTACCGATAATAGCTTTTGTAAGCTGGTCGCTTGGTGCTACAAAACCTGGACCACCCAGTACATGTCTGGGGATAATCATCATGCCGGCCACTGTAGCCACCGATGCTTTTAGAAAAGTTCTGCGATTCGGAGATTTCTTGTCCATATTATTTGATTGAATTGATTGGGAATTCGAATAATGTGGAACAAAAATAAGATTTACTTGGATAATGTCAAGAATATTTACGAAGTATTTGACCGTATCAGTTCTTTTTTGAAGGGAGATAGCGTCTGATGATCAACTTTTTTTGAAATTTAACATTCTTCACCTTGTTTCCTCAGAACCATCCTTGTATTTGGCAAACCTCCCCTTTGATCGCGGATGAACCTGGTCGCGGCGGGGCCAGAGCCAGCCACCGAATTCGGTTTCCTGATAATCTGCAAATGCCTGCCTGATCTCTGACTGCGAATTCATTACAAACGGACCATATTGTACTACCGGTTCATTAATCGGTTTCCCCTGCAAAATCAGCATTTCACCATGTGAATTTCCATTTACAATAGTCAGTTCCTGGTCGGCCTTAACCTCTATCGCCTGATTTGAACTAATTTGAAAACCATTCATCGTGATTGATGAACCTGAGTGAAAATAGATGGTACGGTTCACCTCTTTACCTGCCGCTGGAATGACAATTTTGGAAGCGGCATCCATTTTTATGGTCCATACAGCGACTTCATTCTCAGGATCAGCAGCCCAGGAGTCAGGTGCAGGAGCCAATGCATTTACATTGTTAATTGTTCCGGCAATTACATTGATTTCAATCGATTTTCCATCTTCGTCAACAGATTTGAGCACAGGAATGTCTTCGGACCAGAGCATTTTAAAGTGTGGTTCAGCAAATTTCTTTGCTTTTGGGAGATTTAGCCATAACTGAAATAATTCGGTTGGATTTCCGGACTCTTTATTGAGCAGCGGGAACATTTCACTATGTTGAAGTCCTGAACCGGCTGTCATCCATTGCACATCGCCTCCGCCATACCTTCCTGCCTGACCGTGCGAATCGGAGTGGTCAACAAAACCTCTCCTGACAATGGTAATGGTTTCGAATCCTCTGTGCGGATGGACAGGAAAACCAGGGACTGTGCTGCCATGATACATTCGCCAACCATCCTTTGGGGTAAAATCATTCCCAATATCCCGACCCCGAAGTGCCGATGGTGCCACACCCATAGCTTCGTCCCCTGCAGGATAATCATCGTTATGGTGGGCACAAAATAAAAACGGATTCGTTACCGGCCACATAAATCCAAGCTGTCTTGAACTGATAATAAGGTCTTTATGCATTTTGATCGTTTTGTGTTTTGATTATTGTCCTTCAGGTGCTCTCACGGGGATAGTTGAGTTGGTACTCCTGCAGGTAAATATTGGATTAATTTATTCTAATAAAAGTGAATCCGGAGTCTAAACCGGATTCATTTTTCTAAATTGCTTTTATGCTGAAAATGAAAATTCCGGGGCACCAATAACTCCGGCCTTCTCCATCGTAGCCTTTAAGCCAGGATCCTGGAGGAATTGCATCGCACCCTCCTTGTTTTCCCATACCGTTTCGACAAGCACCTCATTAGGATTATCTACATGCGTAAAAACAGCTGAGGCTGTGCAGCCATACTTTCCACGTAAGACACTATGCTCATCAAACAGCGGTCTCCATTTTGCATAATCTTCAAGTTTGTGACGAATAAATATTTTAAACATATAACTAAGATATAATGATTTAACTCTACTCGTAAGGCTTTTCGAATCCGCCCCGTTTTTGATTATGGTTTCCGGACTCCATTTCAGTGCCGGGAATCGTGTAGGGATATTCAAACAATACCAGCTATACATTGTCTCTCACCTTCTCATTTAACAAATCAGATTCAAAACTGTTCATTTGCAGGCAGCTGATTATTAATGCGGATTAAATCAATTTGTTTTATCAGTTTTCCAAACATATCGAAAACCAATAAACTCACGTTTGTGGCTACTGATAAGGTTAAATCAAGGTTGACTATCCCACTTGTTGGATTTGGATAAACTTTTAGCCCAACAGACTTTGGAATTGCGATACCTTGTATTCCTGTTACAACTTCAACAAGTTCCATGTATTCGCCCATTGTCGGAACATCCAGGTATTTACCATTGAAATTGGATTGATTGATGTGCCTTCCAATCAGATTTGTGACTGAATCCTTTAAGCTAACCGGCAGAATCGACCCATTCATTCCGTATGCTTTTAACAGCCAGCGGAATCCGGTGGCTGAACCGCAGCTGAAGGTGTACGCTGCCATGTTCCTGACAGCTTTAATGTGCATTGAAATCAGCCCATTCCTATCAGCATAGGAGAGGGGTAACAGAGGGATGGTTTGGGTTATATTCTGAATGATTATGCTGTGATATCTTGAATTGGCATTATGTCCATCCACCCAACGGCCGTTGGTGATCTGCCCCGGATAAGTCCCATATCTTAAATTTTTTACGGCACGGTTTAAAAAAGTGGTGTCGCTGGTTAACTGAAAAGTCCTGGTAAGTCCCAATGAAACAAAGGTGTTGTAATTGTAGTTCAGATTAAGTGTGAGTGGTTTAAGGTAGTTGCCAATCCTGATAGCTGTATTTTTGTAATTAATGTTTCCGGTATAAAAATATGCCTGATAATAGGCATTGGCAATTACACCCGCATCAAACTTAAACTCCCCTGAACCTTTATCATCAACGATAAATCCGTTTTTTAACACGTTCACCGAATCGGCGCCGCAACTTTTTAAAAAGTCATTAAGGATGGAGGTGAAAACAGGATCGCCGTAGGTTCTGAGATCCGGAAAAGGGAAGGCCCCGCTTGGTAATTGCATCGTGGCCAGACTGTCCAATGCCCTGGTTGCCCACGACTGATAAGTAGCTTTTCGGGTCAGATCGCTCTCTTTGTCTGCAATCTGAAGTAGTCCGGCTGCGATTTCTGCAGACGACCTCAGGTAAAGGGAATGTGGCAGATAGGCAGGGGGAGCCATCCCTTTTGCCGCTTTCCATAAGTCGGCATAAATTTGGTTGTCCTTTGCGATCAGGGCTCTCGATAAGGTAATTGCCTGATTAAGATCTAACCATTTGTCATTTGAAACTAAAGGATAATAAGTTTCGGCCCCATCCGGCCGTCCACCCTGTACAGAAAAGGCAGAGATCAAAGCGTTACTCAGCGAATCGATATGAATAATATCTTCGTTTTTTAATGCGACATCTAATGGTGTGAGGATGGCGTTAATCTGATTGCACTGGAAGGCAGATAAAATCTGCACCACACCGCAAGGCTGCCCGAACACTTTTATTCCGGAAGTCAGGACAATCCAAAGAATGATTGTTGTTTTTTTCACTTCCGAAAATTACAATTTTGTGGATTGCTTTGTGCTAATTGGTATTGGTTTATTGCAATTGATCTGCATAATAAAAATTTGCAGGCAAGCCACCCGTATGCCAGAAAAGCACATTCGAACCGGTTGGTATTTTCTTATTCTTCAAATGATCCAACATTCCATAAAAAGCTCTCGCCGTATAAACCGGGTCAAGCACGATACCTTCGGAAGTTGCCAGCTCCTTTATGGCAAATAGCTCATCATTGGTTACCACTCCATATCCATTTTCATCATAACCTTTTATCAATCTGATCTCCTCAAGACGGTAATCCTTTTCAAAGCCAAAGAGGTTTTTCTCCTCCCTAAGGATATTTAAAACTACCTGTTCCAGCGATAATCCCTGTGTTTCAGTTTTGTCAATACTGACAGCCATTAGCTCGGCATTTAACCCGAATAAATCTTTCCCCAATGTTAATCCCGCCTGGGTACCACCAGAACTGGAGGCAAAGAAGATATAACCGATTTCCAGATCAAGAGTAGTCAATTGTTGTTGCAGCTCCTTTACAGCATTCACAAAACCAAGTGCACCAATGGAATTTGAACCACCATAAGGGATAATGTAACATCTTTTGCCTTTGGTATCCAATTCGGTCTTTAATAGATCAATATCTTCACCCTTTCTGCTCTCTCCTGCAAAGTGAATTTTTGCTCCCAGCAGGTAGGAGAGGAGCAGGTTCCCATTGTATTTCTCCGGGTCGGTTCCACCTAACAATAAATGACATTCCAATCCTGAGGCAGCGCAGGCGGCGGCTGTCTGACGGCAGTGATTCGATTGTTGCGCTCCGGCTGTGATGACTGTATCACAATTATTTTCAATCGCTTCCTGAATCAGGTATTCCAGTTTCCTGGTTTTATTCCCTCCGCTGGCCAACCCGGTCTGATCATCCCGCTTAATAAAAATAGTATAGCCCGGATACTTTACTGACTGTCGTGGAAGCGGTTGTAATGGTGTGGGGAAGAATCCCAGACTAATTTTTTTGTCTAAGTTCATTTCTGAAATAAGTTATGGCAACAGATCCTGGTGCTTTTTATTCTTCGGTTTTTGATATTTGATCGATGTATTTCCTGACTTCATTAAGCTTGTCCGGAGAGAGCGATTTTAATTGACTCGTTATGTTTCCTTTGCGCTCACCACGATCGAGTTTCATCAAAACAGGATGGTTATAATTTCCAGTTACCTCAACGCTTTTCCAGGAGAATAAGTCATCTGGTAAGCAGTTCAGCAACAGACATAATTGCTCCATATGCCTGAAACTTATACTACCAACCTTGTTATTTAATAACTTGAAGGTGGTATGAACGGTAAATCCATTCTTATTTAAGAAGCGGTGGGGATTTTCAATCCCTTTATCTTCAAATACGCGGTACAGGTCTAAAACTAACATCTCATATGATTAAAAGTAGTTTGTAATCTGAAAATATTTGCAACAAATATACAAATAATAAAAATATAAT
>Ga0118677_10014951_pt1 | contig 10849 bp, 10 predicted proteins | sample AliMusrvi5mmetaG_FD_86154 | JGI IMG/M metagenome (GOLD analysis project Ga0118677, IMG submission 86154)
GTCGCCAAAACAGCGGCTATAATTATTTGGATGGTCGGATTGATGGTTTGGCTTCAGCTCAGAAAAAAACCGCCGGACAAGTTTGGTGGTTAGGTTCTAGAGTCAAGAAATTGGAGACTAAGATTTATTCCGATTCCTCGAGTTATAGTTATAACTCGAGCTCAACTAATGAGACCGTTTACGTTGATGCCGAAGAAGGCGACAGCGGTAGCGAAGGTAGCGGAGAAGATTAAGAATAATTAATTCAAAAAAATTTTAAGGGGAATCACTCAGATTCCTCTTTTTTAATTCCTATGTCATTCCCGCGAAAGCGGGAATCTAGCTTTGATAATCACAAAAAGTAAATCCCGTCCCGACTTTGTCGGGACGAAGATGCTCTCGCGACTTACTTGTTAGATCCCCGCTTTCGCGGGGATGACAAAACCAATGATGGCCAGTAGAAAGCTTGACATCTTCTCTCCCCTGTGGTAGTGGACAAAATCCACTAAGTATAGTGGTTTTGTCCCTTAAAATATTAATAATCAAAAATAAATTTGAAATGAATAATCCGGATGATCAAAAACAGAAAAAGTTGGCTACATGGAGTTTCGGCCTAGGAATCTTAGCAGTTGTATTGATTGCTTTGGCGACCTATGATTGGCAAACAAATTTAAGTTCTACCAAACAAGTTGTCGCTAATTCAATCGCGACCAAAAAAGATTTCGCCCAGGTTTATGAGCGAACTAGTGTGACTACTAAAAAAATTCAGGGAGTTGGGAATATCCTTGAAGATCACAATGGCAAGCTTGAGGATCAAGATCTTGTCATAAAGAAAGAACTGCCAAAGGTAAGCGCTAATTTAGCTAATACTAATCAGCAGATTAGTAAGTTGAATAAAGAAATTTCGGAAATGGCTAAACAGGATTCTATCAGAAGCACGTCGGAGGCAAGGAAATATGGCATATAAAAAATTGAATATGTTTTTCCGTCGTGGTCCACGTGGTCCGCTAAAGACACAGTGACTAATCCTCAAGACAAAAATGACGGCAGTAATAATAAGCATAAAAAAAGAAATCGTCATTAAGATTTTAATTCTCTCTTTTTTCTCTAGTTTCTCTATTTGCTCTCTAAAAATATGTTTAATTAAAAAAACTCAGAAAATGAAAAATTTTAGCACTGCAGTCTGGGGAATAATCCTCAGCATTTTAGCAATCGTTGCGGTTGCAGTTTGTTTCACTGTTGGCAAGAGCCAATTAAGTAAAACAAATAAGCATATTAAAGATTCTTGTGCCACCAAGCAAGATTTGGCCGGCGCTAATTACCGCTTGGATGGAATGGACAATGCTATCAACGATGTGGACAACACATTAATTGTTCATAAAAAGGAACTGGCTAAGCAAGACTCGGTCATCAAAAAAGGCTTGGCAGGGTTAAACAAAGGTTTAGCATCGGCTAAATGGCAGATTGGTAAGCTTAACAAGGAACTTTCCGACATGGAGCGTCAGGACTCGCTCCGACACGGGTTAATTGTTAAAAACCCATCTATGACTAAACTCGGTCCGGATCCGTTTTATATAAATCCGACTGATAGCTCTAAATTTAAAGTTAAAACTAAAAAAGACAAAAAATAGCCAGAATTACTGGTTTTCTCTCAAAAGCATCGTCCAAACGGTGCTTTTTTTAATAGCCTTGTCCTACGAAGCTCCGGTTTACCGGAGCGAAGTAGGAGGCTTGACATTTATTTTGGGATATGGTAAGGTATTAAATCAAATAAATGAGAGTTTCTTAACATTAAAATAAAACCATTAAACTTATAGGAGAACCAAATCATGAAAAAATTAAGTATTATTTTTGGATTAATCGCTTTTATATTTAGCGATGCTTTAGCTCAGAACACGAGCACCAGTTCTCGTAATAGCAATGTTAACATTAGTAATGTTAACAAAACTAAAAAAACCATTACGCGGGTCAAGCGCCCATCGAAACTCAAACCAGAAGCCTTGAATCCAATCTTCATTAATACTTTGGATGTGCCAATTTATATCTTCGCTAATCCGAAGCATAATAAAATTGAAATGGTTGATATAACTTTATTGCCGAACGCACAGATACCAGTCAATTCAAAAAGCATCGACACGGTTATTGTGAAACGCGGTTCTAAAGTCGTGAAAGTCCCAAAAATTTGTTTTAGCGTTGGGCTGAGTCCTGACGGTAGTGATGCTAAATCGTATGCGGCAACGTATACTAACGGTCATATCTATTTGGTTAAAGACAAAACCAAATTTCATCGCAATGACGGGCGGGCCTATGAAGTTCCGCTGACGAATTATTATCAAATGAATAAAGGAATTTTTACCATTAAAAATGGTACAGAATTTAACAGCTTTATGATTTTGAATAAAGGGTTCTCATTTAGCGGTGTGACTTTAGCCAGCCAAGGCAGTACAACCGTTACTGATTCGGATATTAGTAAAATGCGGGCAGCTAGCACGGGGATTTATCCTTTAGAAGTTCTTTGTATTAAGGAAGACGGTGACGCCCCGGTTAAAGCGACTATTTTTATTACTTTGCCGGAAAAGGGCGGAGAAATAGTTATCAGTGATAAGCATTTTAAAATCACTAATGACGGTGAAAGCCAAGTTCGTTTAACTATTAAAAATAATGCGGGTCTATCAGTTGTGATTGTCTGTAATGACAAGGAAGTTGTCTTGCAACCACGAGGAGTAAAAGTTTTGAAACCTAATTATGGTCAGAACAATTTACTTATTAAGTGGTATGACAACGGTTGGCGATACAATAATATTTCATTTATTGCCGATAATACCAATTGCGTCGATCTGGTCTATTACAAGGGCCAATTTGCCTTAAAGCCAAGGCAATAAATTGTCTAAAAACTTATATCACAAGCCATCTCAAAAGGATGGCTTTTTTATTCGCCATTTTCCTTATTTTACGGTTGACCACCGATGACATCTTTGTTATAATAACTATAGGCTAGACGCCTGTTTTTCATTATTTATACATATGATTATAACTTGGCAAGGACATTCATGCTTTAAAATTCAAGATAAAGTCGGTACCGAAGGAATTACTTTGGTGACTGATCCGTATAACTCAGACATTGGTTTCAAATTGCCAAATTTCGAAGCTGATATTATTACCGTGAGTCACGATCATCATGATCATAACAATACTTCGGCCTTTCGCGGTAACCCTTTTATTATTAATAGCGCCGGTGAATATGACGTTAAGGGAATTTTAGTTGAAGGCGTTTTGGCTTATCACGACGAAGATAAAGGCGCGACGCGCGGACAAAATATAATTTATCGAATTGAAGTCGATAATATTACGGTTTGTCATTTAGGCGATTTGGGTCATATTTTGGAAAATAAACAATTGGAGAAGTTAGAAGGGATTGATGTTTTATTAATTCCGGTCGGTGGGAAATTTACGCTCGACGCTAAAAAAGCGGTTGAGGTAATTTCGCAAATTGAACCGCGAATTGTAATCCCGATGCATTATAAAACTAAAGATTTAAAGATCGACGGCCTCGATGGTGTTGATAAATTTATTAAAGAATTAGGTATTGAACCGCGCTATGAGGAAAAATTAAAAATTTCCAAAAAAGATTTGCCGAGTGAGAATACCGAATTAATTATTTTAAGTTTTTAAAATTATGTCTGATGTTAAAAAAGAACGCAGTTTAGTAATTCTTAAACCGGACGCGATTCAACGTGGACTTATCGGTGAAATTATCAGTCGCTTAGAAAAAGTCGGTTTGAAAATTGTAGCTTTAAAAATTACTTTAGCTAAAGAAGATCAACTTTGGGCTCATTATAATAAGGATGATGCCTGGTTTGAATCTAAAGGTAAGAGAACTATCGAAGATTTAACTAAACAGGGAATGACGGTTGATAAGGAGGCGCTTGAATACGGTAAAGATATCGTTCGAGCCTTGGTTAAATTTATGACTTGCGGTCCGGTAATCCCGATGATTATTGAAGGCAACCAAGCTGTTGGTATAGTTAAAAAAATTGTCGGCGGCACCGAGCCTTTAACTTCGGACGTCGGCACGATTCGCGGTGATTTAACTTTGGATTCTTATGAGTTGGCGACAATTGATAATCGAGCGGTGCGCAATTTAATTCATTGCTCTGATAAACCGGAAGAAGCTGAAAGAGAAATTAAATTATGGTTTGAGGATAAAGAAATCTTGAATTATAAATTGAACGCTGAAAGAATTTTATACGATGTAAATTTGGATGGAATTTTAGAATAAGTTTTTAATCACCCCGGCATGCGCGGGGCACAAATGTATGGATAAGAAAAAAACTTTCATGATCTCGGCAATAGCGGTAATTATGATAGTTTTATTTGGTCTCTGGATTGTTAATTTGCAAAGTTTTGTCCGCCCCGGTTCAAGTCAACCGCTGGCGGCTAATTTTAACTTTGATGAGGCTAAAGGACAGTTTGATAAATCAATGGCCGATCTTCAAGTTAAATTAGAAGTCTTTGATAAGAATCAAGCGACCCCGGCCGAAGCTTCGACGACTGACGCTAATTTAAAAAATTTTTCTAATTCTTTAGCTAATGAATTAGGGGCGACGACTAGCTCTAATACGGCTTTAGCGACTAGCACAAATATCGCAACCAGTTCTAGTGCTGTAGTTGAGAGCGCAGAATTACAAGCTTTAAAAGCTAAAATTGATGCCTTAAATAATAAAATAAAACCGCTTAAATAATTTATGCCTGCTAAAAAGTTAAAACCAAATTCAACTCCGCAATTAGAAAATCCGGAAGCCAAAAAAGGTGATTTTAAACAAACTTTATACGGTTTAGTTGAGGATCGACCGATTGTCGAGGAAATGAAAAAATCTTATTTAGAATACGCGATGAGCGTCATAGTTTCGCGTGCCTTGCCAGATGTTCGCGACGGTTTAAAACCGGTGCATCGCCGAATTTTATACGCGATGTGGAATATTGGTCTGCGGGCTAATGTTAAATTTAGGAAATCAGCCACTGTCGTCGGTGAAGTGTTAGGTAAATATCATCCGCATGGCGATAGCGCGGTTTATGATTCAATGGTCCGGATGGCTCAAGATTTTTCGATGCGTTATCCTTTAATCCGCGGCCAGGGAAACTTTGGTTCAATGGACGGTGACGGGGCCGCGGCTATGCGCTATACCGAAGCTAAATTATCGGCGATTTCCGAGGAGATGTTATTTGATATTGATAAAGATACGGTTAATTTTGTCCCGAACTATGACGGCTCTCATACCGAACCCCGCGTTTTGCCGGCTAAATTGCCGAACTTGCTCTTAAACGGGACAATGGGTATAGCGGTTGGTATGGCGACGGAAATTCCGCCTCATAACCTTGGGGAGTTAATCGGAGCCATTAATTTATTATTAGATAATGCTGATGCTTCGATTGAAGATTTAATGCAATTTATTAAAGGTCCGGATTTCCCGACCGGTGGTTTTATTTATAATACCAAGGATATTTTACAAGTTTACGCGACTGGTAAAGGTGGAATTGTAATGCGAGGGAAGGCGGATATTTCCGAAGATAAAAGCGGCAATTTCCAAATTGTGATTACTGAACTGCCGTATCAAGTTAACAAAGCGACGCTTGTTGAAAAAATCGCTGATTTGGTTAAAGAGAAAAAAATTGATGGCGTTAAAAATTTACGTGACGAATCCGATCGCGACGGCGTTCGGGTTGTTTTAGATTTAAAGAAAGATTCTTATCCGAAAAAGATTTTAAATAGTTTATATAAAAATACTGCCCTACAAACAACTTTTCACGTTAATATGTTGGCGCTCGTTGACGGGATTCAACCGAAAGTTTTAACTTTGAAAATGATTTTGGAAGAATATATTAAGCACCGGGAAGAAGTTATCCGCCGTCGAACTCAATTTGAATTAACTCGGGCTAAAGATCGAGCTCATATTTTAGAAGGTTTAGTAATTGCCCTGGAAAATATTGATGCGATTATTAAAACAATTAAGGCGTCTAAAGATAAAGACGAAGCTAAAGTTAATTTGATTAAAAAGTTTAAATTATCCGAACGTCAAGCGGTGGCAATTCTCGAAATGCGTTTGCAAAATTTAGCTAATCTTGAAAGATTGCGGGTTGAAGAAGAATTGAAAGAGAAGCAGAAATTAATTAAAGAATTAGAAGGAATTTTGAAATCAATCGCTAAGATTCGCGGGATTATTAAAGATGAATTAAGCGCGATTAATGATAAATTTAGCGATGCCCGTCGGACTCAAGTTGTAGTTCACGGCGTCGGTGATTTTAATATGGAAGATTTAGTTCCGAACGAGGAAGCGATGATTATGATGACTCGTGATGGCTATATTAAACGAATTGATCCGGATACTTTTAAAGTTCAAGCTCGAGGCGGTAAGGGTATAATTGGCTTAACGACGAAAGAAGAAGACTCAGTTGAATTCATGTTTACGATTTTTACGCATAACGACTTATTATTCTTTACAACTAAGGGCCGAGTTTTTCAATTAAAAGCTTATGAGGTTCCGGTGGCTTCGCGGACCGCTAAGGGGACGCCGATTGTTAATTTCTTACAATTAATCGGCGGGGAAAAAGTGACCTCGATTTTGCCTTTAGATAAATTAGCCTCGAGTAAATATTTATTCTTCGCGACCGAACAAGGTTTGGTTAAAAAAGTTGAGACTGGCGCTTTCGGGAATGTTCGTCGCAGTGGTTTAATTGCGATTAAGATTAAAAATGATGATAAATTAATTTGGTCAAAACCGACTTCCGGTAATGACGAAATTCAATTAATTACCGCTCTTGGTCAGGCCGTTAGATTTAAGGAAGAAGACGTTCGCGAAATGGGGCGGGGCGCGGCTGGAGTTCGTGGTATTCGTTTGAAAGGTAAAGACTTGCTGGTTGGGATGGGGATCATTAAAACTGATAAAGAAAAGATTAAAAAATACCAAGTCTTAACGATAATGGAAAAAGGTTTTGGTAAACGGACTGATTTGAGTTTATATAAAACCCAAAATCGCGGTGGCTCCGGAATTAGAACCGCGAAAGTTACCGACAAGACCGGTAAATTGGTTAATGCTTTTATGGTTAATAAAGAATCAATGGCTGATAAAGATTTAATTGTAATTTCCGAGAAGGGCCAAGTTATCCGTCTCTCGTTTAAATCGATTAGCGAACTTGGTCGCGATACTCAAGGTGTCCGCATTATGCGCTTTAAAGATGAAGGTGATAAGGTCGCAGGAGTGACTTGGGTTTAAACAGCGCCCGCAGGGCGCTGTCATTCCCGCGAAAGCGGGAATCCAGGCCTTTATATTATATGTAGTTTATATAAGCCCTGCGGTTAAAACCGAAGGGCTTTTTGGTTAGCTTAAATTTATTGACAGAATCGTTCGGGGGGGGGGTATAATAAAGGCAAATTAGATAACTTTAATCTTTTAAAAAATATGAATGAATTTTTAAAACCAAATCAAGAGCCAGTGGTTTCTAATGAGAAATTATCGGGTACTATTTCCGAGCAAATAAAAACGGCTGAGAAAATTTTAGGCAAATACGTGCTTGGTCCAGATGCGATTGAGGCCACTTTTAATTTTAAACCTGAAGATAAAGAGATTCCGGCCATTCCTTTTAGCGAGGCCGAATTACAGCGTGCCAAGGAGCTCGATCAATTTTTAGTTTTGAGGGTTGATAAAGCTAAAGATGGTTTGCCACTGACCATGGAAAAAATGGATAAATTAAAGGAAGGCAAGACCAAGGATGGGGATAGAATTTTACCTGACAAGAGTTGGTGCGAATATCAAGTTTTTTTTACTAAAGACACCCCGATTTTGGGTTGGGCCTTGGTTTCCAAGGATGTTATTCCTAGCTCCTTTGACCAGAATTATTTGGATCAAACCACCACTCTAGTCGATTATTTACAAAATCAAGTATTTAAAGACCAAAAGTTAGATAAAGTCTATCAGGGGGCAATTGATGAATTCAATGAGGAAAAAGATAAGATTAAAGAAATTATGGGGTTCGTTGATTCTAGAGTGATTGCCGAGGAATTGAAAAAGCTAAAAATCACTGACCTTTGCCGTCAATCTCCGGCCGACGCCTTATATGATATGTTACTAATGAAAGAAAAGAATAATAAATATACCCTGTCTGAAGATACATGGACTAAGGGCCAGTACTCTGGCGATGGCTTATTTGTGATGGTCGGTCATGACAAGCATTCTGGAAGTCACCAAGTCAGCGGCTTTCCACCCGAGTATAAAAAGAATGATGGGTTGCACGTCGTCAGTGGAGTTTCGCCCGAATATAAACTCGGTTATTTAGGTGCAGTTTTTTCCCGAACTCAATAGTTTCTACAAAAATTTTGGAATTAAAGCCCTGCGGTAGAAACCGGAGGGCTTTTTGCTTGCCAAAAATAAAAGACTCCCCGTAAAGGGAGCTTTTACACAGATGTACCCAGTGCTTGCGCATGGACATTCTTAACAATATTATTGTAGCAAGCTAATGAAATTTGTCAAGATTAGCAGAATAATATTCTTTAAACTTTGTGGACTCTAGGGGAGTTGAACCCCTCTGGGTACATCTGTTAAGAATGCCCCGGTCACCGGACCAAAAGAGCCCATGGTTTTATAATAGCAAATGGGATATCAATTTTCGCTAAAGAAAAGTTAAATTTTAGATAAACTCGAAAAGCCCTGCGGTTAAAACCGGATGGCTTTTTGGTAAATAAAAAGACCTCCGATCGCTTAGCGAATTTGGAGGTCTTATTTTTTGCTTTTTTTAGTTTGTTCCATAGCTCAATTTTTTTAGTTCTTTTAAATCCGTTTTTTTCAAAAACTTTTTAAATTTTTCAATCAAGATTTGAGCGGCCGTAACTCGGATTTCTGGATTTTGGCCACGCGTGCCGGCTAAATCCTTTAGAGTTGTAATCGCCAATTGATCCCACTTTTTAAGCAAGGCCAATTGCGCGCCGGCAGCGATAGCCGGATTATCAGCGAACTCAAAATCTTTAAGTTGATTAAGCGGATAATCAACTTTTGAAAAATGTTTCTTAATCAGATAATCTGAAAAATATTTTCGCAATAATTGATCGGCAAAAGGTTTTGTTCTGTCATTGCCGATTCGATAATTGTCGAGAATTGTTTTCAGGTCCAAATCTTCTGACTTAAGAAGCTCAAGTTTGATTCTAAGCATTTCGATTAATGCCGGATTGGAAGAACCAAAAAATTTTAAACGGAACAACTCAGTGGTAATTTGTTCGTTTTCCATTTTAATGAACTTTTTGGGTTTAGACATCAAGAAGCTATTTGCCGTCATTTTACAATTTTCCTTTACAAAAGTCAACCCTGGGGCTGGTTTGATTTTAGGGGACGAGTTTGCTATATTGGTAGTAATCAAAACAAACTTATGGATAGCGGATTAGTCTTATTTTTATTAGTAGTTTTAATCGTCGGCATCGTGGCCGTCATTCTTTTATTGCTTAGAAAAAACTCGGGTGGCGATAAGCAAAATAGTGAAAAATTAATTGTTTTATTAGAGAAAGTCGCGCAATTAAGCGAGTCCAATAAGGATTTGCGCGGTGAACTTGATCGCAAATTAGCTGAAACTCATCGCACGACTCAAGATCATTTTGGTCAAACAACAAGAATGATGCAGGGAATTAGCGGGCAAAGCGCTAAATTAATCGCTGATGTGACCGAGCGCTTAACTAAGCTTGATGAAACTAATCGTCAAGTTATAAACTTTTCGGCCCAATTGCAAAATTTGCAAGATATTTTAAAAAATCCAAAACAACGGGGAGTCTTAGGCGAATATTTTTTAGAAGAAACTTTAAAGAATGTTTTACCGCCAAATTCTTATCAAATGCAATATCCTTTTAAGGACGGTGAAATCGTTGATGCTGTAGTTTTTGTTAAAGATAAAATTATTCCGGTTGATTCTAAATTTTCTTTGGAAAATTATGAAAAGATTTTAAATTCCAAAGACGAAGAGTCGCGCGAGAAGTTTGAAAAGATTTTTAAACAAGATTTGAAGAATCGAATTGATGAAACCGCGAAGTATGTCCGGCCGAACGAAAAAACGATGGACTTTGCCTTTATGTTTATCCCCTCGGAAGCGATTTATTACGATTTACTGGTCAATAAAGTTGGGATGGCTTCGGTTAATACCCGCGATTTGATTGAATATGCTTTTAAAGATAAAAAAGTAATTATTGTTTCGCCGACTTCTTTCTTGGCTTATTTGCAAACTGTTCTGCAAGGACTCAAAGCACTTCAAATAGAAGAGTCGGCCAAGGAGATCGCTATAAAAGTGGGGGAATTGGCTAAACATTTGAATACCTACGAGGAATATCATCAGAAGTTGGGTAATGCCTTGGGTACTGTGGTCAATCAATATAATTTTACGAATAAAGAATTCAAGAAGATCGACAAGGATATTTTGAAAATAACTGGCGAGAAGTTGGGGATCGATGTGATCGCCTTGGAGAAGCCTGAGTTAGACGAATAATTTGCCTTTTGGCCATTGTTTAGTTGTACACAGGAGAGTTGTGCGTTTTTTTGCTATATATGAGACAATTACGACAGCTATTATTAATTTATTAATTATTTTATGAAAAAAGTTTACATGATCGCGCTGTTGTTGGCTATTTTTGTGTTGCCGGCGGCTGTTTTTGCGCAGATGAATAATACTGTTAGTACTCCAGGTTTTTGTTTGGCTTTGACCAACAATCTCTCACCGGGAAACAGCGACCTGGCTTATCAATCCGATATACAAGACTTGCAGACTTTTTTGAAATCGCAAGGCTATTTTACAGCCGGTCCTAATGGGAGCTACGGTCCTCTGACTGTCGCTGCTGTCGAGG
>Ga0118677_10014952_pt1 | contig 10849 bp, 8 predicted proteins | sample AliMusrvi5mmetaG_FD_86154 | JGI IMG/M metagenome (GOLD analysis project Ga0118677, IMG submission 86154)
GCATTCGTTATGAACAGTTTGGACTGAATCGGCTTTTCTGCTGATCACAACGTCTTTATCGTTTAAAATTTTAATCGCATTTCGAATATTGACCATTTCCTTGACAGTGGGGCTTTTTCGCATTGCAATATCTGGAATAGTCGTATTGTAAAATGGCAGATCATTGTCCAGTACCAGGATATGCGTTCTCCCCGAATCTTCTTGAGGAAGATACAGATCCAAATCCCGTTCTTTATAATGGCGGTAACCGGCCATTTCCAGAAGAATCTGAAAACATACCTTATCCACTTTTTGTTCTGTTCCTGAATGTCCAATGGTAGCAAGAACTTTATTAGTCAATCGATCAATCTGTATCTTTTTGAGAAGTTCCTGTTTAAATGCCATTGAGTACCACCTTCTTATGTTAAGATGACCTTACAAAAAATCCGGTATCTGCGCCAAGCTCCATTGATAAGCACTGCAGTGTACATTATGAATACCTCATAGACAAAATTCACCGGGCTTGATCCTGAACTTTTCGGTTTGTTATCTCAACTTTGACTATCGCTGGGCAAACAATCTGATGAAGTCGTCAAAACAGTTCAGATTTCAAGTTCATCCAGGCATGACATAAAATCGTTGGCAAAAGCATCCAGCAATTTTTCCTCCTGACCAATATCCGATATATCATCAGATTTGTTCATGATCATACCATATGTAACATTCCAGCCCCTGTCTTTCAGTTTTTGAATTACAGTATCGACCTGTTGACGGGTAGCCCCTTCTCCCAGATTTCCTTCAGCAAGAAAAAATTTCATCTATCTATTCCTCTGACACAAGTAGTCGTTCAGTAACATTGTCGAAACAAAATAAATTCAATATAGAAAAGCAAAAGATGGCCAGCTTCCGGATAACTACCCCCCTGCCCGGGAGATCGAGATGAAAATACACACGGTCAAGTTTCATAAAAACGACATCAAACTTTTTACACCAGACATATCTCCTGCAGCAACAATGAATCATGCTGACGCTGCATAGACTGATTACGGAGTCCATAACCTGTTTGTTTACACAATGGCGATTATTATTGCAAATGCTAAAATAAGTGGTTCTTCGCTTTCTGTTGAAAAGTCTCACAGAACATGCGATGGTTTGTCCTGTTGAACAGATTTTGTCTGCTGCCCTGACAAAAGACTGACCGGATTTTTTCTCCCCAGAAGGAGATTGGGTCTACTCCGGTCAATAATTGAAAATCCATTATATCTCTGGTTTAAACAGCATGAAAACAGCTTCTTGTCCCTTGATACGTCTTGAAAATGTAAGTTTTGTGAGAAACGGAAAGACTGTCCTTCATCCTCTTGATTGGGAAATATACAGTGATCAGAACTGGGCTGTTGTGGGTCCAAACGGAGCGGGAAAATCGGTACTTATGCAGGTGATTCAGGGGAAACAGTTTTCCTCTTCCGGCTGCATCGAATATGCTGATGGGATTCAGTCTCGAATTTCCCAGGTATCTTTCGAACAGCATCATCGATTGATCGCCCGTGAGCAGGACCATGATGTCTTCCGGCAGTTCAGTAATAAACATGATCCGGGTGTTATGGTCCGAGAACTGCTGAAAAATGCCCAGGCAGATTCTGAAGGACAGATTCCACTAACTGATGTTATTCGTTTCATCAATGTGGAACACCTGTTAAATTCGCCCATTGTGACGCTTTCCAACGGAGAGATGAGAAAAATTTTGATTGCATGCGCATTACTCGAAGCGCCTGCCTTTCTTGTTCTGGATGAACCTTACGATGGACTGGACACCCATTCCAGACAGTATATTACAGAGATGATCGACAGTTTGGCTGAAAGAGGAATTTTCATCTTGCTGGTAACCCACCGCGTGGAAGAATTGCCGGGCAGCATCACCCATATACTCTGTCTAAATGATGGAAAACTTGTGTGCGCAGGAGAAAAAGAGCAACTGCTGAACGATCGCCGGATTTCGTCTGCATACCTGCCGATAGATAGGTCTGAAAAAATCCCGTCCGTTACACCTGTCCATTTTTATGGCGCCGCAGACAAGTTGTCGTTATCCGCAGCAACCCCTTCAATCATCATGAAAAATGTAATCATCAGGTATGGTTCAAAAGTGATTTTGAACAGGCTGAACTGGGTGGCAAACCGGAATGAAAACTGGGCAATCCTGGGCCCAAATGGAGCCGGCAAATCGACGCTTCTGAGTCTGATTTCCGGTGATCATCCACAAGGATATGCCAATGAAATCTACCTGTTCGGAAGACGCAGAGGCAGCGGAGAAAGTATATGGGACATCAAACGTAAAATGGGAATTCTTTCGCCTGAACTTCAAATCCGATACAGAGAAAACCTGAATGCCCAGGATGTTGTGTTGTCAGGATTTTATGACTCGATTGGCCTTTTCCGTTATCCTACAACAGAGCAACAACTTCTTGCCAGGCATTGGTTGGCATATCTGGAAATAGAAAACCTGGCAGAACTGAACTATAATCTGCTTTCTTATGGTCAGAAACGTCTGGTTTTATTAGCCAGGGCACTGGTCAAGTCTCCTGAAATGCTTCTTCTCGATGAACCCTGTCAGGGACTGGATGCTGGAAACCGCCGCCGTATTGTGCAGGCTGTTTCCGCCATATCCCGGTCGACAGGAATGCAGGTCATCTATGTGACCCATCTCAGTAAAGAAATTCCATCGTGTATCACTCACCGTTTCAAATTCATACAAAATCCGGCAGACCCCATACGGTATGATTACTCATCCGATAAATACACAATGACTCCGTCCTTATTCAGTTCATAGCATTTCCGGGAGTATCACTGCCTTTCTGTCACCAGGATTCTGCCTTCCCCCGGATATACCTTACGGTCTTCTTCCGGTGTGGGGTGATCGGGTTCCGGCCAATGACCAGACTGGGATTCAGAACCTTCACTGGCAACTCCAGATGGCGAGCTGTCCCTATTCACCGGATGCTTCCGGACATCGATTCCTTCTACAGGTGCGCTGAATTCAATAGCAATCTGGTTCGGATCGAAAGTGTAGATCGAATGGATAAATCCGTGATCGATGATTTCGGAAACCCACATCGACGCCGCTTCCAGCCGGTCTTTTAATTCCCAGAGGTCATCGTCGTTCTGGACTTCAAACGAAACATGATCGAAAACCAGAGGGCCTTTGACCGGAACGCCGTGATCTTTTAAATCCACGCTTTTCACATCCGGCCACTCGAAAAATGCAATCAGGTCGTGGTCAGAAATTTCAAAAAAATAATGACGGTATCCCGGGCGTCCCAAACCTGCCACCAGTCGCATTCCAAGCATATCCCGCCAGAAACGGATGGTGCGATCCATGTTACTGGTCACCATTGCCAGGTGATGAATTCCTGAATATCGAATCATGTCAGTTCCCGCGAATCATGATCAGCAACATCTTGAACTGAGCCTGAGCAAACAGTGCATGAGATACGTTGGCAGGCATGATCAGCATCTGGCCGGTCTGTACCACCTGCATTTTTCCATTGATGGTGATTTCCGCTTCCCCATCCAGTATCTGCACCACTGCATCATACGGGGAGGTATGTTCGCTGAGCCCCTGCCCCTGGTCAAACGAAAACAGCGTAATATTGCCGGTATTTTTTTGCAGGAGCGTTTTGCTGACTACAGAACCCAGTGCATAGGGGATATATGCAGTCAAATTGAACGGAATTCCTTTTGCAGCAACTGAAACATTTTCCATCAGATTATCCTTTCATTATAGTTCATTGAAGCCATCACTATTGATCATTCGTCATATATCATTTTTCAATGATATTCTAAACTCTTTTTGCTTGGCAGACAGCAGCCACAGCCTGGAGCCAAGAAGATTCTTGCAGTTTTTAAAAAGATATTTTAATAGTTTTGAAATGGTTACTCATTCATCACACGAGATAATGAAGGGGACGGACTTCATCGCTTCCCTGCAATATCTGAGGCTGAGCCGATTGCATTCATCATGAATTCAAAATGGCTCACTCCGCGACGTCGGGCAGTACTATTTATGGCGCTGACCGCTATTCTCTGGAGCAGCAGTGGACTGCTGGTCAAGATTATTACCTGGCATCCGTTATCCATCCTCAGTGGGCGCAGCATATTTTCGACTGCCGTATTCTGGATATTTCTCAAAAATCCCCGATGGGGATGGACACGCTTGCAGATCATTGGTGCTTGCGGCTATGTGTTTGCACAATTGTTTTTTATTATGGCTACAAAACTGACTACCGCTGCCAATGCTATCTTCCTTCAGTACACCCTTCCTATTTATCTCGTTATCTTTGGGTACTGGTTTCTGAACGAAAAACCGCAACGCGCTGACTGGATATCGCTTATGGCTATTTTTTCCGGTCTGCTGCTTTTCTTTGGTGACAATTTGAGCCTCAACGGTATTTCTGGAAATATTCTGGGAATTTTAAGCGGCATGGCCATGGCAGTTCTGATCCTTTGCATGAGAAAACAAAAAGACGGCATTCCAGCCAGCACCATTTTACTGGGCAATCTCCTGGGTGCGGGAATCGGTTTCCCTTCCCTGCTTCACGAATCATTCTCTGCATCCAATCTGTGTATCATTTCATATCTGGGTATTTTTCAGATCGGACTTTCGTTTGTTTTATATTCTATTGCGATCAAAAATATTCAGGCGCTTGAATCATCTCTCATTTTAATGCTGGAACCTGTTTTAAATCCGCTATGGGTGTTTCTAGTCATTGGGGAATGCCCAGGGCGGATGGCCCTGATAGGCGGCTCTCTGGTCATTGGTGCTGTTACAGTCCGCGCAGTCATCAGCGCGCGGACATCGACAGCCTGAGCGCTTACCTTGAAACGTCAAATTACTTAAAAATCCCTTGTTTTTTTGTTTATTTTGAATATAACTGTGATGTGTTATCTTTCTGCATCTGAACTTCATACAGACGGTAGACGTTGCAGTGAAAATACATCAAAAAAGGGAAAATATGACCGAACCCATTACCGATCAGGAAAACAGAGAAATGCCCCTCCCTGCAGGCCGAAGAATTAAACTGCTGGTCACAACATTAAAAAACCGCCTGTCTGATAGAGTTGGCTCTTTTTTTAAGCAGATCACAGAACTGTTTTCGTTGAATTCCAGAAGATGGGGTCTGAATACACGATTTCTTCTGGTTACAGGGATGCTTTTACTGGCCGGAACACTTTTTTGTGGATGGTTTATTTTTTTCACAGTTCAAAAGAATATGCAGCGTTCGATATATGAGCAACTGACCCTGCTGGATTATTCGATCAAGGATAAACTTCAGGGGCAGGGTAAAATGCTGTCCTCACTGGCGGCATTTATCGCATCTTCTCCAGAAATCATGCAATCCATGGAAAAGCAGGACAGGGAATTGCTAAAAAATTTTGTTCTGCCATATATGGGACGCATTCGTGAATCATCAGCTAACAGCTCTATATTTTTACATTTTCATCTGCCTCCCGCCATATCGTTTCTCCGCACATGGGATGTTAATAAATGGGGGGATGACCTTTCTAAATATCGAACCCTGGTGGTTCGATCCAATCGTGAGTTGGCTTCTTTCACCGGGTTTGAAGTCGGTCAGGCCGGAGCGGAGTTACGGTCGATTACTCCGATTTTTTCAAACGGCAAACACCTTGGGAGTGTGGAAGCGGGTATTGATCTGACCGAAGTTCTGCAAAAAGTTTCCCTGATACAAAACTATGGTATCGTTGTGGCTATCGAACAGGAGGAAGGGTCATTATTTCAGATGTCTCCGACTGAAACACTGACAGGACATTGGCGGATATTGAAAAGTTATGGAGATACCGACCGTTCTATTGCTGAGGGCATTCTTGAAGGAAAAAAGGCGGCAGACCGAATTGGGAATATATTTTACAGACGGATTCCATTTCAGGACTTTCAGGGACGAGCGATCGGGGAATTCATTCTGACGTATTCCGCAGGCACCCAGATTCAGAACAGCAACATCCAGATAACAGAATTTATCTGTTTTTTTCTGATTGGTGCCATCATAACATGGACCGTCATTTATTATAATGTCAGGAGAGTCCGGGTTTTTCTACGCAAGCTGGAACATATTGTCATTGCTTCACAAAGCAACAATTTCAACGAACACTTTGACAGTGATCATGTCCATTGCCTGGAAGTGCTCAAATGCAGCAAGAAAGATTGTACCGTTTATCAGAATCCATCTCTGGTCTGCTATCTTGAAAGAGGCTCCAGGGCAATTTCTCCCCGATGGCGCAACACCTGTGTGTTTACCAAGGTGTACAATGGGTGTGATCTCTGTCCGGTATACAAGATGCGGCACAGTGATGAACTGACCAACATGTCCAATGTGATGAACACCATGATGCGCTCCTGGAGCCTGTTTCTGACCCGGGTGGGTGCGCTCCTGTCCGAGGTGCTCCGCAATCAGAATCAGCCATGGTCCCTGCCGTCCATTGATCAGGTTTCAGACTATCTTGAGCAGATGGCCAGACTGACCGCATTCAGTCACGATCTGCAGGGGGTTTATACATACGAAGAGATTTACAAGCAACTGTCCTATGTATTTGAAAAACATTTTCTGCTGGAAGATTACTTACTCACGGAAGTCAGTGCCAGCGACAACCGTATGACCATAGCGATTCATCAGGGTACCCTCGAAAAACTCTTCAGCCAGGAAGTCAGCCTCAACAGTGATCTCTGCCGGGCCAAGCGAGTGGCCGAAGAGATCTGTTCATATCCCAATCCGGTGTTATGCCCATATTTTAATTGTGATTCAGAGCATATCCGCTGTTGTCTGCCGATGGTGCTGGGGGGGAAGGTCGGCGCTGTATTTTCTTTTCTGGTTTTGAAGAGTGAATGGGAATCCAGACGCAAGCAACTGGTCATTCTGCGCAGGTATCTGGATGTGACCGCTCCCATGCTGAGTTCCCTTCGCCTGCTTCAAAAAACCCATGAGCAGTCTTTGCGTGATCCGCTGACCCATTGCTACAATCGGCGATTCATGGATGCCTACTTCGACCAGTATGAGCCGCTGGCACACCGGACCGGACAGGCTATCGGTTTTTTAATGGCAGATATCGATTATTTCAAAGAGGTCAACGATAAATATGGACACCAGGCAGGCGATAGCGTCCTTCAGCAGACTGTGGGAATGATCATCAACCAGATTCGCAGTTCCGATATGCTGATCCGCTATGGAGGCGAAGAATTCCTGATCATCCTGCCCGATGTCGATCCAGATGCGCTGGTTTCGATAGCAGAAAACATCCGGGTTGCCGTAGAAACCTGCAATTTCGATCTTCCCGACGGCAGCCATCTGAACAAGACCATCAGCATTGGAATTGCCGAATATCCCCGGCATGGTGAAACAGTCAACAAAGTCATCAAATTTTCAGATGTCGCCCTGTATGCGGCAAAAAACCAGGGACGGAATCGCGTTGTACTGTTCACGCCGGATATGTGGACAGCCGAAAAGTACTGATGGTTCTAATGAGATCTGCTATTGAGACGGATGCCATGTTGGCCTGATGTGTAGTAACTATTCAGCACAGGTCATAAAGTTGGGCCATTTACCCTCAAACAATCGGTGAACAGAAGGTAGCTGATTTGCCGCCGTCCATAACTACCTGAACTTCTTACAAAGCTTTTCAGGTAGTATGCGGTTACATCCATATGTTCATTCATTAATGATGAGTTCTTGTCATATTTTATGCGCTATGTTGTAACCCAGAGCGGGACGGTCTGAAATCGCGTGACATCTACCAGACCTTTGTCGGTGATCTTTAATTCGGGAATGACGGGAAGCGCCAAAAAAGAAAGCGTCATAAACGGATTGGATAATGAAGACCCGATTTCCCGGGTACAAGCCAGCAAACAGTCAATCTGATCCCGTATGTGATGCACCGGTTCCGGAGACATCAGCCCGGCTATCGGAAGGCTCAGTGCAGCAACGACTTTTTGACCCGATACCACAACCAGTCCGCCGCCAATCTGGACGACAGTTTCAACAGCCAGCTTCATATCCTCATCTGTTGTACCGGAAGTAATGATATTGTGAGAATCATGGGCGACACTGGATGCAATGGCCCCTTTTCTGAGTCCCAAGCCTTTTACAAATCCGGTGAAAACATTTCCGGAACCTCTGTGCCGCTCAACGACGGCAATTTTCAGCACGTCCCGTGACGTATCGGAAACAGCCCTGTTTCCAATGATGGCGGGATGAAGAACCACTGACCGGGTGACGATCTGGCCGGGAATCACCTCAATCACCCGGATCAGTTCGCCAGCCCGCGGTACAGAAAAATCAAGAGAATCCGGCTTGACCTTCATGGATGGCAGAACCGGAATCATTTCCGGAATCGGAATTTCCGGCAGCATTTGGCCATGTTCAGCAACTTTTTTCCCCCGCGAATATACGGTTTCCATTTCCGGGGCTTCCATATCGGAAAACACAACGATATCCGCCTGCCGTCCCGGGGCAATCGCACCCAGATGGTGCAGACCAAAATAGGAAGCAGGATGGAGAGTAGCCATTGTTATGGCCGTTACCGGATCCACCCCCGCACGGATAGCCTGTCTGACAATTGAATCTATATGGCCTTCTGAAATCAGATCATGGGGATCGCGGTCATCGGTACACCACATCAGCCGATGAGCTGTACGGAAATTAATCAGCGCCAGCAGATCATGAAGATTCTTCGCCTGCGAACCCTGACGAATAAATATATGCATGCCGGCCATCAGTTTCTCCCGGGCTTCGTCCAGAGAAGTACATTCGTGGTCGCTGGAAATACCCCCCGCAAGATAGGCGTTCAACTGTTTGCCGCCAAGCCCTGGCGCATGCCCTTCAATGCGTTTGTGACCCTGCCGGGCCAGTTCAATTTTTGCCAGGACTTGCGGATCGCCATAAATGACACCGGGGTAATTCATCACTTCTCCCAATCCCCTGATTTCATTCCGGCTCATTAAATGAATCATGTCCGCAGCTTCCAGCCTGGCACCAGCCGTTTCCATATCTGTTGCAGGCACGCAGGACGGCAGGGTGTAGAAGACATTCATGGGCTGATCTTCACTGGATTTCAGCATGTATTCAATCCCAGGGATACCCATGACATTGGCTATTTCATGCGGGTCCGCAATGACCGTGGTTGTGCCATGCGGAACAACGGCACGGGCAAACCGGGATACATTCATCATCGAACTTTCGATATGAACATGCGGGTCTATAAAGCCCGGAGCAGCAAAACGCCCGTCCATATCCTCAACTACCGCTGCGGAGTAATTACCCATCCCTACGATCCATTTTCCGGCAATGGCGATATTTCCTTCGACGATTTCCCCGGAAAACACATTGACCATACGGGCATTAGCCAGAAGAAGGTCGACGGGCTTTTCTCCCCTGGCACAAGTAATGATTTCATCCAGTTTCATTTTGAGTCCTCCATTTGTAAAGCCGTCACAATCCGCTCTCCTTCACATTGAGACTGATCCAGAATATCATCAAGGTTCAGGGATGTCAGACGGCGATTTCTCACCAACCATCTGCCGTTGACCATCACATCGCGGACATCTGATCCTGTCGCTGCATAAACGACCTGGGATTCCGGATGATACAGCGGGGTCAAATGTGGCACATTGGCATCCAGAATAATGATATCAGCCAGTTTTCCCGGCTCCAGGGAGCCGATCAGCCGATCCATGCCCAGCGCTTTTGCAGCATGGATGGTAGCCATCTGCAGAACAGTTCTGGCATTCATGGTCTGGGGATCCCGAGTCGAAATCTTGTGAAGTTTAGCCGCCATATCCATTTCCTGAAACATATCGAGGTTGTTGTTGCTGGCCCCCCCATCTGTTCCCAGCCCAACCGGAATGCCCGCCCGAATGCATTCCGGAATCCGGGCAATACCGGATGCCAGCTTCATGGCGCTTTCCGGAGCATGGGATATGGACGCTCCGGACCGGGCAATCCTATCCATATCCGCATCATCCATCCATATGGCATGAACCAGCAGGGTCTGAGCATCCAGAAGGTTCAGGCTGTCCAGATATTGTATGGGTGTCATCTGATGACGGGAGCCAATCAGTTCGTGTTCTGAAAGGGTTTCTGCAGCATGGATCTGAAACCGTGTCCCGGTTGAAACGGCAAGAGCCTTCGCGGTCTGAAGGGTTTGCGGCGAACAGGTATAAGGAGAGTGGCAGAATACCGAAGGCTGAATAAGGGGTGAAGTATTGCGCCACTGTTCAATAAATTTTGCGGCGGCCATTATATTTCCGGAAGGGTCAGGTATGCCTGGCGCAGGAAAATCAATCACGCCCTGGCCTAAAACGGCACGCATTCCTGAGTGCGATACTGCCTTTGCCACATCACCCTCATAGAAATATCCGTCGCAGCAGGTGGTGGTTCCGGAAAGCAGCAGTTCTGCACAGGACAGAATCGCTCCGGTATAGACGGATTCAGGGGTAATACAGTGCGCTTCGGCAGGGAAAATATGATCGTTCAGCCATGTCATCAGGGGGAGATCATCAGCCAGCCCGCGGAAGAGCGACATGGGCAGGTGGGTATGGGTATTGATCAGCCCCGGCATGACAATACAACCCGATGCATCCAGGATTTCACGGGCTTCAGGAATAGAAGACAATGGCTGAACAGGGTGATCTATGATTGCAATATGCTGATCCTGAATGCCAATAATACAATTGTCGAAAATATCGAAATTTGAATTGACCGTAATCAGCGTAGCCTTATGAATAACCGTATCCAGCATATTTGATAGCCTTAGCCCAAGTTCGTCAATTTTTCGTGTAAACCTATAGCTGATGGGCATTGATCATGAT
>Ga0118677_10011191_pt1 | contig 10847 bp, 4 predicted proteins | sample AliMusrvi5mmetaG_FD_86154 | JGI IMG/M metagenome (GOLD analysis project Ga0118677, IMG submission 86154)
AGTATGTATTTTATTATGAACAAAAAATATACAAAGGAAATAGCTCCGGTAATTGATATATTTCCAGATTTGTGCGGTGCGCCATATAATTATAAAACGATTAAAAACAAGATAGAAGCTTTGGCAAGTTTAGGCTTTAAAAGGCTTTACCTGGTGGTTTCTCCACCGGGGTATCCTATGTTTAGCAATCCTTGGCTGGATTTGCTCAGACCTGAAAATTCAGCAGGAAATTATGCGACTGAGTCACTTTTAGCTATAGGAGACCCTACGTTTGAGCATATTTATGAAGCTCATCGCTTGGGTATGGAGGTTTATGCCATAATGAAGCCCTATGAAGGCGGGGGAGGTTATACCATTCCGCATAATAAGAAGAGCTTTATAAATAGCCGCTCAATACCTTGCATTGGCGGAGAAAGAAGAGGTTTTGATGCCTTTTTACGAGAAAATCCAGATCTTCGAGTTATGCGTAAGCCAATAAAAGATTATGATATGCTTGTTTCACAAAGCATTAAAACGATGGTTTTCACTTTTTGTCTGGACTTTGTCGAAGAGCCAATAGCCATTGACCAGACTATAAAATACAATGAAAAATCAAATGATAGCATTGAAAGCTTACCATTACAAGGAATAAAGATATGGACAAGCAAAGATAATGGTGCATACGAATGCTTGCAGGGGAATTTTCAAATTACTGAAAGGTTCATTGAAAAGAAACTCTTTGATGCAAATGGAACGCTGCTATTTGAGCAGCCAAAGCGATGCAGAGAGGTAGAAATAACAGATTTAAATATATCGACGGATATTGATTATTTAGCGGTTAGTATTGAAATAGATAAGGAACATCGTGTAATGATACCCTTTTCTATGATTAAGGCTTATGGGGATAAGAGCGAAATACCCATTACCTGTACTCCCTTTGTGCGTTGTAACGCTGAAACAGTTCAAAATACAGACAAACAGAATACTTTGAATTGGTTTGATGCTACCTATCCTAAAACCTACGAAAATTCCAAGGAGGCTATAGAACATTTCTCTGAAAATGGATTTGAATTTGAATGGTATGGCGCGGGACATTGGGGTAAAGGCTGGCTGGATAGCTCGTATTATGGCATTGCAAGGGGGAAAATGCAGTATATGAAGGGCACTGCCTGCGAAGGTTATGCAGAAGTGCAGGAGTATTGGCTGGAGCAGGTCAAAAAGCTGCTGGCGATGGGCTTTGACGGCATAGATATCCGTTTGCAAAATCATTCCAGTATGGTGAGCGATTATTTTAGCTATGGCTATAATGAACCCCTAGTATCGAAGTATTTACAGGAATACGGAGTGGATATTCTAAAGGAAGAAGCAGATCCACTAAAGCTTATGAAAATAAGGGGACTGTTTTTTGAGCACTTTTTGGAAGAGGCTGCTCAAGTAATACATAGTCAGCATAAAAAACTCCAGCTCCATTTGCGCAATGCTCTTGAACAACCCAAATTGTCCAGCGCCTTTGGAGAGCTTGGATTTTGGGCTATGCCAAAGGTACTGCCAAACTGGGAGAAAATGCTGGAGCTTGCTGATGAAATAACCATAAAAGATTATAATTTTGGTACTTATAAAAACGCATTATCTACACAAATTAAAGATAAAGCCTATCAATTGGGAAAGCCGCTTTGGATACACTGTTACATTGCTCAAGGCGCAGATTTGAGCCCTGCCTTTTTTGACGAGGTGGAAAAGGACGAGCGTGTCACTGGCGTTTTATTATACGAAATGGGGCATAACCCCTATGCAAATAACCCTTGGAATGGTCTTATAGAGGTTCAGCCCCATGGAAAAGTAATTTTTAATGAAGTAATACTAGAGAAAATAAAGAGCCTTCTTTAACATTTTCTCTAAATTTGTTAGAAAAACTATTAGTAATCAAAAACCACCATTTGATGGCATTCCACTTTTGGGACGATAAGCTTTACTGTGGAGCCCTCCTGCGTAAAGGATAGCTCCGTTCCCTGTGGGGCTAAATACGCCTTTTTGATTTTTTCTTTTACCTGCATAGTTGCTTTTATATCATAAATAGGCGGTAAATCCTCTATGACGGAGGTTCTGCCTCGTTGTATAGGAGTAGCGTATAAAAGATGCAGTACATAACGATTGTTTCCGCTTTGGTTTACGAAACGCACACGTCCGGAGCTTGGCATTTCTACTGTTAGAATGGGACTTTTATAAATTAATTTCAGGGCATTTATCAAATAATCACGATGGAACTGTGCGCCATGGTCATAATACATTTTGCATACAGAATGGGCAAGATATAATACATTCCCCTTGCGCAGCGCACCGGGCTGCTCTGCGTTTTCAAGCTTGTAGGGCGTATTTTGGTGGGAGCAATAATGTCCATAGGTTCTGTTGAAGTAAGGCTCTCTGATGGAAGCTAACACCTCTCCATCTGTAACAGAAACAAGTTCAGCACCCTCATAAAATAAGAAAGGGCTGGTAACCAAGCCTTCGCTCAATTTGTCGGAAAGCTGCAGATAATCATTTTCATATAAGGCTGCACCCTGGTAATTTGCACCTATATCAATTAAGAACTGCGTTTTGCTTACATTCAATCCGCTTGTGCCAGTCAGTAGCACACTGCCGCAATTTTTCACATATGTATTAATTTTGTCAGCGGCAGTTTCGTCTAAAAGCACACAATCTGGTAGAACGATGGTATCAAAACGGTTCAAATCATCATTTTCCTGTACAATATCAAAATCAATATGCCTCTCCATGAGCATCTTTTCCAGTCCCTCGTCAGACTTTGCGTCTTTGGATAGCATAATCCCAAGGCGGGTTGTCTCAACCACATCATAGCACCAGGGCTCAATTTCCTCTACATATTTATAGGCTTCGCCAATGAGCCGATACGTTTCCAGGTCCATTTCGCCGCACGGGTGCATTTGGTCGCCTATGCTGCAGCGGGCACCATAGGCAAGCATGGCAGCGCACTCAAACTTTATGGCATTTACTGCTTTAAAGCCGCCAAACTCTCCCCACATAGTATGAAATTTGCCCGTCATACCTAAATAATCCTTGCCTGACCTAGCAAAATATTTTGCTCTTGGGGGCATTTTGTCATAGCCGCCCCAGGTGGTAGGCAAATCCTCCATTTCGAAATGGGTTTGCCAGTCGTGCCATTGGGTTTCGTAGGGGTTTGCTCCGCTATTGAAAAAGATGGTAGCATCCTTATGCTTTTCTCTTAATATTTCAGTACAGCCTGTCATGAAACGCTGCCATTTTAATGTGAAATAAGCCTTTGCATCTTCTTCGTTATCAGGATTAAAACCCTCTTTTTTCATTCCCTTTTTACATTCATCGCACCAACAAACCTGCCAAAAGCATATATCATAGAATAGTCCATCTACAACCTTATAGCGGTCACAGATTTCTCTGGTTTGCGCATAGATTAGCTTTGCATATTCGCCATTAGGGCACATAAATTTCCACGATGCAATAGGGCGTTTTTCCTCTGGCTTTGCATCTAGCCTTCCGTCAGAGGAAACCATGGCGCCATCCTTTTTCTTTACCACATTCGCCGGATATTTTTCTGCATCATTTGCCGACCAGCCTACTGTAATATAAATAGGTGCTCTCACGCCTATTTCATGAGCGGCATCAATCATAGCACCTGTGAGGTCAAAATCTAAGGTAGGGTGAACCATCCCTGCCTGGGTAGGATAATAAGACCAGCTGTGATGGCATTTTGCAAATACTGTGATAGAATTTAGGTGCCCTATTTGCAGAGCATTTTGGAAATTTTCCTTATTGAATTTAGCACCTACATTGGGCATAAATTCAGAGGTATGAAAATCCAGATGTACTTGTCTTGAAGGCAGTCTAACCATAATGAATTCTCCTTAAATTTTTATGTGGTTATTGTATAAAATTTCATAAACTCAATGTATACAAAGCCATCAATTTTAATGCTATTATTTTACCAACAATCAATATTATATGCAACAGTTATCTTATAAGAATTTTTCCGTAAAGATCGAGATAAATTCAGGGATTTGGTTAAAAAATATCTTGTAATACTTATTTCAATATTATATAATACAAAATAGATATATAATTTAATGTTTGTAGAGGTGTAATGTATGGTTCAAAAACTTGGACGCAAAAAAATTGCAATTATTATTGCCGCTTCAGCGCTCGTTGTTATATTATTATGCGTATTTTTATTTACAAGAAACAATATTAGCTCCTCTATTTTAGGGAAGAACACGGAGGAGACTATTCTAGCTACCAACATACCGGGAGCAACAGAGGCAGAACAACCAACCATAGCACCAGAAGCAGTAAAAAAGGCTACTATTCCTTTGAAAGCAGTACCAGCACCAGATTCAGATATAAAAAAATGCTATGTATATACAGTAGGCGACAATAACATATTTTTCCCTAAATTTGATACTCGTTTAGACTTAATGGTAGCTTCACTAGCTGATAAGCCTACTTCGGCGGCAAATTTTTCTATAGTTACTACTAGTGCACCTAAGCTGAAATTATTGACTTCTAAATCAGTTTATACGAAATCCAATTATATTTTCGTGGATGAAAATTCAAGTGCAGTACGTTGGTTTGCCTTCCAACTCAATAATGCGCAGGATGCTAAAAATGTTGTTTGGCAGGTTTCCACATTGCCATTTAGCGGGGGGCAACAAAATTGGAAAACCCCAAATGGGTTGCTGTCTACTGGACAGGTTTTAGCCACAGATAAGCAATTTTCAATTGATTTTAAGAGTATTTCGGTGCCTAAAACGCAAACATCTGCTACTATAAAAACCTATCCAATTCCTCAAGCCCAAAAGACATATTTTGTTAGAGCTATTCCTGTAAATGCACTGGGTGTACCTATTGGAGACCCCGGCAGCGGAATGAAAATAATGTATGGTCAAACGCTGCCAATGCCGGCAGCTGCTGTTGATGCCAGCCTACAGCTATGGACACCTAAAAGCTTGCAAGGAAATTATACTTCTGAATTTTCTGACTTGCCTGCACAAGACCCATTTAAAAATGGAAATATAGTTAATTTTCCTGCAGACCAACCTTCTGCAGCCCGTTTATTCTATTATAAAAATGTTGCAGCAGATGCTGCAAGCGTCATTATTCAAGTTTCAACAAGCGCTTTTGATGCAACCAATATTTATCCTGACACACAAAACTTAATTTATGAAAAAGTATATACAATGCCACTTTCAGCAGCAGATTTAGCATCAAAAAGTTATGTACCCTCTGTATTAGTTCCCTTTGGGCAGTTTGGCAAAAAGCCTTCTGAAATGCAGGCAGACCAGTATGTTAATTATTATGTTAGGGGAGTTGTGCTTTCACCGTCAATACAGCAAGGGAGATATAATACAGTATATACGGACACAGTTACTGTAAAATATGGCTTTGCTAGTCCAACTAAAATAATAAACACTTCCCCTTATGATAAACAGCAGACGTTAAATGTATCCTTGCCCAAAATATCAATGGTAGATTATGTACCGGTGCAATGGAGTGATCCTGCATTTTTAAGCCATTATTATGTTTTTAGACTCCCTAAAGCAGGGGAAATAAATTGTAATTGGGAGAATTTAGACACAAAAGAAGTATTGATGCCGTATAATTTTACAACAGAATCGATATATAGAAGTGAAGGAATAAACAGCAAAGAGGATTATGAAAATATAGTTATACCTCGCGTGCTTCCAGTGGGCACAAAGGTTTACTTCCCACCGCCGACTGATGAAGATAAGCCCTGGTACGATGAGCTCTATGATGCTATAGTCGGGTTTTTTGAGGATTTATCAGCCGTTTTTTCTGCAATATATTCCGCCATTCAAACATCCTATGCGACCTTGAAAAGCGACTTAGTTAATTTTGTTGCAGACCTATGTCCTATACCGGAGCTTAGAGGAGCTTTTGCAGATGTTTTATCTGGACTTGTTGATTATGGCTTAATGTCTTTAGGTATTCCTCCCACACTTCCTGACTTTAGTGAGCTTTCCAGTATGAGTGTGGATTATCTTGCTGAAGTTGCTCTAACAGAGGCAGGCGTGCCTGCAGACAGTATTACAGATGCGGTTACTCAGCAGGTTTCAGACGGAATAGGAAAGCAGCTAGCAACTATGAAAAACACGCCAGATGCAAACCCAGTTTCCAGCCCATTTTTAAAGCTTGACCCTGACTATACATATAGACCTGCTTATGTTGATTTACTGCTTGATAATCAAACAGATTATCCTACTGCAGCAGGTACAATAGACCTTAATGTTACGTTTAATTTAGATTACTATGGTATATATGGGCACGTAGGCGACCCATCTAGTGCTTTGAATTTGACTTGTGATAATAATTATAAATATGGTTCTGCATTAGGCATCACTACTTCGTCAGATTATTTTTATCATTTTGAACATGGGTTAAATGGAAATACTGTTAATTATCAAAATGGCGGAGAGGCGATATATCAAGTCTTTGACCCTGTAGTAAATACAAAAATACCTGTGATTCCCAAAAAATCAAGCCAAAAAGTTCGTATATATTTAAATCCTGCTTTTGATAGCCTTTCAATGCGCTATCCAACAGCCGATAACATAATGGATGAGGACTTTTACAATATCTATTTTAATAATGGCAATAAAAAAGACACTCATTTTATACTTTCTAGTAACTTTCCAACTGCATCAGAGTATTTGACGGCTGAGTTCGCAAAACAGAATGGCATATTTTTTCCGGATGCCAAGACGAAATACAGCTATTCTAATGAAAACTCTACTTCAAATGTGACTAATGAAACAGTTCAACAGCCAGTTTCGATAGGCTGGGGTAATTAAAAGGTTACTATAAGCAATCATACAACATATTGATATGGCATTATTGCTTATATGCAGGAAAACCGAATTGTTGAAATTAATCAAAATATGTTGTATAATGGAAAGAAAGCTAAAGCAACAGAAGGGCAGAGCTGCATGATAGATGATTTTTATAGACAGTTATTGCAAGAGTCACCAACAGGATACGCATATCACAAGATAATATGTGATGCAGACGAAAACCCTTGTGATTATGAATTTATTGAGGTGAATGATGCCTTTGAAAGGCTTACAGGGCTGAAGCACGCCAATATTGTTGGAAAGAGGGTTACTGCTATTCTGCCAGGAATTAAGGCGGAAAATTTTGATTGGATAAAGGCTTATGGTGATATTGCTATAAATGGCGGCACCAAAGAATTTGAACAATTTTCAGAGCCCTTGCAGCAGTGGTATAGAGTGAAAGTCTATTCGCCGCAGAAATATTATTTTATCACCTATTTCAGTGACATATCCAAAGAAATGCGGCAGCTCGCTGATATGCAAAAAATATCCAGTATTTCTGAACAATTTCTGCAATTAATTGAAAACGATATGGACTATCAAAAAATCACTGACGATTTTTTAGAGATTTCTGGAGCGAAGTATGCCGCCTTTAACTTATATGAAGAAGATGGTCTGTATTATTATACGATGGCTATGGCAGGAGTTAAAGGTTTAATTAAGAAAATTGTAGCAATACTAGGTTTTAAAATTGAAAAGAAAAAATGGGAACATGACCCTGTGCGTGCTGAAAAAATTAAAGATAATACTATAACTAGGTTTTCCTCTTTGAAAGACATAACAGGGGATGTTATCCCTGGCGCCATTGTTAATTCATTAGAGAATATTTTTGGTATTGGTGAGACTGTTTTAATTAAAATACTAAAAAATGGCGTTATGCTTGGGGACTTCACGTTCTTTATGGACAAAGGCACGAAATTTGATAAGGATAATATAACGGAAATTTATTGCAGACAATTAGGTTTGGTTATTGCTCGCAAAAGAGCGGAGCAAGCTTTAAAGGAAAACGAGATTAAATATCGCTCACTATTTGAAAGCGCACGTGATGCAATTTTTGTTGCTGAAGTTAAAAGCAGACAAATAATAGATGCAAACAAGCAGGCATCTGCACTGTCTGGATATTCGTATGAAGAATTGATGCAGAAAACAGCCTTTGACTTACATCCGCTTGAAAGAAGAGATAGTATTTTTCAAGACTTCTCTGATAAAGTATTAAACTCAAAAAATAATTTATTTGAAACAGAGGTTCTGAATAAGGACGGCAGAAGAATACCTGTAGAAATCTCTACAGGCGAGGCTTATAATATAGGCGAAAAACGCGTTGTCACAGGCTTTTTTAGTGATATTACAGATAGAAAAAGGGCAGAAGAGGCGTTGAAAACGAGCGAAGAAAAATATAGGCTTTTAACGGAAAACGCGTCTGATGTCATTTGGGTGTTAAGTCTAGCAAAAAATAAATTTACCTATATTAGCCCTTCCATAGAATATTTAAGAGGATTCACAGCAGAGGAAGCCATGAACGAGAGCTTAGAAGAAGCTTTAACGTCAGAATCATTAGAGGATATGAATAGGGCTATAGGAATAAACACAAAAGAATTTTTAGAAAATCCAAATGCTTCAAAATATTATATTAATGAGATTCAGCAGCCCTGTAAAAATGGGGACATTATTTGGGTGGAGGTATCTACAAAATATCGCTACAATTCAGAGGGCGATATAGAAGTTGTAGGCGTAAGCAGAAATATCGAAAAGCGAAAAAAGGCACAAAGCGAAGTCCTTTATTTAAGCTATCACGACCAGTTGACAGGACTACATAACCGCAGGTATTATGAACAAGAAATTCAAAAGCTTAATGAGCAAAAATGGCTTCCTTTAACTCTAATAATGGTGGATGTAAATGGATTAAAGCTTACAAATGATGCCTTTGGTCATAAAACGGGAGATATACTTTTAGAGAAAGTGGCTGACATTTTAAAAAGAGAATGCCGAGAAGAGGATATAGTTGCAAGAATTGGCGGAGATGAGTTCGTTATTTTGCTGCCGGAAACCGATGCTAAAAATGCAAATAGGATTATTGAACGCATCAATTTAGCCATTGCAAATGAAAAAACAGATAATGCTATTTTATCTATTTCAATTGGCTTTGCAGTAAAAAAAGGTGATTCTGAAAATATGAATGAAGTCTTTATGGAAGCGGAAGATAATATGTACAGGCACAAGCTTTCTGAAAGCTCCAGTATGAGGAGTAAGACAATAGACCTCATTATGAATTCTCTGTACGAAAAAAACCACAGAGAACAGTTGCATTCTAAAAGAGTTAGCGAAATTTGTGAAGCGATTGCAACGGAGATGGATTTTAGTCAGGATGACATTAATCAGATTAGAACAGCTGGGCTAATGCACGATATAGGTAAAATAGGCATAGACGAAAGAATTCTTAATAAGCCGCAAAAATTAGATCGAAATGAATGGAATGAAATTGAAAGACATTCTGAAATAGGGTATAGAATATTAAGCTCAGCAAATGAATTTTCGAAAATTGCGGACTTTGTTCTAGAGCATCACGAACATTGGAATGGAAAAGGCTATCCCAAACACCTTAGAGGTGAAGAAATATGTATTGAAGCAAGGATTATAGCAGTGGCAGACGCTTTTGATGCAATGACATCATATAGACCTTATAGGCAAGCCCTCAGCGCGGAAGAAGCAATCAATGAAATCATCAAAGGCAAGCGTCCCGTCAGTGCCGAAACCGCCGTGGCCCTCGGCATGTTCTTTGGCACCAGCCCGCAATTCCGGCTCAATCTCCAAAGCCAGCATGATCTCCACCGGGTCGAATTGGAACAAGCCCCGCGGATCCGTGCCCGCGTGCAACCCCTGGCGGTTTGAGGACCGCACGGGCAGGCTGCCCGTGCCCCTCTGGCGGGAACTCCCGTCAAGGATAGGGTCGGCGAATCACGTTCCCTCCACCAGCTTGATTTCCTCTTCGGTGAGGCCGTGGAGGGCATAGACGAGGCGGTCGATCCGGGCGTCGGTGGCGGGCATCTTCAGGGCCACCGGCCCGGCAACATCTCAGCCCAGGCCAACGGCCTGGGTCTAACGCCCAAACCGATTTCAAGCCCTGAAGGGGCGGCACAAGAGCGGCGCGCGCCTTTGTTGCGCCCCTTCAGGGCTCGGGGATTTTGGGTAGGTCCGGGTCCCAGGGCGCTGCCCTGGGCTGTCATGTTTTGCCCCTTCGGGGCGGAAGATTCCGGCGGTTCTCAGGCGCCCTCCACCAGCTTGATTTCCTCTTCCGTGAGTCCGTAAAGGGCATAGACGAGGCGGTCGATCCGGGCGTCGGTGGCGGCGATCTGGCGGTCCAGCGCCGTTTGCTCGTGCGGCGTCCGCGCCGCCGCACGCTCCCGGTGCAGCGCCAACATCTGCTCCACCAGCGTGACGATGGCGTCGTGCGCGGGTGATTTGCCTTTCACCTCCGGCAAGGGTATGTCCTCGATGTATTGGCGGTTGAGGGCGATGTAGCCACCCCGAAATGCGCTGCTTGTTTTCTTGAGGAAAAATGTCGTCAGGCGCGAGTTGAGGACACCTAGCAGAAACAACGGAGACCAACCGGGTTCCGCGTCGAGCACGATGCCATAACCACCGCCGCCACCTCCGCCGCTGCCCACAAAATAATAATCTCCGACGGCATCCCAGGCAAAGCAGGCACCGGTGGCGATCGCCGGCGCGAGAATCTTGGGCTGTTGGAAGCGCACATGGTTCTTCTTGTAAACAAAACCATGCCAGTTCGGGCCGAGTTGCCCCTTTGCCCGCTTGGCGAGGCGGGCACGATTCGCTTCCAGATATTTCCAGGTCAGCGGGAACTTGTCGGCATACTCCGCGGCGGGAATCAGGGTGGATCGGCCGCCGTCATTCTGATAGGGGAAGACGAGCCACTTGGCGGCGCCCGAGAATCCGTAACGCCGGATCTCA
>Ga0118677_10014954_pt1 | contig 10847 bp, 6 predicted proteins | sample AliMusrvi5mmetaG_FD_86154 | JGI IMG/M metagenome (GOLD analysis project Ga0118677, IMG submission 86154)
AGAAACATCCGCCGGGAGCATTGAAGGAAGAGTTGGAGCGTTTTTTTAAGGCGACCGAATTGGGGAGGCCACGCCGGGAGTCCCAGTATTGTAGTAGCCGACGCCGCCACCCGACCCGCCGGGGCGACCGTTGCCACCACTGATGTTTTCACTCCCGCCACCACCGCCACCTGCGGCCTCGTTGTCTGCAAAGCTGGACGGAGAGCCGTCGTTACCCTGTGCAGCACCGGCTGGTGTCGTACCGCCATCGCCTACCGTCACAGGCATGGTGCCTGAGAGGGCTACATCCGTCAGCTGGAGGACCCCGCCTGCCCCACCGCCGCCGCCATACTTCGTACCACCAGAGCCACCGCCAGCGACGATTAGGACCTCGGCTTCGGTGACTCCGCCGGGCGTGACGAACTCGCCGCTCGTCAGGAACTTGACGACGGTGTAGTCACCATCGGTATACGGCGTCTCGCCGTTGTAGGTCACGCTCACCCTCCGAGTTCAGAGAAGAGGGGCCTTGCGGCCCCCCTTCTCAGATCCGCATGATCTTGTAGTCGCCGTTGTCCCAGGCGATGACGATGTCGCCGCCGTTGGGAGTCACGGGAGTGGTGAACTCGAGGAAGCAGATGGGCGTGGAGCCTGCGTCGTTGGTGGTGAACTTGTAGAGGATGACGCCCTGCGTCGGGTCCCCCGCCTCCACCGCGTCGAAGGTGATGTCCGAGGCATCGCAGATGCCACCACCCGTCGCGTCGATGAGGGTCAGAGTCTGGTCCGTGGAACGGCGTCCAGCGGCGCATGGGGTCATGGAGGCGTCGTCTTCATCCGGCGTATAGAGCGCCGTGTTGACGAGCATCCCCTTGACCGTAGCGCCGCCAGAAGCCTTCCAGGGGCACTCACCCTTGGCGAAGGCGTCAACGCCCGCCTTGAACCAAATGGAGGCCATCTAGGGCCTCCCTCAGCTGGACTTGAGTACGCCGGCGGCCTCGAGGGCTGCCAGCAGAGTGTTGTGGGCAGCAGCGATGGCGTTCACCGTGGTGGCGAGGTGGGCTGCCGTGTCGGTGTTCGTCGCCGAGCTGTAGTCCGCCTTGGTGTCGGCGATGTGGTCCTGCTGGGCGAGCGGGTTGGCGACCGTCGAGGGCAGACCCTCGAGCCGGTAGACGCGGTTCCAGTAGCGGTTGTTGCTGTAGAACACCGGCCACTGCGGGAAGCGCAGGTCGAGGTGCCCGGAGGCGGGGACGCGGATCGGCTGGGTGAGTGTCACACCGGCCTGGTCCTTGACCACCATCGGGGTCTTGTTGGCGTCGGCGTAGAAGCGGATGCGCCGGCCGACATCGAACGAGGCGCGCTTGATGGGGCTGTAGGTGACGTCGTAGTCAGTCATGTGACTGTCCTCTCTGGTTATGCCTTAGGGGCGCCCCTCCGAAGAGGGGCACCCCCGGCACCCGCTGGTTTTCCTTACGACTCGACGGTCACGTTCGTAAAGAGCGTGAAGTCGGTCTGCGCGTCGAGGATCTTGACGCTGTAGTCGCCGTAGAGGCGCCAGTTCTCGGAGTCACGCGTCTTGGCGTACTTCTCCGCGACCCAGTCGCTGTCCACGAACGGATGGTAGGTCATCTTGGACGGCGTCAGGAGGGCGAGGTGACCCTTGGGCCAACGCCAGTCCTTCATGAGGCGCAGGGTGTGGCCGCGCTTGGTCTCGATGGCGCTGACCTTGCGACCCACCGTGGTCTCGGTGCGCTCGATGGAGATCATCCGGTCGTCCCAGATGTCCATCGCGGCGTCGTACATGTCGACGTCGAGCATCAGGACGCCGTTGCCTGAGTCGAGCTTGCCCTTCGCGTCGTCGATGTTCTTGGAGGCTTCCTCGATCAGGTCGAGGTCGAAGTCACGAGCCGCGGTAACCACGTTCGGGACCACCGTCTGACCGTCTGCGTCGGTCGTGGCCTTCAGCTGCTCGAGCAGGCCGCGGGTACGACGGGCGAGGGTCTTGGTGCCGAGGGAGAAGGCGCCACCGGCACCGCTCCACTGACCGTGCATGAACGCGTAGGCGAGCTCGTCGAGCACGTCCTCCGTGTTCTGCTGCACGAGCCAGCCGAAGTAGTCGGGGACGTACTTGACCTTGGCCTTGATCTCGTGCCGGGAGAGGTCGAGCCAACGCTCGAACATCTCGAAGGTGTTGTGGAACCAGGTCGGCTCGTTGCGCCGCTGGATCTCGGGGATCGAGGCCTCCGGGTACGGCGTGTCCATGATCTGCAGCTTGCGCCCGTCTGCCGGGTGGGCCACCGCGGAGCCCGTGACGGCACGAGCGACGGTGATGGTGGCGTAGCCGGTGGACGAACTGTCGGCTGTCGGGGTGGTCGTGACCTGCATCGTCTCGGTCGGGGCTGCCGGGTCGATCAGCATGGTCCGGTTGATGACGCGGGCGGCGTCCTCGTTCGGGACCACGAAGGTCGTGCCGGTCGTGGTCAGCGTCGAGGAGTGGATCAGGAGCGTCTGCGGCATCTGCGAGACGCCCCACCAGCGATGCTCCAGACCGTCGTAGGCCTCGCCCTTGGTGAACAGGCCGAGGAAGTTCTGGTCGCGGCGGATGATCTCTTCGAGCACGTCATCACAGGGGATGACGTCGAACACTTCGTGGTACTCGCCATTGTCGGGCGTGGTCATGCCACGATTTGACGTCAGGATGGGATCCGGTACGGCCATGATGGCGGTCCTCTCTCAAAGTTACAGGTACGTCAACTCACTGACGCACTCCAGCTTCGAGAGTCGAGACTTCAGCCATCGGCTCCGGCGAGATCTGCGAGAATGAGAAAGGGGCACGAGATCGGGTATCCCCGACCATCGCACCCCTCCTCCACGCAGAACATCGCGTGGTGTGCTGTAGAGAGTGTACTACTGCTGACGCGCCTTGGCAAAGCGTCGAGAGATCACATCGCCGAACTTCCCGGCTTTGAGATCCTCCTTGTCCTTCTCAGTAGAGGCCAGAGCTTCCTTAGAAGGATCGGGGGTGAGGATGCCGTACTTCTTCTTGAGGGCACCCGCGGTCTCATCGCCGCGCTTGGCGACTTCCTGCTCGACGAGCGTCCCGACGACCTCTGCCTGCGCCTTGATCTTGGCGATCTGCGAGAGCATGCCGGCCTTGTCGTCGACCTCGAACTCCGTGCGCTTGGCGATCTCCTGCTCCAGAGGCGTGGCGCCCTCGAAGAACTCATTCCAGACCGCCATGGCGTTCTGCTCTTCACGAGCCATCAGGGTGGCCTTGGCGAGCGCCCCGATGGTCTCCTTCTGGCCGGCGAACGCGGCCTTGAGCTCGTCGAGCGTCATCTCCTCGACGGGCTTCTGGGGGGATCCGTCACTCGAAACGGGTGATCCGCTGCCCGGTTCGCCGTCCCCGTCATCACCTACGATCGCGCGCAGTGCCTGGTACAGCACGTCGTCGTAGTCGTCCCCCTCTGCGCCGAGAGCCTCGGTGATGGCTGCCTCGGTCGGAGCCGGGGTGCCCTCTGCCTGACCCTCTGGCACGCCAGTCTGCGTGCCGTCCTCGTCTGTCACTGCGTCCTCCTAGCCTAGATGCCGGTCTGCGCGAACTTGTTGGTCTGATTGTCCTTCTGCAGCGTCGCAGTCGCGTCCTGCGACTGATTGAAGCCCTGATTGATCTTCAGCGCGTTCTGGAAGGTGGAGCGGCGGGCCTGACTGCCCGGCTCGTCGAACAGCTGCTGGTTCTGCAGCGCCTCACCCTGACCGATCTGGTTGCCGAACATCCACTTCGCTGCCGGTGCGTTGGTCGTGAGCTCGTCGGCTCGAGACTGTACCTCCGCAGGGCTGAGGTCGTACTTGAAGAAGAGCTCACGCTGGCGCATCGAGGGCGCCTGGTTGAAGTTCGACTGCATCAGGTTCGTGAAGGTCTTGTCGTAGGCCTGATACTTCTGCACGTCGTTGGCGCCCGGCTTGAAGAACGGATAGGCAGCCTTGAACTGCGCCGTCTTCTGGATCAGCTGGTCGTACTGGTCGCTGGTATAGCCACCGCGGACGGCCTTCTTGAGCTCCTGGTAGTTGACCGACTGATTGGGGAAGTACTGCTGCCAGCGAGCGATGAAGCTCGAGGCGTTGGACTTGAACTCCGCCGTCTTCACGTAGTTCTTGTCGAGCCGCCTGGTGAGAGCGAGGAAGCCGGAGCCCGGCTGACGGTTCTTGAAGGCGAGGTTGGCGATCTTGGTGTTGAACTTGATGCCGAGGACCTGCGCCACAGCCTTGTAGATCTGCATGTAGCGTTCGCGGTCGGTGATGGCCTTCGTGGTGGCGGTGCCGCTCTTGCCCGAGTAGTTGCCACCCGAGGCGGTCGAGGCGGTGGAGTTGTTGTCGTTGGCAGCCGGGGAGCCACCGATCACGACGGCTGCCGGGAGATTCGCTGCGTAGTCGTTTGCACCCATCACATCACCTGTACGTGTAGATCATGTCGGCCACGAGGTTACCTCCAGCCAGCTTATTGTACTTCTCCCACTCCGCCTTGAACAAAGGCGACCACTGGAAGAAGGCGGGCAGGTACTTCTTCTTCACCTGGTTGACGATGCTCTTCGTGACCTTCTCCGAGGGGTTACGCCCGAAGTAGCCGCCGTTCTGCTGCTGGTAGTCGCTGTGGTAGCCCCACGCTGTGTTGGAGAGCGTCTGCATGTAGGTGAGGAACACGTACCACGTCGCTGCCCGGCGCGTCTCGGCGATGTTGTAGCGGGTGATGGGATCAGCACTGGCGAGCTGTGCGTCGAGGTACGCCGACCACTCCTTGCTGATCTTCTGGTCCTTCTTCAGGTAGAAGGGCACATAGGCGTTGCCGACGTGAGCCATGTGGAGGTTGTCCATCGAGGCGCCAGCGATGCCGTAGATGAGCCGCTCCGGCAGTGTCTGCTGGCCGAACTTCACCTTGCGCGTCCCCGAGGTGTCGGCGGACGGCACCGCAAACGGCATGACGCCGGCCGGGTAGGTCACGGAGGCAGCGCTGGTGCCGGTAGCCCCGGTCGCCAGCGGCTCTGGGACCGCGCTGACGGGGCCGAAGCGCTGGGGCACTGCCCGGCTGTTGAGGCCCGCCGCTGCGTCCAGCGCCTGCTCGTACGGGTCGGTCGGGGCGCTGGGGTTCAGAGCAGGCGTGTTGCGCGGCTCGTAGACCACCAGCCGCGGCCTCACCAGCCCGGTGTACATCAGCTGCTTGGCGATGCCGCCCTTGATGACGTCGGAGGCACTGTCGGAGGCACAGTACTTCCAGATCTCACGCGTCATCTGGGCGTAGAGCGCCTTGCCCGGGTTGGTGAAGCGGAACTTCGTCGGGTCCTTGGAGGCATTCTTGGCGGTGTCGAACTGGTCGATGACGCTCGCCACGCGCATCCTGACCCACTCCTGCTCCCTACCCCACTTGGAGCGGAACAGCGCCTTGACGTCGTTCTCGCTCATGCTGGTGAAGCGGTTGAGCGCAATCTTGATCAGATTCTCCTCACCGGCATCACGCTGCAGGTTGAGGTTCTTCACGAAGTCCGGGTAGGCCATCGAGGTGCGGATGAACTTCGCCCCGCCACGGATCTGGAAGAGGATGCCAGCCATCTGCGCCACGGCGCTGCTGGGGTCCTGGGTGAAGGTGTCGCGCTTCAGGTAGGCCATGTTGCCGACCTGAGCCACCAGACGCGCCAGCTGCCCCTGCGAGAGGTGGCGCTTGCCGTCCGGTCCCATGAAGCCGAGCGGGTTGCCTTTCCGCTCTGGATCGTCGCCGAAGATACCGGAGCCGTCCACCCAGTCCTTCTTGAGGCGGATGAGGTTCGAGGACGAGACCGGCGTGGTGGGGTCGGTGGGTGAGGTCAGGTACGAGCCGGTGCCGACCCAGTGCTTGTTCTTGATGACGGCAGGCAGGTAGACCTTCGCGAACCACGTCTTGGAGGCGTCGATATCGTTCCTCAGCAGCGTCAGGCGCTGGAGCTTGTCCTTGTTGTCGTAGGCGCCCGTCACCGACTCGATCATCTTCTGGAAGTTCTGCTTCTGAGGCATCCCCGTGTCGACGCTGACCTGCGTCACCGCGAAAGGCAGGACCTGCGGGTTCTTGGCGAGGTACGCCGCCTGACCCTGCTGCGTCGACTCCGCGAGGTAGAGCATGTACTGACCCCAGATGTTCTTCTCCTGACCGGGGCCGATGTTGCGCGCCAGCATCGCCTGCCGCTCGCCCATCGTCTTCAGCGTCTTCCACGTCCGCTGCTTCTGCAGGAAGCTCTCGACGTCGGAGTCGATGATGCTCATCTTGCCGGGCAGGATGTAGTTCCAGCCGCCCTCGATGAGCGTCTTCAGACCCTCGTGCACCCGCGCCCACTGCTGCGCGTCCTTGGGCACGTCGTCGATGTTGCCGTCCCTCATGGACCGCGACAGCTGCATCTTCAGCAGCTGCGCGTACTTCCAGATCTTCATGGTGTCGTCGCCGGCGATGATGTCGCTGCAGGGGGCGTTGCCCGGCTCACCCTTGGCGAGGGTCCAGAGCCCGTAGGAGAGCGCCTGGATGGTGGCGTTCATGGGACGGAAGATGTCGCGGTTCATGCCGCCACCCGGCAGCTTCATCACGGCGTTGCGGGCGGTGTTGCCGCCGGCCAGCCCGGTCTGGTACCAAGCGTTCGCCCCCATTGAGGCGATGACGCCGGGGAGCCCGATGCCGGGGACCATGCTGTAGGCCTTGCTGCCGATGCCATCGGCCTGGAACCCGGGGGTCGCGAAGAGGATGCCACGGGTGAAGATCTTGGCGCTCTTGTACTTCATGCCGGGGATGGCATCCAGCGGCACGTTGAGGTAGTCGGGCATCTTGTCCAGCTGGTTTAAGTAGAGCAGCAGCATCGGGTGCTGGAAGACCGCCTTCGCCCAGTACATCAGGTACTGACGCTGTGCCGGGAGGAAGAGCACGACGTTGCGCAGCAGGTCCTCTGAGGCGCTGGTGCCCGCCGAGTACATGACCCTGTTGGTCTGCTGGCGAGCGAACTGTGCGGAGCGCCGCTCGATCTCCTCGACCACGTCCTTTCCGAGGCTCTGCGCCTTCCAGATGTCTGCCGGTACGTCACGACCCAGCTGCTTGGCAAAGCCGTGGATGAGCTCCGCCCGCATCTTCGTGTAGAAGTGCGCGTAGGTCGCCTCGGTGATGTAGCCGCTGATGCCCTCCATGACGTTGCCGAACAGGTTCCCGGGCAGCCAGATGTGGTTCGCCGCACCGATGTCGGTGCCGCCCATGACGCGCCCTACGATGACCGGCTTCTCGGTCCCCGCAACCGTCATCACGTCCTGCTTGGCGAGGCCCGTCATGCCGGGACGCTGGAGGTCGCTGATCTTGCCGGAGGTGAAATGCGTGGCCTCGGGCTGGACGGTGTAGCTGGGCCTGCCGGATGCCTTGTCGAAGTGCTCCTTCCAGAGCCCGCCCTTGGTGTCGAACTCCCCGATGAAGTGCTGGGCGGTGTACTGGTTGGTGGCGTAGTAGTTGAGACCCGAGTCGACGCCGTCCACCCAGTTCGCCACGTTCCACTCTCCCCACGGGCCCGAAGCTTCGCGCACCGCGGCGGCGGTGCCGCGCGGACCGAACTTGTTCTCGATGCCCTGCATCGCCGGGAAGAGGCGGTCGGTGAGGCGGAGGTGCTCGTTGACGAAGTTGTCGTCGGCGGCGTTCGCCAGTTCCTCGATGGTGGCGCGGGCCTTGGCGCGACCGGCAGCCTGTGCCGCCGCCACGCGCTCGCTCATCGCCATCGGGGGGTGGAGGGGGTCGTTGAGGTTGAGAGGCGTGGTCGACCTCCAGTTGTCCGCGTAGCCGCTGCGGAAGTCCTCGAGGTACTGCTGGACCAGCGGGTCCTGGTGCATCTGCGTCAGGGCGTTCCGGTACTCCCCGAGGAACTCGTAGTCCGAGGGGTCGAGGAGCGCGTAGTTGTGACGGCGGATGACGCCGTAGTACTTGGAGAGCCCGACGCGGATGTCGGTCGGCAGCTGGTCGTTGGCGATGAGTTCCTTCACCAGCTGACGGGCATGGAGCGGGTCGATGCCCTCAGGGATGAAGCGCGTGCCTTCGTCGCCGAGGACGATACGCATGGCGGTGGAGACCCTCGCCAGCAGCATGGTCTTGAAGAGGTTCGACGCCTGGTCGATGGAATGGTTGAAGAAGAACCAGCGGTTCTTCGTGTTCCACTCCTCAAGGCGTTGCGCCCATGGACCCATGGCCCACGTCGTCTCGACGTTGAGGTCGGTGGGCGGGTGGAAGTACTTCTGGCGCTGACTGGGGAGCATGGGCTGCTGGATCTGTGCCTTCTCGACCGCTGCGCGGCCCGTCTCGGTCGACAGCGCCCCTTCAGGGGTCAGGGCAGCCATGGCGCGGTCGAGGTCCACAGGGCTGTACTGCATGCCGTTGGCGGCATCAAACTGCTCACTGAGCCGGGAGGCGAGGTCGAGGACGCCACGCAGGCCCTCGGAGACCCCCTGAGCCGACTCGCCCTCGCGATAGGCGAGGACGGTGTCGAGCGCCCTGCGGTAGCGCGCCCGCTCGTCGCCGCTCCACAGCACCGAGCGCATGAAGTGGTCGTAGTAGGAGGCGACGTTGAGCCTCGAGGGCAGGATGCCGAGTTCCTCGGAGCGTGCCGCGACATCGTCGTAGTAGTGGTCCAGCAGGCCCTTCACGTAAGCGGGCATCTCACCCGTGCGCGCGGAGACGTAGCCCTCCGCCACACCCTCGATGGGCTGCGTGGAGGCGTAGCCGGAGATCTTGCCGGCGCTCTCCGCCACGCCCGGCAGGTAGTTGTAGCCCGCTTCCCCGGCGAGGCTCCCGCCCCAGGGGACCTCCATCACTTCGTGGTGGATGACATGACCGAGTTCGTGCGTGAAGATCGAGCCGGGACCGGCGTAGACGTTGCTGCGCTTGAAGATGTCGGCGAGCATCGCCTGGTCGGCGGGCGCGTCCCACACGCTGCTGGCGAGGTTCATCTCGATGGCGGGGAAGTTGCCGACCACCTCGTCCTGCGCGTGCAGGACCTGAGCAAAGTATCCGGGCCTCGAGAACAGGCCCCCAAGGTCGGGGTCGACGCTGAACTGCAGGACCCCGTTGCTGTCGTAGAGCGCCTTGGCGCCCTCGGGAGCCATGTCGGCGCCGCGGTCGACATCGTGCAGCGCGTTGTGCAGACGCTGCGTGTAGACGCGGTCGACGAAGGCCCTGTCGGCAGCTTCCATGGTCGCCTTGGAGCGCGTGTACTCGCCGTTGAGGAGCTTCTCTCCGCGCGCCTGACGCCACATCTTCAAGTCGTGGGCGGAGCGGGCGAAGGGACGGTTGAGACCGATCTGGTTGCCGCTACGCATGGTCTGTGCTTCGGCCTGACCGGCGGCTATCGCCTGCTCACGTAGTTGTGCAGGAGAATCGAGTCGTTCCCACTTCTTCGTTGTAGGGTTCCACTTTTCCAGCAACTCGGGAGGAACAGTTCCACCTTCATGGAATGTCGTTGCATGGTTACCAAGTCTTACGTCCCATCCTGCAGTCTCTAGATCCTTCTGACTGACACGATAGAGTCCACCACCACCGAACCCAGCGAAAGACTCAGGTCCAGGGTTCGTCGCAAGTTTCTCTGTCCCGATGTGCCAGGACATTCCAGAAACACTAGTGTCTCCATTCTGGGCAGCAATACTCTGCAGACCATTTGTTCTGATGCTTTCGGCGTTCCCTTCTCTAGTCCCATGGTAGAGATAACCTTCTGGTGAAGTCGGTATTTCGAGGGCGAAGGGACGGTCGAGGCCGATCTGGTTGCCGTGCTCGATGCCCCTGCCGATGACGACATTCATGTAGTTCTCGTAGAAGCGGTCGGCAAGGCGCGGGTCGGTCAGCGGCATGGTGACCCACTTGCCGGGGTCGCCCCACTCGTTGATGGCCTCGGGGTCCCACATCTTTCCCACGATGTCGCGCGAGATCTTCTTGCGCTCGATGGACCGGACGGTGTCGGCGATGGGCTTGCGGGCAGCGCCGATGTAGAGCGGCGGCTTCACGTCGGAGACCCGCTCGAGGCCCGGCATGATGCGGTGCAGGGCGTTGACGAAGTTGCGGTTCATCCGCCTCTCGGCTTCCGCCGGAGTGGTCTTGCGGATCACCCCCGTGGTCTCGTCGGCGATGTCGGTCAACCAGGTGTCGAAGCGATGCCCGATGTCCTCAACCATCGACTGCCCGAGCATCTCCGTCTGCCCACGACGCAACTCCGCGAGCGTGTTGAGCACGTAGCCCTCGTTGGTGGTGAAGCCCATCACGTCGGCGTTGCCGCTCTGCGCCATCCTGATGAAGTCCTGCAGGGTGCCGTCCTCATCGCAGAGCCTGAGGACCTCCCGCTGGAAGCGCACCATCGAGGTGTCCATGGTCGCCATGGTCGCGTAGATGGTGTTCGCCACTTCACGCTCGTGGGCGCTGTTCAGTTCGGCTGCCGACCTCACCAGCGGCTGGGCCTGCCCGGTGGAAGCGGCAGCGACCTCCGCCGCCATCTTGGTACCGGGCTCCTGACCAAGGATCTCGTCGATGCGCTGGTAGGCGTGGATGTCGTCGAAGAGCTTCTGCACCGCGGCTTCGGTCACGCCGCGCGTCTTCATCATCGCCTCGAGCTCGCCCGGCGTCGGGTAGCGCTTGGCGAAGTCCTCGACCTTGATGCCGTTCTCGTTGCAGACGCTCTCGACGATGTGATGGAGAGCGCGCTGCTCCGCCTGCTCCGCCCCGCACCCAAGCCGCTCGTAGTGGTCCATGAGCCCGAGCTTCAGCTGGTTGGTCTCGGGGGAACCGGCGACGATGCTCGAGTAGGCCTTGGCCTCAGCCCGAGCGATGTTCTTGCCGAAGGCCGCTTCCCACT
>Ga0118677_10014955_pt1 | contig 10847 bp, 14 predicted proteins | sample AliMusrvi5mmetaG_FD_86154 | JGI IMG/M metagenome (GOLD analysis project Ga0118677, IMG submission 86154)
CAGAAACCGACAACCACTTTCTGAGAATCAAACCTTCCCAAAAACGGGGTGCCGCTTCCAAGGCTTACAGTCAAGTCAACACCGCCAATGGAAGTTTTCAGGGTCTTGGACCGTCCACCAATAATCATGGGTTGCCGCACGGCCAAGACGCCTTTGATTAGGAAGGTTTGCCGCAGGTCAAGGCCCAACAATTCCGCCCCTGTCAATAATTGCGTAAATGGCAACGGCTCATTGCCATCGCCCGCCGTACCCCCCGGCAACGCCTGGGGCTTTGTTGTAGAGGCTTTGGTGTTGGTTATGCCTAAATGGTCGGCCGCAGCCTTGACCGCCTCCCCGCACTTGCCGCCGTGTTCTATGGTGCAGTACACAGAAAACGGCCGGTGCCAATAGCCATCCGATAGGACATCGTTTGTCGAATGATGAAAACTAAGCCCATCTCGGATAGTCACGCTGGCATGTTTGCCACCAGGACGTTTGAACTTATTGCCGGACTTCGTGTAGCCACGGGCAAGCAACTCCGTTTCAATCGAGACCGCTTCGTTATAGGCGTCAATAATGCTTACTTCGCCATTGGACTCAGCCTCACACTTATCGCAAGTCTTGGCCGCCCGCTCCGCAATCTCCTCTTTGAGACGACGCAGCTTTTCCGCCGTTGAATCACTGGGGGCCGCCGCCGCAGCAGCCGCTTTTTGTTGTTTGCGTGTTAGCGGGTACTCGTTCAAGCTTTTGGCCGCTTCAAGCAGTCGGTCGGCGACCTCCTGGGGGACGGTGCCAATTTCCGCAAAGTCGCCTGATATGCTCTCGTAATAATTCCCCGACGGATGCAGACTGCCGGGCAAAACGATATAGCCACCTTCCGCACGGGTCTCAATCGCAACCCGTTTGCCGGTCTCCTGGGTCTCGTCAGGGACATAAGCAAGCCCGGTATTTCTGCCAGGGTTCTCGCATCGCATCGCAACGTGATAACCGCCGCCCTCACGACCAGACTTTGCAACGCAGATTTCTTCGGGAAGTGGTTGCACCAGTTCCCACCACGAATCAAAAAACCTAGCCTCATCAAAGTCGATAACGAGTAGCCCGCCCGAGACCTCACCGCAGACCGCCGCCACGGCCTTGCAGCCCTTGCGAAACCACTGGTCAACAGTTTCAGCCGTTGCCGCTTCGGTCTGTAAATGGCCCCACTTGCCATCGGGTAGCATACTAAATGCCGGTAGCTTGCTCGTATGGTCAATCGGGACCAACGATATTCCACCCGCAAGATAGCTTTGGGCGAGACCGTGCAGAGAAACGCTTTGGGTTGTATTCATTTCTCGCCCCCCTGCTTATCTTTCAGCCGCTCGAAAAACGCCAAGACATCGCTGCCAAGGACGTATTTTTTCGAGCCAAAGAGAATTGTTTTGAGACCGGCCACACGGGCTTGCCGCATGGCGTGCTCGGCCCATTGCAGACGGTGCCGCAACTCTTGAAGGCTGTATAGTTCGCCGTCACGAACGACAGCAGGGGGACGAGGTGAAGGGTTAGGGCTTGTCATGCTTTGCCCCTTTCTGGTTGACCGGCTTAGACTCAGAGGTCTTTTCCAGTCGGGTGACATTCGCCCGGTCTTGTGCTTTACGCAGACGGGCCGCAGCCCTTGCCAGTTCGGCATAGGCTCGTTCTTCGTCGGGTGTAATTTGTTTGGTCTTCATACACTTTCCGTTCAGCGGGGGGTGTTTTCACAAAATACCCCCTAGATAAACGAAAAAAGCCCGTAAATTACGGGCTAAAAAAGAACAAACAATTTTTGTAAGTACCCCCGAATGTTACCCCCTAGCCTCGTCGATTATCTGTCGAAACGTCAGATTGACCACGCTTGTCACGGCCATAAAGATGCGTCGTATTGCCAACCCGGTCTCTTGACCGATAGACCGTCTTCCCGAGCTTGCCCATCGCAGTCTTATAGGCATCTTGAATCGTCTTCCGGTCTCGCCCCAATCGTCGGCCCGCCTCTGCTAGATTACCGTTACACTCCCCGACAATCTGAACCACTTCGGCTTGTCTCGGAGTCAACGGGTTTACCTTTTTGGGCTTATCGCTTGCAGCCCTGCGAACAACCAGACGCCGGACCTTGCAAGGCTTGGTTTCTGCCTTTCGCACCCATGCCGCAAGACTTGCCACCATATCGCCTACAATGGCATCAGACGGCCTTAAAGCATCGCCCCACGCTGATAGCTCGTCACCCACGCCAGGACGCAGCCCAGCAACGCCACGGGCCAATAGAGGCAAACCAAGCCCCAACGGCATGACGCACAACTTTTGCCAACCGTAATGCTGATATATCCCGTCAAGCAATTTGCGGATGCCGCCCAACGCCAGCATCGTATCGACCGGTTGACCGACGAGAAATTGCCGCCTGTCGAGCATCGGCGCATCGAACGGGACCGACGCCGGGTTTAGGTGCCGCTCTAATCGGTGAGCAGCAAGGGCCAGAGAAAATAGCTCGGGGGTCAAGCAATCGTCAGCAGACATTTTAGAACCTTCCTTCGCAAGACGGGTCGCCCCGAGACGCTCAGCGGAAGGAAGGACCGTGATCGTCTCGGAGCTACGGCAGGAGCTACCCGCCAAACCCGATAAAAACATTCTACGTTAAATCGACAATTTCCATAATCCCATTGTGGCTTGTGGCACCATAAAAAAACCGGTGTGGGCAGGAGGGTCAAGACGCTCGGCGACACCCCTGCCGCCGTTTACTGCCCCCACCGGCCGAGGATTACTCGTGATTCACGATCTGGGGCACAACCGCTTGCGGGGTGAGCAATTCGGACATTCTCAGCCGCAAATTTCGCACCCTGTCTTCGGGAGACAATTCAGCATCAGCCCCCGTCAATTCCAATGAACTCGATTTCAGCCCCAGGACATCACAGATTGTACCAAAGGCTTTAATCGCACTTGTCTGAGTGTCCCCTTTTGCAATCCGTATCATATTCCGTGCCATTGCCGTGAATTCGCTGGGGTCCACAAGGTCAAACATCAAGCTTGTTAGGTCACGCCGTTTTATTCCATTAGAACGGGAACGAGCAGCTTGGTTGCCAGCAACGAATTTTCCACGGGCATCTTTGTCTGTCACGGTGGGGGTATTTACGGGTAAATCAGCACAAACCATTATTCGTTCTCCCATTTTTCAAGCACCGCGAGAATATCGAAAATTGTACTCATCGCCGCTTCGGCATCCGGCCCTTCGTCGCGCACGTCGCGGCCTAGCTGCGCCATAATCCGGCAAATGGCATCGACCATTTTTTCGATAGGCTCTGTTCTGGCTTTGCAAACCATGATTATGACCTCAAAAACTTCAGCGTCTCGGGCATCGCCAAATAATGGGCGGTAGCTTTTTTGCAGCTATGCAACCACGCATCCCATTGCCCTGGTGTTGACGCAGCTTCGGCCGCATCCAGCATTATCTGCCTCTCGACGGCCACGCTTGGTTGCCCGGCTTTTCGTCGATATGCGTCAACGGCCTGTTGGTTGCGTAGCTGAAAATTCGGCGCGCTTCTTTTCGCGTCAGCCTTCGTAATCGCCTTGCTTTCCGCTTCGCTCAGCGGGCGGTGAACCCCCGCAACGCCGCGCGTTCCGGCGGTCGGTGTCCGCGCCGCAACGGTCGTTTGTCGGGCAGGTCCGCTATTCTGTCGAATCTTCGTACCGGTCGCGCTCGTCTGGGTCAATTTCTCGGCCGCCGCGATACCCATCTGATATTTTTCCAACTGTCTTGCATCTCGCAATTTTAGGGGAATTTCCACGTTCACTTTTCCTTTCGCTTTAGGTTTCTGGGGGCTAGGTTTTTGTACTTCCGTTTCGTCGCCGTCCTCGAAGAGCCAGTCGAGCCCCCGGCGGCTTTCTTCGTTCTTTCGCACACTGGCTTCAAGCCGTCGCACCGCACCAACGAGGGCGTAAAAATGCTCGGCCAATTCGCCGGTATCCACGGCATCAACAATTAGGTCTCTCACGTCAGATTCTGTCATGCTATGCTCCAATCTCGGCAGTCAGGTCTCTAATCCGGTACTCGACCTTATTCACGGCAGCTTGTGCCTGATTTGACCGCATCCATTTATCACGAAACTCAATCTCGGCCTCATCCTTTTCGGTCCGGTGTTTCGCTTCCAGAGCCTCTTTGGCATCGTGTGCTTTGCCTGTTTCGGCCCCTGCCGCATCCATCGCGGCCTTCAGCACTGGCAACTCGGCCTCGGCCGCAGCTAGCAGCAGCTTGGCTTTGGCTCGGGCTAGCTCCCGGTCGAACCGCACACCAAGCCCCAGCATCGCCGCCTTGACGGCTTTTGGGGCAACGCTGCCATCCGCAGCAATCGCCGCCACGGTTGCAAGGTACTCGGTTTCAATTTCTTGACGGATCGCTTCAAGATTTACTGACATTTTCTTCCTTCTTCCTCAATTCTGAATGACTTCGGGCTTGGAACTTGGGTCGCTTCCAGCACATTCAAGCCGACGCGCAACGCCAGCCTAAAAACTTGGCTACGCTTCAACTTGGACGATTTCGCATATTTGCGAACGGCCAAAACGTCGTTATCGGATACACTAAATTGTGCCTGCATGGAATTTCCCTCTTTTGATATATACAGATTTACCAGCAGCCCCGAAAAGTGGCTTGCCGATTTAATGAAATTCGTCGCAAAAACACCGCAAAACACGGGACTTTTGCGATTTTCAAAATAACTTAAAAAGGGTGAAACGGCTTTTGCGAGTGGGGGCGAAAAGGCTTGGTTTCGCTCGTTAGAACCAAACCCACCCCGCAACCGTACAAGACCAGGACGAAACCACCACGGAGAAGAAGATGAGCCAGGAACAAATCAAGGTCGATTGCCCCGACTTCGTTAAGGTTGAAGTAATCGACCCCGACAACTCCACCCCCGAACCGAAACCAGACCCCCAAGCGATAGCGAAGCGCGAACACGCATTGCGCACCGGCAAGGTTGTCAGCATGACGCCGTATCGGAAGGATTAGCCGACTTTCCAGATACGCCAACGGCTTTACCGGCCTTGTCGCGGGCGGTTCCTGAATCTAAAGGTTGTGGAAAATTTTCCATAACCTTTGCGCTTCCCTTGTGAAACTTTTCGCCTGCTGCCTTTTGCCTTTCTTTCGCTTGCGTCTCGTACACTTCCCTTGCTCGCGCCGCAACCATCGCAAGCTGCGTTGGCGTCATGTGGCGACGATGTAGATTGAAGGAATAGCCGCCACGCTGCCCCGCCACGACCAATCGGGCTTGGTTTCCTACTCTCTGCCAGGAAACCAAGCCCCGCACCGCCCGACGACCGCCAAACGCTTCGCAAAACAGCCCCGCCCTTGCGTCTTCGTGCCGAAAGTGGCCTAGAACACGTCCGGCGCGAAACCCCGCCAGAATCGCGTATAGGGGATCAGAGCGAAAATTGAGAAAATTGGCGGGATGATAACCAAGGGGGGGTCGCTTTTCAGTTTCCCGGTCGCTCCCCACTCCCTCCCCCCTAGCGCAAAGAAAGGGGACGGACACGCCGCCCCCTGTTGCGCTTTCTGTTGTCAACAGCAACCCCGCCCGACGAATAACGGGACGGGGTCGCAATCGTGTTGCTTGGGAATCTTCGCGGTTTCCGGATAGCTTTAAGGGTACTGTCCCCTTATTGGCCTAACTACGGAACCGAAGGTTACAGGTTCGAGTCCTGTCTGGTGTACTTTTTGTAAGTCTCGCCGAATCCTAGAGTTAGGATACCTGCTGACGGTCAGCAGTGCGGCTTTGATGTTCTGAAAAGAACGGTACATGTACCGTTTTACGCAGACTTCGGAGTTGCACTATGCCTCGAAAGTGTCGTCAGCCTTCTTACCGTCTCCACAGTGCTCGTAATTGTGCCGTGGTAGCTCTTTACGGTCATAACCACTATCTGGGGCCATACGAATCCCCCGAGAGCTATGAGATGTATGCCCGGCTCATCGCGGTCTGGCGGGCAGGATTGTCTCCCAATGGCCAATCTATCCCGGAAAACGTACTCACGATCAATGCGTTGATCCTGGACTACTGGCGGTTTGCCAAAACCCATTACTTGAAGGACGGTCAACCGACCAAGGAACTGGTTTGTATGCGGCATGCCCTCCGTCCGCTTCGGGACTTGTACGGCAGCACGCCAGCCGGAGAATTCGGCCCCAAGGCACTGAAGGCAGTCCGTCAGCACATGGTCGACCAAGGGCTCTCCCGGGGTGTGGTCAACCATCGCCTCATTCACAGCAATCTCGGCTATGCCTATTCCGAGGCAAGCCAGCGGGAAGCAGCCGAGGGCAACCCCGCCAAGGCCGAGGAATTTCTCGCTAAGGCCGAGTGGCATTTGAACGAGGCCGTGCGACTGAAGCCGGTTTCGCCGCGGCCCCGCAACAATCTCGGCCGCGTGCTCTTGCGGCGAAGTCAGCAGTTCGAGGCCGACGCCCGCGAGGCAGTGTCCAAAACTAAGACCGACCCGGCCGAAGCCAAGCGGCTCAAGGCTCTGGCGACAACGAAACTCAACGCCACCATCCAGCAGTTCAAAAGGGCCGTCGAACTGGACCCGTCGCTGCTGGAAGCCCGCATGAACCTGGGCCAGGTCTATATGTCGATGGAGGACTTCGATAAAGCGACACTCCATTACAAGGCGATTCAGATTCTGGAGGCATCCAGCGTCAAGGACCGGGAGACCACCAATATGTTCAGCGACGCCAGTGTTGGGTTAGCAAGAATTTCCCTTGCTCAAAACAAATCTGACGAGGCCATCGGATACCGGTATTGCCTGCTTGCAGTGCATGGCCGTGTCGGTACGACTTGGCACGAGGTGTCCGTGTTCGAGCATGATGCAATACGTAAAGTTCTTAACGAATATGGGTTGACCTGCGACCCTTGCGACGCCGAAGTTCGAGCGATCATGCGAAAACTGCTGCATCTGAAAACGGACGTTTACAAAGTGACGCGGAGAGAAGCGACCCAGGGCGACATCACGATGCATCTTGATTTCGTTTGCAAGGACGCAGGAACGACATAGGCAGGTTGGACGACCCAGCCCACGCCGCCCGCTTGTGCAGCCCGCCCACGTGGCTGATAATTGAAGGGTCTGGACGATGGATGCCTTGGTGAGGACGGCGAGCAGGCTGCCAAGAGGCGAATTATGAATGAGAATGAAGCAATTTGCTCAACTTACGAATGGCATTTTCTTATGCAGCACACGCGGGAGTTCGCTTCGGCATTCCTGAATCAGCTTCTCCGTGAACGGATCGATGAGGAAGCGGTTCACAAGAGCACCTTTTCAGAAAACCTCAGGGCGGCTGCGTTCCATGCGATAGACTGCGAAGACCCGGTTCTAATGCGTCGGGCGTTGCACGCCCTCGCGTATGTCGGTCAAGGTGATGATATTCCGCGACTAAGTAGTCTCTTGGAGCATCCAGACTCCATTGTCGCCCGCGACGTAAAGACGTGCCTATTTGAAATCCGCCGCAGATAGGGTGGCCAAGTAAGCCGCCGTTCAGAGACGCCGCCCGCTTGTGCCACCTGCCCTGGAGGCGGATAATTGAAGGGTTGCTCGACGCTGGTTGCCTTGGTGAGGGTGGCGGAGGGCATGCGACATGTCAGCCCAAAAGGCATATTTCGACGGATTCTGCAATATTCCTTGTCGAAATTGTTGTTATGAAGTGGATGCCGCTACTATGCGAGGTCATTCTCTTCGCAGCCGCTTTTCTTCACTGGAGACGAACACGACACTGGTGCCTGCTCGCACTGGCCATTGGCGTTCTTTTGATGACATTAGGTGCAATTGGCATGCGGATTATGGAGTTACAAGCACATCCGGTGAAACATGCCTCGGGAACGGTCACGTTCAAAGTAGAACTGCTACGGCTCTGGATGTGGCTGACAGCGTCCGGAGCGGTCGTCGCTGCTGTCGGCGGCGTTGGTGCAATCCACTGGGCGATCAAGTTAAGACGACCGCCTGAAGCCCGGATCGTCGATTCAACATTCGGAGAGCTACGACGAGTCGCGAATTCTGAGTGGACCGGCGAGGTCATGTTTTCGCCGACTCAACAACGCGTCGGGGTTTCTATCGATGCCTCGGCAGACGGGCCGACAGACGGACAAAGATCGCTCTTCAGGCAAATCGAACAGAAGTATGACGAACTTCTGCCAGAGATTTCCAGATCGCTCGCCGAGTTCGTTGAACAGGACTGGCAATTCGAGCTTCGCGACATCGAACTCCCGGCCGATCCGCAATCCGACAGATGGACCGGCCAGTACGAAAAGACCGGAGAAGAAGATTTTATGGGCTACTTTGTTGAAGTGGTCAATTGGAAGGTAACTGACATCACCGGCGTCGATTAACGCCAACTCCAGCCCCTCCTTCCCTCCGCCCCTTCGCCTTCGGCAGCCGCTGTGCCGGTGCTGGTTGCGGAGGAGCCGAGGACGGGGACGCGGGTGTCAGCGGTGGATCTTGCAATTCGGCAATGCTTGCTGAAGTCGCTTTACGCCTTCGTCGGTGACTTTGGTCGCCCTCAGCTTGAGCGATTCGAGTTGTGTCAATCCTCTGAGATGCACCAGCCCAGCGTCCGTAATCTTGCTCCAACTGAGGTCCAGCAGTCGGAGTTGGGTCAAGTCTCCAAGGTTCTCCAGACCGGCGTCCGTGACCTGGGTGCAGGACAAACTCAACTCTTCGAGTTGCGACAATTCCTTCAAGCGTTCCAACCCGGCGTCCTTAATGCCAGTGCCAAGCCACAACGCTCGCAATTGAGGCAACCCTTCCAGGTGTTTCAGCCCAGCATCCGTGATACGCATGTACCTCATTTCGAGGCGTTCGAGGTGGGTTAGGCCACTCAAACTGGCCAGCCCAGCGTCTGTGACGTTGTTGGCACCGAAGTGCAACACGCGGAGTTGTGGAATTCCTTGCAGGTGGACAAGCGTAGCGTCGGTCACCTGGCCGCTGCAACCCACACGCACGCAGCGAAGGTCGGCCAGTGTTTTGGCCTGCTCGAACGCTGCATCCCTTGCAACCGATACTTGAACCACGCGATCGAAGAAGTCGTCACCCAGTAGCCAGCGTAGCGATTTCGGCGACTTGGGCGTTGCCCCACTGATCCGTTTCCCGGATGAATCAAATTCGTAGTCATACGACACGGAACCTCCCGGCGTTGCCACGATCGCCGCTGCCGCTTCCTGGTGCCGCTTCGCCTCCCTCATCTCCACCGCCAGCCAACTACACGGAACAGCGACCGCAACGACCATAATCAGCAGCGAGCGAAGCGAGAACTGGAACCGCCACCGAAATACCAAGCTGGCGATGAACCATAGCAGCATGAGCAGCATCGCTACTCCGACCACCGCCACGCCCACAAGCACCGTCCAGCCCTTCTTCTCGTTGAACCCGAACCACGTATACCGCTCCGATAGCCACAGCAGCCCCTCCACGACCAACAAGCCGTAGATCAGCCAGGCGGGCGTGGGAGCGAGGCTGCGGCGGGTGGGAGTGGGGGCGGTCATGTCAGTGGATTATTTTGCAGTTCGGCAATGCCTGTTGGAGGTCTTTCACTCCGGCGTCGGTAACCTCGTTGTGCCCCAAATCCAGCAATCGAAGTTTCGCCAAGCCTTTGAGGTACTCCAGACCCGCATCGGTCACCTTCGTGCCGTGCAGATCCAACGTCTGGAGGCTAGCGAACCCACGGAGATGCTCCAGACCTGCATCGATCACCTCAGTGGTCCCCAGATTAAGCGACTGGAGCTTGGTCAACCCTTTTATGTGCTTTAACCCCGCCCCTGTCATGCGGATATGCAGCTCCAGCGACTGGAGATTTATCAGTCCTTGGAGGTGCTCCAAGCCCGCATCAGTCACATTAGTACCCCCCAGTTCCAGCGACTGGAGCTTAGTCAACCCTTTGAGGTGCTCCAAGCCAGAATCAGTCAGGTTCGTATTATAGAGCCACAGCCATTTAAGTTCTGTCAGCCCTTTGAGGTGTGACAGCCCCGCGTCGGTTAGCTTGATTTGCCCAAGGTTCAGTTCTTGAAGATTCGTCAACTCTTTAAGGTGCTCCAAGCCAGAACCGGTCACCTTTGTCCATCCAAGGCCCAGTGATTGGAGTGCGGTCAACCCTTTGAGGTGTTCCAACCCGGTATCGGTCACATTGGTGGACATCAGGTTCAACCATTTGAGCTTGTTCAACCCTTCGATGTGTTGTAACCCGGCGTCGGTGATTTTCGTGTGCCACAGACCCAGTGTTTGAAGTTCGGTCATCCCTTTGAGATGCTCTAACCCAGCGTCTGTCACATTGGTCAAATCTAGGATTAGCGATTGGAGCGTGGTTAACCCTTTGAGGCGTTCCAGCCCTGCATCGGACACATAGGTCGAAAGCAAGTTCAGCGATTGGAGCTTGGTCAACCCTTTGAGGTGCATCAAGCCAGCATCGGTCAGGTTCGTATAAGAAAGGTCCAGTGACTTTAGGTTGGTCAACCCCTTGAGGTGCTCCAAGCCAGCATCGGTCAACTCGATTCGAGTCATGCCAGCCAGTTTGGTTCCTCCAAGGTCCAGCGATTGCAGGTTGGCCAACCTTGTGAGATGCTTCAGGCCAGCAACCGCCGGCCTGATGGCATTCAGAGTCACGCCAATCACTGGCGTGCCTGGACTCTTCTCATCGACGACGACCCAGCCACCCAGCTTCTCGATTTCTGCAATCGCCTTCGCTTCTTCCGCCTTCGGTTCTGCCGCCCAGCAGAGAACGGGGGCAAGCGACAAGCCCAGTATCAGCAGTGGGAGCATGATTCTGTTCATGGGATCGCCTTTATAGAACACAGATTCGCAGAAGCCGCCCGTGGGCCTCTGCACCTCTGCTTCGACCAACG
>Ga0118677_10013753_pt1 | contig 10846 bp, 10 predicted proteins | sample AliMusrvi5mmetaG_FD_86154 | JGI IMG/M metagenome (GOLD analysis project Ga0118677, IMG submission 86154)
AATCGGTATGAACGTTGTCGTGTAACACAGACTCCGTTTCCATATTTTCCAATTCTTCCTCACTATCCAGCTGAGTATTTTCAACATTGTTGTTTACTCCTTCTGCCAATAAAAGCATATCTCTTCCAACAAAGTATTTGAAGAGGTCCATGATTTCATTTTCTTGAGTAGCTGGTAGAGTACCATACTTTGAAAAAAATTCTGCCCAAATGGTGAAGTTATCAAGATGCATATGGTCACCTTCATCCAATTCTTCTGAAGATTGTTCTACTTCCAATTTTGATAAAATGCAATAATCCCACATGACTTGGATATTGTTCTCTTTTCCAAAGAAAAACTTTTCTTTTCTTTCAGCAAAAGACATCGAATCGGAGTTATCAAAAGCGATAGAAAGAATATTGCGAAATGAAGAAAAGCTTGATAGTAAAGCGACACTTGTAGGCAAAACACTTTATTTAGATATGCAATTGCCTGAACTATCGGAGTTTAAAACTGAAATAAAACAACAGTCAATGAAGCGTTTGCAGGCGGCAATTTTGGTGGCCATGCGTGTTTCGTTAAGTAGTGATGAAAAAATAAATTTTGTAGTCGTAAATGCAGTTGTTCCAAAGTTAAACATAGGTATAAAAGTTGTGCAGATGATAAGTGATGTTAAATGGTATATGTATCAACGCATATCAAAAGCAAGTTACGAAGACAGAATGGTTTTTGAGATAGCTCCATTGAATGATATTAATCCTGATGTAAAAACCGATCTTAATGAACAAGGGTATTTAGCGTCAATGATAGTATCTCAGGTAAATATGATGACACGAGCAAACCCATTTGTAGGTTCTGCTCTAAATAACGCTAAATTACAGCTTGTAAGCGTGAAAGATAACGCAATTACGCTAAAAGTTTCTGATGAATTAACCCCAGAAATTTTTGCTTTTTGGGAAAAAGCCATAAGGGAAAAAGTAAGTAAAGTTCTTGTGTTTTATGATAATTGGCGGCCAGAAAGTATAACATTGTGTGATAAAAACGGTAAAAATTTTGATATAAAGCACGTGTCCCAATAGCATGAAACTTCCGGCGCCCAAGAGTAACCCCGTATAAAATGCAATTCGTAAAGGAAGTCGTGAATATGCCGTAATTCCGTCCAACGCAAAATGCAGCATTTTTCCAAGCGAAAATTTCGAAGTTCCTGCCCGGCGCGGGGATGCAACAAATTCCAGAGTTTCCTGCCTGTAACCTATCGAACTGATAATGCCCCGGATAAATTTGGCTCTTTCACCAAACCTACGAAAACTCAGAACCACTTTGCGATCCAGCAGGCGAAAATCAGAACCGCCTTCGACAATATGAATCTTGGAAATCGCATTGATCAAGTGATAAAACAATCGCGAACTCAACTTTTTAAACCAGGAGGCGCCTTCGGTATCTTTTCGGATAGTCTGGACAACCTCGGCGCCGGCTTCCCATCTGGCGATAAGTTCGGGCAGCAGTGCTGGAGGATGCTGCAGGTCGCCGTCCATGGTAATCACTGCATCTCCGTCGGCATGATCCATGCCACAGGTTAAAGCGGTCTGAAAACCGTAGTTGCGCGCCAGAAGCAAACCCCTCACACGCGAATCTTCCTGTGCAAGCCTGTCCAGCACCAGCGCCGTTGCATCTTTTGAGCCGTCATCCACGAAGATGAGCTCAAAACGATAAGGCAGCGGCTCAAGGTAACGGACAATTTCCTTGTGCAGCACAGCAATATTATCTTGCTCGTTATAAACAGGAACAGCTATCGAAATAAGCTTGCAAGCCTCCGCGGCTTCGCTTTGCCCAGCTGTCTGCATTTAATGTTTTTTCTCCGAAACGATATCCGGCCGCAATTTAACAGCCTCCCCAAGGTACACCGGCTGCAGTTCGTGCTGGGGTTTGTCCGTATTGAGCAGGATAAGAACCCGAATACACAGCGGTACACCTGTTGGGCAATCTATCTCCTGCGTGCCGAACAGAGGAACATCGTTCCAGCCCAGTTCACGGGCGGCTGCCGCAGGGAAAGCGGCATTCAGGTCCGGCGTGGAGCTGAAAATAACGGCAGCAATATCAGCGGGTTTGATGGCATTCGCCTTTGACAAGGCAACCAACATTTCCCTGGTTGCTTTCAGGACAGCTTCCCTTTCATTAGCAGACGCCGTTGTAGCGCCACGCAAGCCTCTCAGCATTTCTGCGCCTCCTCTGTTTTCTCTTTACCTGTCATTATGCAATGCGGGTCTTCCGCCATATAGTCACCGCCCGATCCATACCAGGCACGTGCCCGGCAGCCGCCGCAGGCTTTTTTGAACGCACATGCTCCGCACTGTCCGCGCAGATTGTCGCTGCGCAACTCCTTCATCAGTCCTGATTCCTTCCAAAGCTGGGCAAAACCGTCTTTCCGCACATTGCCTGCTTTAAGAGGAAAGTAAGGACAAGGCTGCAGGTCGCCATTGGGTAGAACAACGCAATAAGCCGTCCCGGCAATGCAGCCCTTGCTGAAACGCATCGGTATTCCTTTTTGCGCGGCAATCCGCATAAATTGCGGCGCACATGTCGGTTTTAGCTCTATTGAAACCTGACGCTGTTTGTCCAGTATTTTTTCCAGCAAGGCCTCCTGCTGAACTGCCGTCAGGCTTCGGTCCTTGATGCTGTCACCTCTGCCTGTCGGTACCAAAAAGAAGATATGGTGAGCCATAGCTCCCCATTCGACAGCCTTATCGGTAATAGCGAGCGTTTCAGGTTCATTCCAGTCCATGACAGTCGTGTGGATTTGAAAAGGCAGCCCTGCTTCACGACAAGCTTTTATGCCGGCAACTGTTCCTTCCCAGGCGCCTTTTGCCTGGCGAAACCAATCATGTTTTTCCGCCGACAGGCTGTCAACGCTGATTCCAGCTGCCGCAAGTCCGGCTTTTTTCAGCTCCGCCACCTTTTCCGGTGTCAGCAGAATGCCGTTAGTGCCCAGCACCGGCCGCAGTCCGATCGATTTGGCATAACTGATCAACTCAGCCAAATCCGGCCTCAATAAGGGCTCTCCGCCGCTAAAGACAAAAATCCTGAACCCGCAGGAACAAGCTTCGTCCAGAAGCTTCTTTCCTTCCGCAGTTGTCAATTCGTCGCTCAGACAATTTCCGGCATCGCGATAACAATGAAGGCAATTTATATTGCAGGCTTGGGTCGTGTTCCAGGATATCAGCATTATGGATGTCCATTCCCGTCTTTTGACCAGAAACAGGCCGGATCATCGCCCCAGATGTCTCCGTCTGTCGCCGCCCTTATGCGGCAGCCGCCGCACAGTTTACTTTGCTCGCATTCGCCGCATTGTCCGCTCAGGTGTTCCGGCTTGTTGCGCAGACGCTCGAGTATTCCACCCTGCGCATGGATATCTGTCCATATCCGGCTGAATTTTTGCTGCCGGACATTACCAAGCGTCAGGTCAGTCCAGAATTGACAAGGGTGAACATTACCCAAAAAATCCACATCAGCCATACGGTCTCCGGCGGAACAACCGCCATGCATTTCGAGCAGCTGCCTCACTTCGTCCACCCGTCCGGGATCATTTTCTTTGATGTAATCCAGCAAAAAAAGTCCGTCTGCATGATTGTCCGTTGTCAAAATTTCAATTTCAATCCCGCGGAGCTTAAAATCAAATGTTTTGTCTATCAACATCCGGGCCACTTCGCGTTTTTCCTCATGTGACAAATCATATTGCTTCATGTCGCCGCCACGCCCGGCGTAAACAAGATGGTACATGCAGAACCGGTCTATTTTTTCTTCTTCGATCAATTTCAGAATAGCCGGAAGATCCTTCTTGTTCATGTTGTTCAGTGTAAAACGGATGCCTGTCCGGTTGCCTGCAGCCTTAGCCGCCCTGAGGCCGGAGAGGGCCGCGGCAAAAGCGCCGTTTTCACCGCGAAATTCGTCATGCACCTCTTCGCAGCCGTCAATACTGATGCCGACATACTGAAATCCGGCTTCTTTAATCAATTGGGCAGTAAACTCATCGATCAGAGTCCCATTGGTAGACAGCACAATCCGCAGCCCTTTTTCAACCGCATAGGCGGCCAGTTCGAACAAATCCGGCCTTAACAGGGGCTCTCCGCCGGAAAACAACAATACCGGCACTTTCATCCCGGACAGATCGTCAATAAAAGCCTTGCCTTCTTCTGTTGTCATTTCATCGGCCGCTGCCGATTCAGTCGCCTGGATATAGCAGTGTCTGCATTTCAGGTTACATTGTGACGTGATGTTCCACACCACGATGGGCGAACGCTCCGAGGAAAATTGCAGCAAACCTGCCGGAAGAGAACCATTGCCGTGTCGCCCGCGCATCACGTCGGAAACTGTGGCCGTGCCGCAAAGCAGCTTGGTAAACCCTATCAAATTGACGCCTCCCTCTACTTGTTACACCTTAATCGAAACGATCGGAAAAATCAAAACAAAGGTTGTTCCTTGACCTTCTCCGCTATTGACTGCAATTTTCGCTCCATGCCGTTCGATGATTTCTCTTGCAATCGCAAGTCCGAGACCAGTTCCTTGATTATCACGTGTATGTGCTTTATCCACCTTGTAAAATCTTTCCCAGATAAACGGCAGGTCCTCTTCCGGAATTCCGGCGCCTGTGTCGGCAATCGTCACCACGGTCTGTCCGTCCAGATTTTCCAGCCCGACAGATACACTGCCTCCTGATGGTGTATATTTCAACGCATTATCCAAAAGAATCAGCATTAATTGTATCAACCGGTCACCATTGCCGCTAATGGGAGGTATTATGCCTTCGTGCCGCCAGGTCAGGGCTACTTCCTTTGCATTCGCCTTGACTCGCAGCATGCCTACCACACTGTCGATAATTTCCTCAAGGGGAATCATTTCAACTTCCATAGCATATTGTTCGGCCTGCAGCCGGCTCAAATCAAGCAAATCAGTGATCAGCCTTTCCAGGCGTTCTGTCTCGCTGACGATGAGACGGTTGAACCGCTCTGTCTGTTCAGGATCCGTGACGGTCCCATCCATCAAAGCTTCGGTATAACCGCGGATTACAGTCAAAGGTGTTCTCAGTTCATGGGACACATTTGCCACAAAATCACGACGCAGTTTCTCGATCTGTTCCGTTCGGGCGACAAAACCGGAAAGGGCCTGCGCCAAAGTATTCAATGACTCTCCCAGTTGACCAATTTCGTCATGCGAAGCAATGTCCACCCTTTTGTCGTATCGCCCCTCGGCCATCGAAGCCGCTGTTTCCTCCATTGCCCTAAGCGGTCTGACAATGCCAAGCGACAAACGCCGCACGATGAAAAGAGTAAGTCCCAGCGCCAGCAGGCCTGTCAACCCAATCGCCAAATAAATCCGGGTTAAAAAACTGTTAAGACCCTGAACTGGAGCATTCAGGATGATTGCCCCGTTTGTCGTCCCGGTCGCATTTATTACCGGCACAGCGACAATCATCATTTCTTCTTCATAATAGGGGTGAAAAAATGTCCGTGTCAAGACCTCACCCCGAAATACCGGCGCCAGATCCTGCAAAAGATTTCGAACTGCCGTCGAGGACCTGACTCTGTCACGTCCCTGCCCCTGTCCCGCTCCTGCTCCCTGATTCAGTTGGTTCTGTCCCGTCCCCGGTCCCCTGCCCGGTCCGTTGTTTCCCCCACCTGCACGGACACCCGTGCGAGGCGAAGACATGACGATAAGTTTGCCTGATCCATCAACAGCCCAAATTCGGGCATCCAAAAAACCGTCAATTCTGTCTACCAGTTCCACCAACTCAGTAGAGGAGATCTTGCCGGCAAAAAATTCATCCATCAATAACGCCATTCCATGGCCTTTGCCGACAAGTTCCTGCTGTTTGGCCGTAAAAAAATACTGCCTCACCAGTGCCGAAGCCCCCACGGCAAACCCGGCCAGAATCAGCGCCACCACAAGCATAAAACTCACAAAAAGTTTAGTCTGCAGTGACTGCTTCATGCATGGACCTCAAATTTATAACCCACACCCCAGACTGTTTTTATATCCCAGGGTGTATCAGCCTGAACGCCAAGCTTCTGCCTTACTCTTTTTATATGAGTATCCACCGTCCGGGTATCGCCAAAATATTCGTAGCCCCATATTGCTTCAAGCAGCTGCTCGCGGGAAAAAACCCGTCCAGGGTGCGAAGCCATATGCCAGAGCAGTTCCATTTCCTTATTGGTCAACTGTACTGTTTGCCCGGCGGAAGCCACAACATATTCCTGTCGGTTGATCACCAGCTGTGGAAATCGCAAAATGCCGGAACCGGCCAAATCTTCAACGGCCTCGGGTATTCTCCGCAGAACTGCCTTCACACGGGCCACCAGTTCACGCGGATTAAAAGGTTTTGACACATAATCGTCAGCACCCAGGTCCAGTCCCATGATTCGGTCTTCATCCTCAACACGGGCAGTAAGCATAATAATGGGAACACGCGAAAATTTTCTGACCTGTCGGCAGACTTCCATGCCATCAATCACAGGCATCATTATATCCAGTATAATCAGGCCCGGTTTAATCTGCTGCGCCTTCAGAATGGCTTCCGCGCCGTCCGCAGCCTGTTCAACGATAAAACCTTCCTTGCTTAGATAAATGGCGAGCAGTTCACGGATTTTCTCATCATCATCAGCGACCAGTACTGTCTGTGCTATCATTTTTATTCTCCTGTTCAAAGAGGCCCCCGGAAATTTTCCGGGAGCCTCTTTTATGTGCTCCTGATCAGATATTTTCCACAGCAGCCAATAAATCCTTCCGCGGTTTAAAACCGGTAAAGCGGTTCACTTCACGACCGCCTTTGAAAACCACGAATGTTGGCACTGCTTTAACATTATACCGCGTTGTAAGTTCAGGAAGTTCATCAATATTCACTTTTGCGACAATCACTTTATCTCCGAGGGCTGCTTCTACTGCCTCCACTTCAGGCGTGGCCATCTTGCAGGGTCCGCACCATGAAGCCCAGAAGTCAACCAACACAGGCTTATCCGTTTTCAGTATCTTTTCCTCAAACACAGCATCACTACCAACATTTATAACAGCCATTATCAGCACCTCTTTCATCCCCCCTCCGGGGGGGTATGCTTTAATTGTAAGAAAGAATCATCGAAAAGTCAATCTCCCGCTTTAGTAAAAAAGCCGCCGGGAAATTCCCCAGCGGCTTTTTATTTGGCTGTGAGTGATCAATAAGCCGGGTCCTGTACCGCTGACGCGGCGGCGATCATCTGTCTGGGCCGACGGTTGCCCGGCGGCTCTAGCGACTCAACCCGGAAGGTTCAGCGGGCCGCTTCATACCTTCCCTATTTGGTCTTGCTCCGGGTGGGGTTTACCTAGCCGGCCGGTCACCCGGCCGCTGGTGCGCTCTTACCGCACCGTTGCATCCTTACCGGCAAATGCCGGCGGTCTTCATTTCTGTGGCACTGGCCCTAAGGTCACCCTCGCTGGACGTTATCCAGCACCCTGCCCTATGGAGCCCGGACTTTCCTCGACCGCCTCCAGTGCGGCCGCGATCGCCTTTTCTACTCACAGCCAAAATCTTCGTTCGGGGTTTTAGGATACCACACATCGCAAATCAGGTCAATTTCTTTCTATTTTACCTCTTTGACACGAATCATGCTGCCAATCATTTTGTTATAGCTCCAACCCTGCCCCTCTTTTTCGATTGCTGAAGCAAATTGTTGCAGCACTGCATTCATTTCATCGGCATAATGAACGATAACCGCCTCCTGCGTTGCACAGGCAACGGGTGAGCCTTTTTCCCTCGAGCCGTGATGTGACAGTACAATATGCAATAAAGATTTTCTGTCCGCTTCTGTCAGGTATTGTATTTGGGCCGCCACTGAATCGACGAGCAGTACGCCGGCTGTTATGTGCCCCAACATGTGGCCTGCCTCAGTATAAGCAAATCCTATATCGGAAGAAATTTCTTCAATTTTGCCAATATCGTGCAATAAGGCCCCGGCAATCAAAATGTCTCTGTCTGTTCCAGGAACAGTGGCTGCTATAGCCAGCGAAGTTTCAGCCACATCCACGGAGTGCTCAAGCAAACCGCCTATATAAGCATGATGAAAACTCTTAGCCGCAGGATTGCGGACAAACTGTTCCCAGCGGGTTCCACTGAAAACCTCATGCAATAATTCCCGTAATGGCGGCCGTTTCACCTGTGTCACCAATTTAGCGAATTTCTGTTTGTAGGCTTCAACGTCTTTTGACGTAACAGGCAGCAGATGGGAAACGTCGCGCCCGGCGGGTATCAGCTCAATGACCTCGGCCAGAAGCTGCAACTTTCCTTCTCCTCCGTAGCGGTCAGCCTGAATTTGCCCACTGACCGTCGCCGGTACTGCAGCTGTCAGTTCTTTCACACGTGCCACTGATTCAGCATTAAAACAGATAAATCCCATTGATCCGCTGGGATCTTCCACCGAACCCCTTACAAACCATGCGCCGTTGGCAGATTGTGAGCTTTTTTGCACCCAGAGGATTACTTCCTGACGGTCCAGTTTATTGCCCACACGCAATTCAGCCAATTTCACGTTATCCCTCATCTCCTGCTCCTGTGAATAATGCCCAACCACAAAGAAAAACGCACCCGAAACGGTCAGAGTGCGTTTTACTGCTGTTTCATCCTTATTGTACCTGCAATGCCAATACTACGTCAATCAGGCCGGGTTAAAATATGTTTCATCGGAATCGGGCATCAAAACACCTCCGATGATAATTTTCATCAGCCCCTCTTTCCTGTTTTACTGCCCGCGTTCTTTGGCGCGAAGCCGCATCTGTCCGACAACACATATCAACACCAGGACAACCATCAAACTGCAGAGATATGTTGCAACAGCACTATCAACACCCATGAACAGCTCACTCCTTTACCATTTTTTGCCGGGATTGGCAAGCCGCCATGCTCCGTATAAAGCAAAGGCGAGAATCATCGTCAAAACCAGTTCCTGAATAAAAATCTTAATTACCCACATTTTGACTCCCCCCTAACCATTATTTGCAGCCAATGCTGCTGCTTTTTTGTCGGCATTTCGCTTGAGCAGGCCAGGCTCGCCAGGCAAAAGGGTAAATAACACCACTCCCAGGACCACTGAACAGACAGTTACAGGGTACATATTCAGCGCCCAGGGACCCTGGGCCCAGGCAGGGGTGGCAAAGGTCCACCAGAAATTAACTACATAGGTTGTAATGATTGTGATCCAGGCGGCAGGTTTGCTGGTTTTCCAGACAAGTCCGAACAGAAATATCATAAATAGAGGAATGCCGAAAGAAAAAGCCCATAAAAACACCGGGAACAAGATAGGCGCAAACAGCGCCGGCACAGCAGCCAACAGCCCGCACACCAAAATCATGGGCCGCATCAGCTTCATCCTCGTTACATCTGACATCTTGGGATTGCAGGCGCCTTTGAGAATATCATTCACGAATACGGTTGCATTCCCCATGATAATGGCGCTGCCTGTGGAAAGCACGGAGGTGAGCAGGCTGACCATCAGCAGTGCATATACCCATTGAGGCATGGTTTTCAGGGCAACTTCCATTACGATCAGTTTGGGGCCAATAGCGGCAAAAGCAGGAATTGCCATACCTGCCAGGGCAATGATCACCCATGGGAAGCAGGTGATGACATTGGTAAGTCCACAAATCCAGAAACCCTTCCGGCAATCTTCATCGGACCGGGCCGAAAGAAGCGGAATGTACATTCCCTGGGCTACACCGCCGGCGCAGATATGCAGAACGGCCACAGGGATTACAACCTGGAACATGATTTCAGGTGAAAAATTGAAAAGATCAAATTTCCACAATTCATTCGCCTGCGCATAAGTATTAAGAATTCCTTCCCATCCGCCGACATTGGCAGCCAGCCAGGTGCCAAGAAAAAAGAGCGCAAGATAAGAACCGACGGTCATTACGACGACATTGATTGTGCTGATCCATACCAATTCAAGCACGCCGCCGAAAATAATGTAGCCGACCATCAGAAAAAATGCCAGCAGTATGCAGCCCGGCGCATACGGAAGAATCCCGCCGCACAGTCCATAGATGGCGCCGGCTGTGGCCAGTGTCTCAGCCATGGCAATAGCGGTCCAGGTGGCTATCTGAATTGCGCAGTGCAAAAAGCGCATTTTGTCGCCGTAAATGAGTCCCATTGCCTCCGGCACGGTTTCCACTTTCAGGCTCCGCAGCCACGGACCGGTCCAGAACATCATGATAGGCAAAAAGGCGCCGCCGACAATGATCGGCCACCAGAGAACAGCAGCCCCCAGCATGGCTGATGATTCCCAAAGAGACATCGTATGTCCGGAACCATGGGGAATAAGAGCGAGTGACAAAGTGACAAGACCCCAGGTTAAAGATTGCCCTCCCATGGAAAAATCTATCATTGTCTTAACTCGGCTGTGCAGAAAATAATTGGCTAGACCAATCAAAATTACGAAATATAATACCGCGATTACCAGAGGCCCCCACATACAGCATTCCTCCTTAATTTATCAAGACCCCGCCGAAGCGGGGTCTTGTGCTCTGAACTTGGTCTTAGAAGTTGATGTTCATCTGGAGGTAATACTCTGGGAGGTAGCGGTAGTTGTTCATGTTGTTGCCGCTGACCATGATGTTGTTGGTGTTGTTCGTGCTCAGGTTCAGGTAGGTGAAGGTCATCATGGCATTTTTGCTGACGGTGTAGTTGGCCTGGAATCCAAAGCCTTTTTTACCGCTTTTCTTTATTTCGTACATGGCCTTGTCGGCCTTGTTAACCAGACTTTCCCAATCGTTTGCAACTTGGGGGTAAGAGGCAATGCCTATACTGGCCGAGACAGTGATGTTGTGCTCGTCGAGCAAGGTATAAGGT
>Ga0118677_10014956_pt1 | contig 10846 bp, 10 predicted proteins | sample AliMusrvi5mmetaG_FD_86154 | JGI IMG/M metagenome (GOLD analysis project Ga0118677, IMG submission 86154)
CGGGAAAACAATTTTCGGCTCAAACGCAAACGCCATTCCGACAGCAAACTGCATTTGGTCAAACCCCCGCGCAATAAACGGGTACTCGTCAATTTCCACACCGAGACCATGGCCGATAAAAGAAACCTGAGATCCTTTTGCCCCCATGAAGCTGTCACCATAGCCCATTTCAAGAGCACGCGAATGGCAAACATCATATAAGGCGCCCCAGCTCATGCCGATTTCTATGGTGCGTGTCATCAACTCCTGAATTTCCAGCATATTGTCATACCCTTTTTGCAGTCGCGTCGATATTGCACCAACCGAAAAGACCCTGGTCTGATCGCTCAAATATCCGTCCACGCAGCCGGCAAAATCGATCAAAACCGGTTCATGTGCCTCAATCTTCTTTAAACCCGCCCCCTGACCAAAGGAGGGGTTAAGACCGAGCCCTCCCAGCGGAGTGTCGGGGTAGGCCGGAACTGCCGTATCAACACCGGAAAAAATCTGGGCATAAAACAGCTCCGAGTTAAAGCTGCGCATCCGTATCAATCCCTGGTGACCGTCCTTGCGGGCGGTATATTCGAGTTCGGCTGCCACATCCAGATCGGTCATGCCAACACGGATGACTTCCTTGGCCCGGCGATAAACGCGATCTACCTGATCGCCGGCGTCTTTCATCAGGTGTATTTCGTACGCTGACTTAATCATTCTAACCGTGCGAATCAGCGGAGTTGCATCGGAAAATACGGCGTTCGGGTAGAGCGAGCGATACCGCTCATAAAAGTTTACCGGCAGTACGTCCAGCTCCAAACCGATCCGTTTAGGTTCCGGGTACCCATAGTGTGCAAGGATCCCGGGAATATCTTTTGGCGACCTGAACGGTACGACCTCCTTGAGGCCTGACTCCATGCGAGCCCTGCCCGCTTCCTTGCGAACCATGAACAGAGGCTGGCCGGAAGCCGGAACGTATAGATTGCCACTCTGGACAGTACCGGTGAAATAAAACAGATCGGCATTCTGGACGATAATTACGGCATCAAGTTCTGCCGATATCATTAATTCCTGAAGTTTTTTGCAACGGTATTCGAGTTCTGTAGCGGGGGTCAATCGCATTTCGTCCTCCAATGTTATTGAATTCTGTTCCGTCTCTAAGGTGGATACCAATTTGGACAAGCTGTGCGGATCAATCATATATCAGTTTTCGGGATCACAAGCAATCTTGCGAGCAAAGCATTTAGCGTCTTTCCCATCAAACGGTTGACCGGACAGTTCAAATTGACTAGTATCGTCAACCCGACTCCCCAGAGTCCCCATATTCCAAATCCTATTGGCGGTACTATTTTTCATGCAATCATATCCCTATACTATAACCATTTCTTCCGAGAAAGGGGGCGTTGGCAAGACGACCCTGGCAACCAATCTGGCAATCTACTTAAAGGCAATGCGCGAGGACCTGCCGGTAACGCTTTTTTCATTCGACAATCACTTCACCATTGACAAAATGTTCGAACTGCAAAAGCGTGAAGAGAATGCGCCAGACATCCACGCTCTTCTCATGGGTGAAAACGCGACCAGTGTTGTGCAAACCGGGCAATATGGCGTCAACTTCATTCGCTCTTCCACCGAATTGAGCGATATCCATGAACGCTTCAAGGGGCCGATGTCACTGACCCGGATGCTCGCCGAATCCGGCATCTCCGGAATTGTTATTATCGATACCCGGCCTGATCTGAATATCCTGACTCAGAATGCCCTGTATGCAGCCGACCGTGTGCTGATTCCGGTTAAAGACCTGCCAAGCCTCGAAAATTGTAAAAATATATTTGCCTTGTTCGACCAGCGGGGCATCGACAAGAAATCTTTGGCGCTGATACCCTGCCTCATTGACTCGCGCATAAAATTTGAAGGGATATTCAAGGATCAGAAAACCCTTCTGCGGGCAATAGCCGTTAATCGCGGTTATCGATGCATGGACACTTACATTTCAAAAAGTCCAAAAGTTGAAAGCCTCAACACAAACCCCGAGGGGAAGATTTATCCGATCCTGACCCATGCGCGCGGCACCGAGGTTCATAGTCAGTTCATGGAGATTTCACGTGACATTTTACGGGGTGTTGACGCGACCAAAGACACCAGAGCGGGACTCTATCATACCTGGCTGCTTGAAAAGGAAGTACATAAAAAAGAATCGTATCTGGCCCGCCTTGAAGGTTTGGCGGAAAACTGCCTGATCTGCGGCAAAGTTTTGGCCGAACATCCGGAGGACCGCAGCTTCTATTTTGAGACTTCTGATCGGTCCGCCCGTGGCTTCCTGCATGGCACATGCGTCAACAATATGCTCTGCTCGGCACTGTACGGACTTCAGGAGAATGCCCCGACGTTTGAGTCGGCACGTGCTCTTGTTGCCGATAAAGTTACCCGCACGGTTTCAATATTGGCGCCCCGGATTGAAGCTGATCAGTGTCAGCTTGATTATCGTCAATTCAACATGGCCGGAGAACAGTTATTGCAAAAAAATGTTGCAATGCCAGGGTTTGATGCAGGAGAGTTTAACGGCATCCATGACCGTTTATACCTGCTGTTAAATGAGGCCTTGGCGGGATTTGAAGGCGCTTTGCGAAAGGACAGCTGGCTATCGGTGTATCCGATAGATCCGGCAAACCCAGAGGCTGTTCTGCACGAAGAATCGTATAAGGCGATTCACCGTCTGCAGAAACATTTTTCAGAAAGAGTTACGCAAACCGAGTAAAGCAGAACAATTATGGCAGAATTTATTTTGTCAGAGAAGAAACGGGTACGAGCTGCACTCCCTGGTCGGCAAGTTTGGGAAGTGCGGCGGTAAGTGTTGCTATAGTAGTTGGATGGGGATGACAGATGGCAATTGCCGACCCGTTTTTTCGGGCAAGCCGGACCGCCTGATTGAGCTGACCAAGAATATAGCCGCTCTGCTGCTCGTTATCGAGAAACACATTCCTGCGTGCGGATTTGATGCCAAGCCTCTGGGCAACCCGCAAACCAGCGCTCTTCGGCGATGTCACACTGTCGATAAAGAATAGATTGTTCTTCTTCAGGACCTGAAGAGCTGAGATCATTTTATCCTCATGCTCGGTAAACTCCGACCCCATATGATTATTGGCTCCTACCGCATCAGGAAACCGCTGGATGAAGCCGACAACCCTCTCCTCCAAGTCATCAGCAGACATCGACACCAGAAGTCCGTTGGCTTCAAGGCGAATTGACGGCCAGCCTTTCGATTGCATCGGCATATGGATCATTGTTTCAATGTGATTTGAGGCTGCAAAACTTGCTACATCCTTATCAACGCGTAATCCGGGAATTATTGAGAATGTAAGCGGCACTTTGATCGCGGCAAGTGCGCGGGCTTCCGGCATGCTGCTTCCCATATCGTCAATAATTATCGCCAATCGTCCGGTGTGACCGGACACGTGAATGTTTTTTTCACTTTCAGAAGGCTTTGACTGTTGCGAAGATTGCTGCTGCTCCATGCCGGAGGGAGGAGAAACAACCGGAAGGGGAGCTGTGACAGATTGAGGTAAGGACTGTTTAGCAGGAATAGCCGGATTGACGAAGGATTGTACCGGTTTCTGTTGAGGTTCTCTCGTATGTTTTGCCTGATATATCAGATACGAACCGACAGCAGCTCCAATAATGAGAAGCAGGATAACAATAAACCTGTTCCGGCGTACGGATGGCCTGTTGCGATACTTATTTCCGGATGGAACAGACATTCAGTTACGGCAGCACTATTCCACACTGGTGACGCCTCAGCACAGGGAGAGACGCCACCAGTGTGACCATTAAATTCATTGGGCAGCATGTTCGCTGATCAATATTGCAATTCGATACGAGCATTATTTTCTATTTTTCACTGCCCATTGCTTTGATAAGCTCCCACCCTTTGAGCAGGTCAAACGCCCGGAGCACCTGATAATCATTTTTCAGGAGATCTTCCAGTTTTGCTGGAATCTTGTCGGATTTATCATCCTTCTTTTCACTTTTCTTGTCATCTTTTTTGAGCTCGTCCGTTGTTCCTGACTTGTCTTCGCTTTCAAAATGGTTTTCAAGGTCTTTCTCGCGAATGTGCATGAAATCTTTTTTAGTGGTTGATTTAGGCAGCTCGATGGCTTCTACGGTAATATCCGGAGTTATTCCCTTGGCCTGAATTGACCGCCCTTTTGGCGTATAATAACGGGCAGTTGTCAAACGAAGCCCGGAATCATCAGACAAAGGAATAATGGTCTGAACCGATCCCTTGCCAAAGCTCTGGGTCCCGAGAATCATGGCGCGTTTATGATCCTGCAGGGCACCGGCGACAATTTCTGAAGCACTGGCACTGCCCCCGTTTATTAAGACGACAATCGGATACCCCGGTTCTTTGCCACCCTTTTTAGCGGTAAACTGCATTTTTGAATCTTTTTCACGTCCCTCGGTATAGACAATCATTTTCCCTTCAGGAACAAAATGGTCGGCAACCCTGACGGCCTGGTCAAGCAACCCGCCTGGATCATTACGCATATCAAGCACGAGTCCCTTAAGTTCCCCTTTGTTCTCTTCCTTCATCGTTTTAAGCGCTTTGGTCAAGTCTTCATCAGTTTTTTCCTGAAACTGGGCAATACGCACATAACCATACCCGCCTTCCATCAGATGGGACCGGACACTTTTGACTTGAATGATATCACGGACAAGCGGAAATTCTTTCGGTTTCTCAAATCCTTCACGCATGATGGTCAGGAGAACCTTGGACCCTTTCAGGCCCCGCATTCGCTTGACTGCGTCATTAATATTCAGATCCTTGGTGAATTTATCATCAATTTTGAGAATCATATCACCGGCTTTGATCCCGGCTTTGAATGCAGGAGTATCCTCAATCGGCGATATGACCGTCAGGACCCCGTCCTTTATCGATATTTCAATACCTAGTCCGCCAAAAGCACCTTTCGTATCCACCTTCATTTCCTTGTAAGAATCGGGGGGCATAAACGAACTATGAGGATCAAGTGACGAAAGCATGCCGTTGATTGCTCCGTACACCAGTTTTTTTGTATCGACTTCCTCAACATAGCTCTTTTTAATGATCGACATAACATCGGTAAAAAGCTCGATCGAATCGTAATCGTTCCCTTTCGCCTCAGCCGAATTATGTTTCTGGGAACTGATGATAAAAATAGATAAAAATGCCGCTATAACGGCAAAACCAGCGATCATTTTTGTTCTTTTACTGCCTGGTGTTCTCATTTGTTTCCTCCAGATATAGTTGTACTTCCTGTATACTACTATCGCACCCATCCGGCCGGATCTACCGGTTTACCTTGATGCCGGATTTCAAAATACAGCATGCTTCCCTTGCTCGAATCAACATCGCCCACCGTGCCGACAGTATCATTTCGAGCTACTTCAGCACCGACTTTTTTCGTCAAGCGCGCCGCATGGGCGTATAAGCTGAAATAGCCACCACCATGGTCAACGATGATCATATTTCCAAAACCTTTAAAATAATCGGCAAAAATAACCGTACCTTCATATATTGCTTTAATCTCCGTACCAGATGCGGCAGAAATTGACAAGCCTTTGCTGAAGGTATACGAATTAAATTCCGGATGCTTATGCTTGCCATATGCTTCAAGGACTTCACCATGGACCGGAAGTGTCATACGACCTTTCTGCGAGGCAAAACCACGATCCGGTACCGGGGGTAATTCTGCCAAAGGTTTCTGTTTGACTCCCGGCTTTTCGTGGCGGGCAGAAGCTTTCCGGCGGCTCATAGCTTCCAGGCGGGTAATCATTGCCTGAAGCTGTGCGGCATTGGCCTGCAGCTCTTTTAACGAAGCTTCATAGCTCTTGCGATCTTGGCGGACTTTACCAAGATAGGCCGTTTTTTTACTTTTTTCTACTTCGATCTCACGTTTTTTTACGGCAATTCCTGACATGAGACGTTCTTTTTTTACCGCATCCTGTTCAAGTTCCTCTTTCAGCCTCTTGAGTTGTTCAATCTTGCTGTTATATTCTTCATACATCTTTTTGTCGTATTCAAGTACCGACTTCATGTAACGAATATTTTCAGCAAGCTGCGGAAAAGATTCTGCAGAAAAAAACATTCGCAAAGCCCCAAGTTCACCAGCCTTGTACAATGACGTCAAGCGTCGTTCAATCTCCATTCTCTTACGGTTTGCTTCTTCAGTAACTTTTTGAACTTCAAGCCCGGTTTTATCGAGGTTTGATTCAACACTGCGCAGATCCCGCCCCAAGTTGCCAAGTTCCGACTCCTTCCGAGCAAGATTTTGTAAAATAGAGCGAAGTTCAGTAGAAACGACCGCCTCAACCTTGCGAGTCTTGGTTATTAGCTGCTTTTGAGCATTTATCTCCCGCTTTACCCCACTTAACTCTTCTTTAGGGTTCTGGGCAGCGGACACCGGAAGCACAAAAAGAGTCAGCAATGCAATTATGCCGACTATCAGTTTCATCGATTACACATTAATAAAACGCCTTAAAGAGGTAAGACTTCCGATAAAACCGAGCGCAGCGCCCGCAAGCAAAAGGGCAGCGAGATATTCCAGCGGCAGAAAACCGAGTCCGGAAGAAACGGGATTGAAAGTAAGAAAATTTCCGGCATTGTGCAGGAAACCTTCAAACAAACCGAAGAGCAGGATAATGGAAAGCAGGGCACCGGCCAGGCCCTGAATCAGTCCTTCAAGTAAAAATGGTGCCTGGATAAAAAACCGCGTTGCGCCTACAAGCGACATTACTTCCAGCTCATCACGGCGCGAGTAAATAGTCAGTTTAATTGTATTTGAAACGATAAAAACAACCGCAACAATCAAAAAACCACCCAGAAGAGCTCCGAGCAATCTCATGAAATTAAGGAACGAATTAAACCGGCGCACCCATTCTTCGCCATATTGCACTTCAGTAATTCCCGGTATTTTTTTCAGTTGGGCAACAAAACTTTCAACGGAAACAGTATCACGCTGTGAGCGTTTCAACGATATTTCGAAGGATGCCGGTAATATTTCAGCCCTGATTCCTTCCAACAGAGTTTCCTGCCCTCTCAACCGGCTTTTAAATCGCTTTAAAGCTTCAGCCCGTGAGACATAAGTGAGCCGCGATACACCGGATAGTGCAGCAATCTTTCCATGCAGCGCAGTAAGTTCCTGAGCAGCCAGTTCCTTATCGAAATAGACCGTTACCTGTACTCTCTCGCTCCAGTTTTCCACAGCGTTTTCAAGATTAACAAAAACAAGGAGAAAGAGCGACACTATCAGCAATGCCAGCGTGATGGTTCCGATGGTAACGACGTTGACAAACACGTTCTGGCGAATATTGGTTATCGCCCGAGATAGGAAAAAACCAGCTTTACCGCCAAATCCATACCCTGAAAGTGTCGGCCGCTTAAAGGGTTTGAGCGTTTCCGGTTGTTTCTTTTTCCATTTGTTCAACGATTTCCCCTTTATGCAGCGTAACAAGTCGTTTATGACCCTGCTCGATCAAGCGACGGTCATGGGTCGCAACCACCACTGTAGTTCCACGAATATTTGCCTCTTTGAAAATGGCAAGTATCTGATTTTTGTTGGCCTCGTCAAGGTTTCCGGTTGGTTCATCGGCGAGTAGTATTTTCGGATCATTCACAAGTGCCCGGGCCAGGGCAACCCGCTGCTGCTCTCCACCGGAAAGGCGCTGAGTGACAAGATTATATTTCGATTCAATACCCATCTGTTTGAGCATATGCATGGTCTTCTTGCCGATATCAGATTTTCCCCACCCCAGAACCTCCAGTGCGATTGCAACATTTTCGAAAACGGTGCGGTTATGAAGTAATTTAAAATCCTGAAAGACAACTCCGATTGAGCGGCGCAACAGAGGTATTTGCGAGGGTAACAAACGGGTAATATTCTGGCCATCAATCAGAACCTGTCCGCTGTTTGGTGATAGCGCTCCGTACAATAGACGTAAAAGCGACGTTTTTCCGGCACCCGAAGGGCCGGTAAGAAAAACAAATTCGCCTTTACCGATTTTGAGATTAATATTATTCAGAGCTGAGGCATCTTGCTGATACGTGAGTGAAACGTTATGGAGTTGGATCATATTTTACCAGTCTTTGTAAGGTGTTCCGGTTGTACTGATGAGATCGGAACCACTTTTCACATCGCTAACATTTCCCACGGGAGCATTAGTACCATTTGCCGGTGTAGTACCGCTCGTATTAGCAGGTGGTGCAATTACTTCCCATGAATCTGACGATTTAGTGAAAGGATCAACGGGTAATCCTCGCAAGTATTTTTTATCAACCAACTCGGCAAGCGAGTCCGGATATTTTCCCTGGTCGGAATAATATTGATCAATGACCGATCTGATATTATACAGATCTTCGCGTAAAACGGCTTCTCGCGCTTTTATTACCCCAATTTGATAGTTCGGCACAGCGATGGCGGCTAATATCCCGATAATTGTTATAACAATCATCAGTTCGATCAGCGTAAACCCACGTAGGTCGCGCCACCGTTTTCGCATGATAAACAATATGTTAGCCGATTCTAGCACAGAATTACCACTCATTATATTTTGACTTACCATCTAGGGCAGTTCCTTCACTTACTGAGTAAACATCAAATACATCTTCTTTACCCCATGAAGTCGAATCATATTTATCTACGGAAGAGCGTAAATTCCAACCCCACATATCATCTCTATCGCTTTCCGGGGGATGAAAGGGATCATAAATTTTACGCCGAAGAAATTTGATTTTCCCCGCTTTTGCATCACCAAATTCTCGCCCATCCAGTAATTCCTGCAGGTCCTTCGGATATCCTGCTCCGGTCTTGAGAGGCCCCTCCGGCATTTTATCGAATTTCTTTTTATAATCATCAATTGCAGTACGTATGGTACGAAGATTTCTGCGCAGTTCAATCTCTTTCGAACGCTGTCCGGACATGCGAGTTAACGGCACAACGGCGGATGCCAGAACTCCCAGAATGGTCATGGCTACAACTAATTCCAGTAGCGACAGCCCTTTTCGTACCCTTAAAACACCTAGCATGTTATTTCTTCAAATTTTGAATCTGAGCCTGATTCTGGATTTCCGGCAGTTTTAATTCCCATGTAAACAACCAATCACTGTATGTTGGACTGTAATCAAGTCTATTCGAGTCATATATACCCTTAAAACTCTTTCTAAGTGGTTCATCCTTACTCTCACTTGCAACTCCGGAAAAGTGAACCGTATCACCAACCGGAGTTAAAATATGCCACGGTTTATTGGTAAGTGGATCAAGTGATGCTGACACCCTCAACTTAAACTTTTTTTTAGTGCCGGATGTGCACGTTTCTTCCTTGCCATTTACAAGATCATTCAGAACTGTTCCGTTTGCCGAGCTGACCAGCCACAGAAATTGAGTAGCAGTATTCGTAAGATTTGCCCCGCTCAATGAATTATTACCAGTATTTGCTTGAATTGCCGAGTTTTTGCAGAGAAGGCTCTGGTACACCAGCTCAGCTACCTGATCGCCCCTGAATATCATTTCATCCTCAAGCTCACGCTGCGTTATGGTTTTCCACGACTGCCCAATCATCCCAAGCATAATACCCATAATTATTACAATAGTTAGAGCCAGAATATAAGTAAAACCATCCTGATTAGAGATGGATTTCATTACTTAATTTCCACCGCCGTACTAAACGGAAGAATGTTCAAGCTGGAACCATTTGGAGATTTAAAAAGAATATCCTGGTACGCAAAATTAGCTGAACCTGGTTTTTTAGCATTAAATGATGCCGTTGCAAGTAGACCACCACCAGATACGCCGCTATCCACTTCAACCAGTCCCGACGTGACGGAAACAATTCCAGCAAGGGCGTCATTCTTGCTGGTGAAGGTAGTCGATTTACCTGATTGTTTCATGAAGTTACCTTCACTCATAGAAACAAAATCAACAAGATTCGGATCATATTTCAGAACAAAGGAAGCTTTTGCCAGATCAGCAACGTTACTCAATTTCACGCCAACAGTAAATGCCTGGTTAACGGGTGCTGACACTGGAACCGTAAGTTCGATAAAGCTTCTTTTTAGCGGAGCCGGCTTATCTCCTAAACCTAATGGGGGGGGCACAGGAGCAGCGACAGCAGTTAAGGAAGATGAAACTGGTGGATTCTTAACAGGGTTCGCAGGCGTCACATCATTACTTTTTTCACTCGTTTTTGATTGGGTTTCACCATCAAATACCGGGTCCTGATCAAACGACGACATTGGTTTGATCAGTGTTGGATGCTCTTCTTTTCCGGAACCAAAAGAAGCAAGTCCGGGCAACGGGACAGAAATCCCTCTCACCAGTCGGGGAGTTATAGCCAGAATCAATTCCGTCTTGTCTTTTGATGTGTTTGAATTTGTAAACAAAGGCCCTATCAGAGGTATATCACTCAACAGATACACCTTGTTTTTACTGTTGCTGTCGTTTCGTTGAATGAGACCACCAATTATACTGGTTTCATTATCCTTTAAACTCAGAACGGTATCAATATTTCGAGTGCCAATTGTAACGACTGTCGTTAATCCATCAGAGCCTACTTTATCTTTTGTTAATATAGAACTAACCTCAAGACTGAGCTTGATGGAAATTTCGTTATTGAGCTGAATGGTAGGTTCAGCGCTGACCTTGACACCAACATCGACATATTGCACGTTAACCTGAGAGACGGTGCCATTGAGCGTTGTTGTTGTAATCGGCACCCGTGTACCAACGTTAAATTTGGATTTTTCCTTGTTCTTTATACGTATTTTCGGATTTGAAAGTACCTCGCCTTTTGTAAGGGTTTTCCCCAGATTGTAGGTTGCATTAGGTACCGTGACATATCC
>Ga0118677_10014957_pt1 | contig 10846 bp, 6 predicted proteins | sample AliMusrvi5mmetaG_FD_86154 | JGI IMG/M metagenome (GOLD analysis project Ga0118677, IMG submission 86154)
CGCCGGTAATATCAACCGGTATCAGCCACGCCGCCACGTTCTGATTGCACTATTTGACGGCGAAGCCCGGGGCCAGGCAGGGGTGAGCAGATTCTACCGGGCGCTGGAAAACGAGGAAGAGAGTGCCACTGTTGCGGCGCGGGTAAAGCTCCTTGAGGAACACAGGGCCTTTGTCCGCGACGTCGGCGTCTTGATGAGTCTTGATAACCCGCTCGCCGCTGGCCAGGCAACCGTGATGCACGAAGCACGCCTGGCCTTCTTTCAGTACCTTCGTGATAAGTCTGCTGAATACGCCTTCGCCGCGAGCGACCGGATGCAGGAATTGCGCAAAGAGCGCGATGCCCTGCGAAACAAGATGCGGGTTGCCCGAACTAACAGGCGGGATGAACCTGAGCTTGCAGGCCAGATCGATGCAATCAACCAGCGGCTGGGTGGCGAGTGCGAGGCAGAGAAGGATCAATGGAATAGCCTCAGGCGCGCTATCGAACAGGCGGCTCGCCAGGGCGGGCGCCGTCACGATGCTGAAGCTCTTCCCGACGGAGTGCGTTCAAAACTCCGCATAGTACTTGCCGATGTGCAAAGCGATTATCTTTTGCGGAAGGAGGAGTTTGCGGCCGAGGAACGAGAAGTCGCTGCCGACAAGGAACTGAAAGAGCTCGCTGGCAATAACACCATCGTGCTGCACACATCGCTTATGCTGGGAGACACCACCTCACGGTGGGGTCTGATCATTGGCGGCGACTCTAACTTTACTTCGGGCGAAGACACGCCCGCCGCAAAACCGAAGACTCCCCCGAACCACGCGCCGAAATTCATCGTCCCGTATTGCTCGGCCATGAACCGGAACATGTCTTCTTTGCGCGCTGCCAGTCGAGGTTTCGGGGCGTTGGATGGAAATGTTGTCCGCGAGGAAACGGGAGCCGATTCTTTTCGGGGATCGCCGGGATTCCGTCAACCGTATTCATTGGCATATATTTTCTTGCATCCGGGTTTTCTTTATTTACTTCACCTCATTGATTATCTATCACTCTCGCCTGCATGAGCCCCTCATCCTCCACGATTTCTGCGGCAATCCTGTTGAGTTTTCTCGTGATTTCATTTCCGGCGCAGGCCCAGCAGGCCGCCCTGAACACGGAAGTCCAGATCACGAAGATCGAACCGGGTTTTCTGCCATCGCCCAAGATCACGGCCGCCGGCTATGTCAAGCAGGCGCCCGGTCGGCCAGCTCCATGGCTGGAGGTCGAGGTGACTTTTGAGCGGAATGCGAAAGAGCCGAAATTCGCCGACGAGCTGACCTTCAACTATTATGTCCTGCTGAAAAACGAGCGTTTCACCGAGGACAAGAAGCCGACGCTTCTCACGGCTTCGGTCGTCCATGTCCACGTGCCGCAGGAGAAGGCGTTGCATTCCGTCGTTTATGTGAGCCCTAGGACTCTCGCCACTTTCTTCGACGGCAAAGTCCCTGTGAACGCCCAGCAAACCGTCACGGATGTCGGGGTGACCATTTCCGGAAAGAACGGCCTGCTCGCCATCAAGAGTTTGAATCCTTCGTCTGTCAAAGGCGACAAAGGCTGGTGGGATAACACCAAAGCGGACTACACCCCGACAGCCGGGGCCCTGCTGAACAAAACCGAGACCCCTTTCGCGCCGTTGGAATGGGACTATTACGAGGCCGTCAAGTCGAAATCCGGCAACTGAGTCTCCCTCAATGGCGAAACCTTCACGAATCTACGCTCTCGATCTCGGCATGCAGACGGTGGGTCTGGCCGAATTCCACAAGCTCCCCAACGGCGGGCTCAGTCTCAACGCCTTCGAGGTGACGGAACTCATCACCGACCCGTCGGCCGACGCGACCCGCCCCGCCCAGATCAAGGAGGCGGTCAAGGAACTCCGCGAAGCGCTCAAAGTCCCCGCCAAGGAGCCCGTCAATTTCTGCCTGCCCGCGCAGTCGGTTTTTTCCCGCTTCGTCAAGCTGCCCGGAGGATCGCCCGAGGACGTGAGTTCGATCATCGCGTTCGAGGCGCAGCAGAACGTGCCGTTCCCGATCGACGAGGTGGTCTGGGACTACCAGATCATGGGCGCCCAGCGTGACGGGAACTGGGATGTCGTTCTTGTCGCCATGAAGTCGGACCAGCTGACCGAGGTGGCCGACGCGGTGACGGCGGGGGGGCTGAAACCGCGGATCATCGATGTCGCGCCGATGGCGGTCTATAATGCTTTCCGTTTTAATTACCCGGAAACCACCGGCTGCTCGCTGATCATCGATATCGGGGCGCGGACGACGAACCTCATTTTTGTCGAGGGAACCCGGGCCTTCAGCCGGAGCATTCCGGTCGGCGGCAACTCCATCAGCGCCGCCGTTGCCAAGGAACTCCATCAGGACATCACGCTGGCCGAGCGGATCAAAGTGGAGAAAGGCTCCGTGAGTCTCGGCGGCGCGTATGCCGAACCGAGCGACCCCACGGAAGCAAGGGTCGCCAAGGTCGTCCGCAATACCATGACGCGCCTGCACGCGGAAATCGCGCGGTCGATCAGCTTCTACCGCACCAGCCAGGCAGGAAGCCAGCCGGTCAGAGTCGTCCTTTGCGGAGGCACCGTCGGCCTCCCCTACATGGTGGAATTTTTCAGCGAAAAACTCCAGACGCCCATCGAGTTTCTCAACCCGCTGCGCAACGTGACCGTGAACAGCGCGGGGGTTGCGGAGGCGCTCGCCGGCAAGGCGCACACGTTCGGCGAATTGGTGGGGGCCGCGCTGCGGTCCTACGAAAACTGCCCGCTGGAGATCAATCTGCGGCCCGAATCCGTGGTGCGAGAGCAGGATCTCGCCCGCCGGAAACCGTTCTTGATTCTCTCCGCGATCTGCCTGCTCCTGACCCTCGCCGCTTGGTGGCTCTACTTCAACCAGGCGGCCAAAGTCACCGACGAAGTTTTGGCGCGGGTCCAGGCCGATGTGTCGAAGCTGGACGGCATCGCCCAGCAAATGGACAAGCTCGCCGCAGAGCGGAAAAAACTCGAAACCGCGGTCGCGCCTCTCCTGCTCGCATCGGCAGAGCGTTCCGCCTGGGCGGAAATTTTTGACGAGCTCGGGGCGAAGCTTCCCGCGCGGTTCATCTGGGTCACGGAGCTACAGCCTGTCGGGGCGCGCGCGGCGGCCTCCGACAAACCGGAACCCCCACGGCCACCCCGGCCGGGGCAGCAGCAGCGGTCCGGGCCCGCCTCGATCACCGCCTTGGAAATCAAAGGCCTGTATCTCGACAATCCCCCGAATGAGAAGGAGGCGAAAATTGTGGACGAGTTCGTGGACAATTTGAAAACCTCGCCAGTCTTTGCGCTTCCGGAGGACAAGGCCAAGATCATCACGCAACGAACCACGCCCACCGGAGAAAGCTGGGCCTATGGTTACACGCTGGTTCTGCCACTCCGCAAACCGATTCCTTTCCCATGAGCTGGTTCAAGGACAACTCCTTTATCGCCGGAATTGTTGCCGTCTGCATTGTTGGAACGGGCGTTCTCGGCTACCTGATCGTCCAGTCGGCAGCCGACTATTCCACCTCCTCCGAGGGCTACACGGCTGCCGCGGCCAAGCTCCATACCCTGCAGAACAAGGCTCCGTTTCCGAGCGAGGCGAACCTGAAAGCCATTCAGGCCGGGCTGGAGGACTATTCCTCGCACATCAAGAGCCTGCAATCCCAGCTCGCAAAAATGGAGGTTCCGCTGGATGAAAAGCTCACCGCCCAGCAGTTTCAGGACGGTCTTCGGACAGCCGTCAACGACATCCGGGTGAGGGCGGACGCCAACGGGGTCAAGCTGCCGGCCAATTTCTATTTTGGATTCGACCAATACCAGAGCCAGGTTCCCTCGGAGAAGGCTGCCCCGTTCCTGCACCGCCAGTTCCTCGTGATCCAGTCCCTCGTTGTCCGGCTCGTGGATTTCAAGGTGACCTCGATCGACGGTGTCAACCGGGTTCCGCTGCCGCAGGAGTCAGCGTCCGCTTCCGCCGGACAAAGGAAGCCGGACACCGCCGAGCCGGCGCTGTCGAGTTTCCCGTTCGACATTTCCTTCACCGCCGAGCAGCCGAAATTTCGCGTGGCGTTCAACTCCCTTCTGGGATCCGACCAGTTTTTGATTGTCAGGTCGCTGGATATTCACAATTCGGTTCCCCAGGCTCCCGCCAAAAAGGGAGCGGACCCGGTCGCGTCAAACCCGCTGGCGGCAGGGGCGGGGGCCGCACCGGGAAAAGGCCAGGCGAATATGCAGGTCATCCTCGGACGTGAAGTCCTCAAAGTGACCCTTCACCTGGAAATCCTCAATTTCGCCCAGCCGCCTCCCGCGAAAAAATAAGAGCCATGAACTGGATCAAGAAAAATTACGAGCGCGCGATCCTCGGGGCATTTGCCCTCGCGCTGATCGCCTCTTCGGGCTGGCTCTCGTGGCAGGCGCTCTCGTTCCCGGAGAATTTTTCCGATCGCAACAGCAACAAGAAGGCGGACAACACGATCAGCTCTCCCGACATCAAATCCGTCGATGAGGCCTCCGCCCTGGCATCCAACCCCCGTTCGTGGAGCCCTCACGAGGGGTCGCTGTTTGTCTCCCGGCCTTACGTGCTCAAGGATGACAAAATCTTCGATCCGCTCGAGGGGAACGTCCCTCTGCACCCGCCGATCACGAACGCGTGGCTCGTGAAGTATAATCTCGATTACGGCGATCCGGACGTTGCCAGCGAGGACCCCGACAAAGACGGCTTCACCAACCTCGAGGAGTTCGTCGCCGGGAGCGATCCCACCAACGCGAACTCGCACCCGTCCTACCACACCAAACTCCGGCTCACGAAATTCGACCCCGTGCCTTTCCGGCTCAAGTTCGGGGGGGATTCCGGGGACGGGGAGACATTCATCATCAATGCGAAAGACGCCAAAGCCCGCACGCAGTTCCTGAAGCTCGGAGATATGATCGAAGGGGCACCTTACAAGCTGCTGGCCTACGAAAAGAAAACCGCAAACAAAAACGATATGGAGGTGAATGTTTCGGAACTCATCATCCAGAATACCGGCACCGGGCAGAAAATCGTGCTGGTTTACGACAAAGAGGCCGATGACCCGACATCCTACGGAGAGTTTCTCTACCTGTGGAACAACTCGAAACTCCGTGTCAAAAAGGATGATGTGTTCACGCTCACTCCAGAAGACAGCCGGAAATACAAACTTATTGACATTTCCGCGCAAGAAGCCCAAATAGAAGACCTTGAGTCCGGACAGAGATACCGGATCGGAAAGGCGGAGTGACCCCCGCCTCGTTTTTTCCTTCCATGCTGCAAGAACCATCCATGAAATCAATTCTGTTGCCTCGTTGCATAGGCTTTCATTCCGTGCAAACCCTGCGGATTTCCACCCTGTTGCTCTCTTCCGTGCTCGTGGTGATTTTTCTCTGCCTGCCCGCTCTCGCAAATGCCCAGTATGCCGGGGTTCAGGGGACCGCAGAAGGCCAGATCCGCCGTTCCGAGCAAACCGCGGATTACGCGAAGGGAATCGTGTCGAAGGGGCAGAAGGCCCTCGCGTCGCAGGACTACGAGACCGCTTTCGCCTGCTACAAGAGTGCGGTGGATATGCTGCCCGCAGCCGGTTCGGCCTCGGCATCTCTCCGCCAGCAGGCGATGGACGGGTTTTGCGAGGCGGCCGTCAAGCTGGCCCGCCAGCGGATTTCCGAAGGGCGTTTTGAGGACGCCAAAACCACCGTCGCCGTTGTTTTGGAGGACCGATACAGCCCGAAATGCAAGCCGGCTGTTGCTCTCAGCGCCGAGCTCAAGGACAAAACATCGTTCTATAGCCAGACGATGACGCCGGGTTTTGTGGCCAACGTGGAGGAGGTCAAGCAGCTTTTGCAGGAAGGCCAGGGATTCTACGCGTCCGGCCGGTATGACCTCGCCTTCAAGCGCTACGAGCAGGTCCTCAATGTGGACAAATACAATATCGCGGCCCGGCGCGGCATGGAGCAGGTCAACAACGCCCGCGCCAAATACCAGGAGACCGCCTACAACGAGACGCGCGGCGACATGGTCCGTCAGGTCAACAAGGCGTGGGAACTCCCGGTTCACAAATTCGACGTGTCGGCCTCCCAGATTATCGACCAGCCACAGATCGACACGCATGGCACAGCCAACATCAACCGCAAACTCGACGAGATCATCATCCCGAAAATCGATTTCCGCGACGCCACGGTCCGCGAGGCTCTGGACTTCATCAAGCAGCGCGCCTCCTCCTTGGACTCGGTCGAGCAAGACCCCGCACGCAAGGGGATCAACATCGTCCTCAAACTCGCCCCGGATGCCGCGGAATCCGGATCCCGAATCACGCTTTCCCTCACCGATGTCCCTCTGCGTGCCGCGATCGACTATGTCGCGCGGGCCGCAAACCTGAAACTGAAGGTGGAACCTTACTCGGTGGTTGTTGTTCCGCAGTCCGAGCCGATCGACGTGCTCATCACCAAGGAATACAAAGTTCCGCCAAGCTTTATCACAGCCCTGCCTGCCGGCAGCGGCGCGGCAGCCGCACCGGTGCCCGGAGTGGCTCCGGGATCGCAGTCCTCGGTCACCGCCCGCTCGGGAGCCCGCGAATTCCTCGAAGCCAACGGCGTCACGTTTCCTCCGGGGGCCAGCGCCAACTACATCTCTTCTACCAGCCGGCTGATTGTGAAAAACACGCAGGGCAACTTGGACCTTGTGGACAACCTCGTGGAGAACTCGCTGACGACTCCTCCCAACCAGGTCGAAATCGAATCCAAATTCCTCGAGATCACCCAAAACAACCTCAAGGAACTCGGCTTTGACTGGCTGGTCGGCAACTTCCAACTCCCGTTCGGAACCGGGACTTACGGGAGCGGCGGAACTACGGCGGGCGGCACGGTGATCGCCCCGAATTCCTTTCCGCTGGCGGCCCCCGGCAGCTCCGTGCCCATCGGGGCATCGTCCGGCACCCAGGGTCCGATCACTTCAGGCAACAGGTCGGGAACGCGAGCCATCAGTGTCAATGCGGTGGATGGCCTGCTATTTGGCAGCCCGGTCGGGCCCGCACCGGCTATCCTCGCGCTCGCGGGAATCTTTACAAACCCGCAGTTCCAAGTGGTGTTGCGTGCCCTGAACCAAGCCAAGGGAGTTGATCTGGTGAGCGCTCCCAGCGTGACGACCAAGAGCGGCCAGCGGGCGACCATCGAAATCGTCCGGGAGTTTCTTTACCCATCCGAGTATGACCTCCCGCAGGTCGCGGCTTCCACCGGTGCGGTGCAATTCACCCCGGTCACGCCGACAACGCCGACATCCTTCAAAATGAAGCCGACGGGCATTACATTGGAAGTTGAGCCAACGGTCGGTCCGGACGGATACACGATCGAGCTGGTCTTGGCTCCCAGGATCATCGAGTTTGACGGTTTCATCAACTATGGTAGCCCGATCAATGCCAATGTTTCATATTACGCAGGCGTCTTGGGTGATCTGTTAGGCCATAACATCATCACGGTCACCGACAACGTCATCAACCAGCCGGTGTTCTCGACCCGGGAGGTGACCACCCAGGTGTCGGTCTATGACGGGGCGACTGTCGTGTTGGGAGGCCTGATGCGGGAGGACGTTCAGAAAGTCGAGGACAAGGTGCCGATCCTTGGAGACATTCCCTTTGCGGGAAGATTATTCAGAACCAGCGCGGACCAGCACGTGAAGAGGAACCTCATCATGTTTGTCACCGCGAACCTCCTCGACCCGGCCGGCCAGCCGCTCATCAAAGCCGACTCCGAGGACCAGGTCGTCGCTGTTCCCAATGCAAAAGCCATCCAGTCCGAGGCCATCCCCGGGGAAGCGTCAACGATTCCTCTCCCACAATAATTTTTCGATGAAACAAAGCACCTCGTTTATTTCTCTCCCGTGGCATGGGCTTCCAGCCCATGCGAAGAATGGCATGGGCTGGAAGCCCATGCTCCTTGCGCTCGCCTCAGCCACCCTTCTTTTTGCTCCTGCTCTTTCCGCCCAGAATTCTGTCGCTCTTGCGGACCGGGAAATCGTCCGCCGCCAAGAGGAGCTTCTTCTTGCGGACAAACTGGTGGCCAAAGGGGATCAGGCGTTCAAAGACAAAGACTTTGAAGCCGCGTATGTCAACTACCTGGATGCGCTGGACAAGATTCCGGAGGGGCCCGCTGCCGCGGCTAAGCGCGGCCCTGTCGTGGCGAAATTCTCCGATGCGGGGATCGCGTATGCGAATCTGCTCGTAGGGAACGGGCGTTACGGGGATGCGGAAAAAGTCGCCAAAACGATTCTCCTGCCACAGTTCAGTCCGGGATTCAAACCGGCCGTCCAGTTTCTCGCCAATCTGGAACAGCCCGACTACGTGAACAAAACCGTCACTCCCCAGTTCGCGGCGAGCCGGGATGAGGTTTCCAAGCTTCTGGCGGAAGCCGATGGATACTATGCCACGGGGCGCTTTGACCTTGCCATGAAGCGCTACGAGCAGGTTTTGAGCATCGACCGCTACAACAACGCGGCCCGCATGGGCATGGAGCGGGTGAACAGCCGGAAAAGCAATTACTACGGCGAGGCCTACAACGAGACCCGCAGCCGGATGCTCTGGCTGGTTGACCGGGCTTGGGAGCGCCCGCTGCGGCACTTTCAGAGCCGCGACACCAACAACGGCATGCAATCGAGAAATATTTCCGGGACCGGCACCGAGGCGATTTCCGCGAAGCTGAACCGGATCGTCATCCCGAAAATCGAACTCCACGATACCACGATCCGGGAAGCGGTCGAGTTCCTCAAGCAAAGGAGCCGGGAACTGGACACCACGACCGATGATCCCAAGTTAAAAAAAGGCGTGAACATCGTCCTGAAACTCCCTTCCGCACCGGCGGCCGCAGAAGTTCCGGTTCCCGATGCCGCCGCGGCTCCGGGGGCAGCGGCAGCGAGCTCGGCCGTGACTGCGGATACCAAGATCACCCTCTCGCTCAGCAATGTTCCTCTCATCGAGGCATTGAGATATCTGACGGAACTCTCCGGCCTGAAATACAAAGTGGAACCCTTCGCGGTCTCCATCGTTCCGATCACCGAGAACACGGACGAACTCCTCACCAAGGAATACCGCGTGCCGCCGGGCTTCATCCCTGCCAACGCCGCCAACGCCGCTGACTCCAAGGCTCCTGTCGCCGGGAAGGCTGTCGATGCCATCAACGAAGTGCGGGTGAAGGGAGGAAAAGATGCCCAGGAATTCCTGAAAGGCGAGGGGGTTCCTTTTCCGGCCGGCTCATTCGCCCAGTATGTTCCCGCAGGCAGCAAGCTCTTTGTGCGAAACACCCAAAACGCGCTCGATCTGATCGACACCTTGGTCGATGCGGCGATGGGCGTTCAGCCAACCCAGGTCGAGATCGAGTCGAAATTCCTCGAAATTTCGCAGGACAACCTGAAAGAACTCGGTTTCAACTGGCTGCTCGGGCCGTTAAGCATCGGCGGTGGAGTCTTGGGTGCCGGGGGAACGCAGGGCTTTGACAACCCGGTGATTGGAGCGGTTAACCCGTTTGGTACGGTCGGCCAGAACCCGGTCACCGGAGGCTTGCGATCCGGTCAGGGGACAACCCCGGATGCGGCTATTACGGCGAATTCCATCGATTCGCTCCTTGCCGGCGTTTCTCCGGGCGTCACTTCCGCCGCACCCGGCATCTTTGGGCTCGCCGGAATTTTTTCGAACGCCCAGTTCCAAATGGTGATCCGGGGCATCAACCAGAAAAAGGGGATCGACCTGATGAGCGCCCCGAAGGTCACGACCAAGAGCGGGAACAAAGCGGTGGTGAAAGTCACCCGCAGCTTCCCTTATGCGACCCAATACAACCCCCCGCAACAACCCTCGGCGGCCACGGCGACCGGGACCACTGTCACAACTATCAGACAGGGATATTACGCGGACAGTCTGGTGACCCCGACCACGCCGACGACCTGGGAAAACCGCGATCTCGGAGTGACGCTCGAGGTCGAACCGCAGGTCGGGGCCGACAACTATACGATCGAGCTGAATCTTTCTCCGGAGGTGGTCGAATTTGAAGGCTTCATCAACTATGGCAGCCCGATCAAAGGCCCGATCTGGAATCCTCTCACGTTGCATATTGACACTTACAACATCACCGACAACGTCATCAACCAGCCTGTTTTCTCGACACGCAAGGTCACGACTAGCGTGAGCATCTGGGACGGCCAAACTGTCGCGCTGGGAGGCTTGATCCGCGAAGACGTTCAAAAAAGCCAAGACAAAGTGCCGATCCTCGGAGACATCCCGCTGGCCGGACGGCTCTTCCGCTCGGATGCTTCCCAGAAGATCAAGCGCAACCTCATCATCTTTGTGACCGCCCGCCTGATGGATGCCGAAGGACGGCCTGTCCGCCAGGATGAAGAGCAGGAGGAAATCGTGGAGCCTCTAGGCCTGCCGGAGACACTGCCCCCCCCGACCTTCCAGGCGCGGTCGATGGGCAAGTAATAAAGCCGTGGCATGGGCATCCTGCCCATGCCTTGCTGGATTTTTCGCATGGGCAGGCCCATGCCACAGCAAGCAATCGCCCGAAAGCATTTGTTCTACCGGACAAGCGCGACATTTTCCGCTGCCATTCCTGCGGCTTCGAGAATCCTTTGCTGCTCCTTGCTCATGCGTGCAGCGGAATCCGGTTCGAGGTCATCGTGCCCGGCCAGATGGAGGAGGCCGTGAATGCAGTAGAGAGCAAGTTCGCTGGTGACATCGTGGCCGAACTCCCCGGCCCGCACGCTCGCGACAGGGGCGCAGACCAAAATCTCCCCGTAAGGAAATGTGATGACGTCGGTGCTGCCGCAGAT
>Ga0118677_10014958_pt1 | contig 10846 bp, 8 predicted proteins | sample AliMusrvi5mmetaG_FD_86154 | JGI IMG/M metagenome (GOLD analysis project Ga0118677, IMG submission 86154)
GAATTATGCGCGCGCGTTATCGAAATAGATGCGGAGGTCACGCTGCCCGTAACGGTTCCCCCCGGGGAGAGCCGGCATGCAGTCACCATCCCGGTGGAGCAACCGCGCCTCTGGTGGCCAATCCATCACGGCGAGCAGTTCCGCTATACGGTGGACATCGATTTACACACCGCGACGGAACGGCAAGAGGTGACGCGAAAAGTCGGCATCCGCAAGGTGGAGATCGATCAGTCGCCGCACCCGGTCGAAGGCAGCTACTGCATGCTGAAGGTGAACAACCGCCCCATTTTCTGCAAGGGCGGCAACTGGTTGCCCGCCGACCTCCTGTACAGCACTGTTACCGAAGCGCGCACGCGCGAGCTGGTTGATCTGGCGGTGCAGGCGAATTTCAACATGGTGCGCATCTGGGGCGGTGGGCCGTATGCCGACCACGCCCTCTGCGAGGCGTGCGATGAGGCGGGCGTGCTCATCTGGCATGACTTTATCCTCGCAGGCGGGAAGTATCCCGGCGACGATCCGGCCTTCGCCGCCGAAGTGCGCCGCGAGGTGACGTGGGTGGTGCGGGAACTGGCGCACCACCCATCGCTGGTGGTCTGGTGCGGCAACAACGAAGTGGAGTGGGGCGACTGGGGCTGGGGGTATGACAACGCCTATCGCACGCACCCGCACTACGCGATCTTCCACCATGACATCCCGGCCATCGTGCTCAACGAAGACCCGGCCACGGTCCACTGGATCAGTTCGCCCTACTCGCCGGGCTTCAAGCATCCCAACGATCCGACGGTGGGCGATCAGCATCCCTGGGGCGTTTCGCTCCAAATTGCCGGACCGGCGGATTTCTGGCTCTATCGCAGCTATGTCGACCGTTTCCCGAACGAAGGCGGCATCTTCGGCGTCTCCACCCTGGCAACGCTGCGGCAATTGCTGCCGGAGAACGAACGCTACCTGCTCTCGCCCAGTTGGGAGCACCATGATAATACCTTTGCCCGGCGCGATCAGCAGCCGGGAGACCTTGGCACGCCTTATCAGACGGTGGAGTTCTGGACCGGACGACCGGCACTCGACATGTCGATAGAGACACTGGTGCTCTGTGGCACGCTGCTGCAGGCGGAAGGGCTGCAGGAATATATCAGCAACTACCGCCGCCGCATGTTCAGCAGCGCCTCGGCCATCTTCTGGTCGTATAACGACTCGTGGCCTACCGTCCATGGCTGGACCATCGTCGATTACTACCGGCGACAGAAACTTTCGTACCACCCCGTGCGCCGGGCATTCCAGCCGATCACTGTGGTGGCGGCGGAAGAGGGCGATCAAGTCGTCATCTTCGGCGTGAACGACACACCGGAAGCCTGGTCCGGCCGTCTGCGCTACGGCATCTTCACGCTGGGTGGTGGATATCCGCTCGATACGGAACGGGACGTCACACTGCCCGCCAACGCCTCGACCCCGCTGGCCTCATTCACGCTGGCAGAGTGGGAAACGATCGATTTTCTTACGAGCGGCGCCTTTGCGGTACTCTCACAAGAGACGGAGATGGTCGCACAGCATCGCCTGTTCAATGCCCGCTTCAAAGAGCTGGCCTTCGTCGAGCCGGAGGTTTCATTCACCGTGGACGATGGAATACTCACCTTGACATCGCCTGTCTTCGTATGGGGGGTCTGCCTGGATATCGAGGGCGATCTGCCGTTGTCCGACAATTGCTTTGACCTGTTGCCCGGCATACCTTATACTATTCCCTGGAAGGCTTCGCTCGGTAATCCGGTCATCGCCGCCATCGGCAGCCGGGACGCCGTCTTGCTGCCACCAACCACATCCGATAACATCGCATAGCTGCGAGATGCAAGTGGAAAAGGAGTCACTATGCACAAATTCATTCTCTTGCTGGCAACACTCTTGGTTCTTACGACGGTGGCTCTTGCCGTGCCCCCGTATCCTGTGCAGGTCAAGCCGGTGAACACTGACAGTACCCCAAAATTCAGCGCGGGCCTGGGCATCGGTTTGATGTACGGCGGGCTCGGTACAAATGTCGAGTATCGCCTCAATCAACAGGCATCGCTGACGGCCGGCATCGGCCTCGACGGCGGAGGCGAGGGCAATCGCGGTCAGGTCGGAGCCGCCGCGTCCAAGTGTGGTGATGGCTCCATCGCTTGTTTCCCCTTGAAAACCCGCCACGATCACGATCTCACCTTGGTCGAGGTGCTTTTTAATCTGATCCGGGGTGACGTTGCTGATCTTGGCCTTCGTGTGGACGCCGTTGGTGACGATCCCCGCCTGGGCACCGGTCAGGGAGACGGCTTTGCCACCCATGCTCTGGATCGCCATGGCGGTGAGTGCCATCGTGGTCTGCTCACCCGTTGAGAGAAGCACATCCATCTCACGTTCGGTCGGGTTACGGGAGACTTCCTTGGCCAGCCTGATCAGGGAATCGGTCACCCCCGACATCGCCGAAACGACGGCAACAACGGAATTTCCTTCCCGCTGGGTCTCAAGCAGACGTCTGGCGACATTGGTGATTCGCTCGGGGTTGCCGACCGATGTTCCGCCGTATTTCTGAACGATGAGGGGCATTGGAAAAAGGATCGGGGCTCTAGGAGAAAGGCTTGAAGTTAAGAATTGAGACGCGAAAGGGCGTTGCGGACGGCCTCTGCGGTGGCGTCGGTCTCGATTGGTTCTGTGACCGCATGCTTCGCCGTGTCGGGATCCTTCAGTCCATGACCGGTCACTGTAAGGACAACCTTCGCCCCCTGCGTTGTCTGCCCGAAGGGGCAGGTCGTGCACCGGGTGGTTTTACCAGCTTGGTTATGGCACTTGAAGAGCGCCGCCACGGGTGCTGCGCTGGCAGGCTCGGCAAAGATTCCCTCGTGGGAGGCCAGCCACTTCTGGGCTGCCAGAATCTCGGAGTCCTCGACGATTTCGAAACATCCTCCCGATTCCGAGATGGCATTGATGGCTCCGTCCCAGCTCGCAGGCCGGCCGATTCGGATCGCGGTCGCCACGGTTTCGGGGTTCTCCATCGGAGCGCCGTGATACAGGGGTGCGGAACCAGCTGCCTGGACGCCGAGCATCTTTGGAAGTTTGGAACTGCGGCCAAGATTCTTGAACTCTTTGTATCCCTTCCAATAGGCGGTGACATTGCCAGCGTTACCGACCGGCAGGATGTGGATATCAGGGGCATCTCCAAGTTCCTCGATAATTTCGAAAGCGGCGGTCTTCTGACCTTCAATGCGGTAAGGGTTGATCGAATTGACGATGGCGTATTCCCCCGTCTCCCCGAGTTCACGGACCAGTCTTAGGGCATCATCGAAATTGCCGCGGATCGCAATCACAGAAGCTCCATAGATGTAGGCCTGCACCATTTTACCCCCTGCGATACGACCCGCCGGAAGGAGGACCGCACACTTCATCCCGGCCCGCGCAGCGTAGGCGGCCGCAGCGGCGGAGGTGTTGCCCGTGGAGGCGCAGAGAACGGTATGCGCCCCCTCCTCGGCGGCCTTGGAGATGGCCATGGTCATCCCACGGTCCTTGAAGGAACCAGTGGGATTCAGTCCCTCGTATTTGAGATAGACTTCGCCGCCTGTGATCGCGCTCAGTTTGGGGGAGTGGATCAGGGGGGTTGACCCTTCGCTTAACGAAATGACGGGTGTCGCATCGCTTACGGGAAGGAATTCGCGGTATCGAGAGATAACGCCGCAGTCGTTGAAAGGCTTGTTCATCAGGATCGGTTTGAGGAGACAGGTCAGGTGAGGGACTCCACGTTGAAGAGCACCGGGCTCCCCTTGACGCAGTCGAGTGATATGATTTTGGCCAAGGTCTCCCTCATTTTCCCGTAGCGTGCTTCGTGGATCATCAGGACAAGCGGGGTCTCGACACCGGCGATTGATTCGGGCTGAACCACGGAGGAGATACCGATCCCGGCCTCTCCGAGCAGGCCGGCGATCCTTGCAAGGACCCCCGGCTTGTCATCCACGGAAAGGCGTAGGTAATAGGATCCGATGATCTCGTCGGAGGGACGATTGTTGCCGTAAAGTCCGTGAGAGGAGAATCCATAGGTGCCGCGCGGGGCATCCAGGATATGGGCGGCCTCGACGAGATCCCCGATCACGGAGGTGGATGTCGGTCCGCGCCCGGCTCCCCTTCCGTAGAAGAGGCTGTCGCCGACCAGATCACCCCGGACCGCGATGGCATTGAAGACACCATTCACCGAGGCAAGCACATTGGATTGAGGGATGAGAGTGGGAGCAACTCCCACCTCCACGAGACTGTCGATGACGCGCACCGATCCTAGCATCTTGATGGCGTAGCCCAGACCCTTTGCAAAATGGATGTCCGCTGCACTCACGCGGTCGATGCCCTCGACGCGCACGGTGGAGGGATCAACCCAGAAACCGTAGGCAAGGGCGGCCAGAATAATGGCCTTGTGAGCGGCGTCCCAGCCGTTGACATCGAGTGTGGGGTCAGCCTCGGCATATCCCAATTGCACGGCCTCCGCAAGAGCCTCTGGGTAATCCATACCCGCCTCCTGCATCCGGGTCAGGATATAATTACTCGTCCCGTTGAGGATGCCGTGGACCGACTCGATGCGGTTGCCGACGAAGGCGTCGCGCAGGGATTGGATGATCGGGATCCCTCCGGCCACCGCGGCCTCGAAGAAGACGGGAACCTTATGCTCGCAGGCGAGGGCAAAGATCTCGGCGCCACGCTCCGCAAGGAGTGCCTTGTTGCCAGTGACAACGATGCGGCCGGATTGGATCGCGGCAACGGTCAGATCATAGGCTTCCGTGGTTCCTCCCATGAGCTCCACGACCACCCTGATTTCAGGATCCTCCAGAAGATCCTGCCACCGCTTGGAAAAGAGACCGGAGGTTGCCTGAACATCGCGTTTTTTGAGCGGATCGCGGACGACGATGCGGCGGACATCAAACGAGTATCCGGATCGCTCCGCAATCAGGTCGCGGTGGCGTTCCAGATTCTCGTAGACCCCCGCACCCACGGTGCCGAAGCCTGCCAATCCAATGCCGATCGTCTTCATAAATAGCCCCTCATGATCTCTGGGATGGGCGATCAGGTAAAGTCGCTTTTGACCGGGGCCGTGGTTCCTGATGGCATGGGGAAGCCTGCTGGGGTAAATTAGTGAAATCATGTCCGAAACACCAACTCATGTCGGTGAGATCCTGGAGCACATCGCCCAGTTGCTTGAGCTCAAAGGGGAGAATCCGTTCAAAATCCGTGCTTATACGAATGCCGCGCGGGCATTGGAATCCTTGAGCGAGCCGATCGAGACAATTGTCAACGAGGGGCGCCTCGGCTCGATCGAGGGGATCGGCAAGGCGATCACCGAGAAGGTTACCGAACTCGTGACGACTGGAAAGCTGCCCTACTATGAGGAATTAAAAGCCTCTTTCCCCGACGGGATCTTCGAGCTCTTTGAACTCCAGGGACTGGGGGCCAAGAAGATCAAGGCGCTCCACGATCAACTTGGGGTTTCCTCCGTGGAGGACCTGGAGCGTGTCTGCAAGGAGGGTAAGGCGGCTGAACTCGCCGGGTTCGGCGAAAAGACGCAGGTCAAGTTGCTGAAGGCCATCGAGGATCACCGGAAGCATGCGGGGCGCTTCCGGATTAATGTCGTGGCCGTGCTGGCAGACCAACTTCTCTCAGACTTGAGAGCTCACGAAGCGGTGGGTCAGATCAGCGAGGGGGGGAGTTTTCGGCGCCGCAAGGAGACGATCGGAGATCTCGACATCCTCGTCTCCTCCAAGGATCCGGAGGAGGTCACGACCTTCTTCGTTCACCACCCATTGGTGGAAGAGGTGATCGTCAGTGGTCCGACCAAATCGAGTGTCCGCCTCAAGGATGGGGTCCAGTGCGACCTACGTGTAGTGAAGCCGGAGGAGTTCCCCTTCGCCCTAGTCTATTTCACGGGGAGCAAGGAACACAACATTCGCCTCCGGAGTCGCGCGCTGGATCGTGGATGGTCACTCAACGAGTATCGCTTCACCGTGGTTGGTGATGCCGAGGGGGCGCAGCAACCACCGGTGATCCATGACGAGAAGGAGCTCTACAAGTCACTCGGTCTGGACTTCATCCCACCCGAACTCCGTGAGGACAAGGGGGAGATCGCCGCTGCTGAAGCGGGGACACTTCCTGATCTTATTGAGTGGAGCAATCTGCGCGGCACCTTTCACTGCCACACCACGGCCAGCGACGGGAAGAACTCGCTGATCGAGATGGCGCGGGCCGCGATCGATCTCGGGCTCGAGTATCTGGGCATCGCCGATCACAGCAAAAGCTCCTTCCAGGCGCGGGGCCTTGATGCCTCAAGGCTCGCCGAGCAGGTAGCTGAGATCCGGGAACTCAATACCTCCAAGGAATTCCAAGAGGCCGGCTTCCGGCTCTTTGCCGGGACCGAGTGCGACATCCTGAAAGAGGGTGATCTCGACTTTACTGATGAAGTCTTGGCCACGCTCGACTACGTCGTCGCCTCCGCTCACTCCGGTTTTACGGCCGACGAGAAGACCATGACCGAGCGAATCATCCGCGCCATCCGCAATCCCCATGTCACCATGATGGGGCACCTGACTGGCCGACTCCTCCTATCCCGTGAGGCCTATCCGGTCAATATCCCCGCGGTGATCGAGGCGGCCGCCGAGACCGGCACCATCATCGAGATCAATGCCAGCCCATGGCGTCTCGACATGGACTGGCGCTGGTGGCCGCTTGCCAAGGAGAAGGGGGTGAAGTGCTCGATCAACCCCGACGCCCATACGGTCTTCGGCCTTCAGGATCTCATCTACGGGGTCGGCATCGCCCGGAAGGGGTGGCTGACAAAGACCGATGTCGTGAACTGCCTCCCGCTGGGAAAGGTGGAGGCCGCTTTAGCCGCCAAGAGGCTAAAACAGGCGGAGGAATAAGATGCTTTAGAGCCGGGACTCCTTCTTTAAGGAAAAGCCCCATCCCTTTAATAAGGAATGCCCTTATTAAAGGTTCCTCGTCATGAATCGGGGTGCCACAGGGAAGTATCAGGCTTCCTCCTCATCTAGGGAAGAGTTTCGCGCCTTCAATCCTGCCAAGCTGGTTGCCTATCCATGAATGATCAGGGTCGTACGGTTGATCTCCACATGGGATCCTGAGCGGAAGGCTTCTTGAATCGCCCCGAGATTGCCAAGAAGCAGGGCATCGAGTTCGGGATTCGTGATATTGCCCGTGGAGATCTGGAGGAGCTGCTTCGGGGATTCTTTGAGCAGCAGGGAAACGACAAAGTCGGAGTCTTTGCTAACAACGATGTAGCCTTCCTGATCAGCCAGCAGGGAGATGGTTTGGTCCGGCGTCCGGTTTCCTCCGGGAAGATCCAGCGTATGGAGTGCCTCGTGCCCGGCTTTTCGCAGCGCCGAACCGAGTGCCCTGGGTAACTGGGCATCCAGAAGAAACCTCACGCCAAATTCCTCAGGCGGCCACCGGCTCAAGCCGTTTGATGCGGCTCATCCGGGCGGCATAGGCAAAGGCGGCCTTGAGGTCTTCAGCTTCCAGATCGGGATAGTCGGTCAGGAACTGCTCAACCGTGGTCGGGCCGCTCAGCATCTCGAGGATGAATTCTACGGGATAGCGGAGGCCGCGCACGCACGGCTTGCCATGACAGATCGCGGGATCAGTCGTGATACGTGCCAGCAACTCGGTTTCGGACATGGCCTTACCCTATTCCCTTAACCCTGATTTGGCAAGGTGGCGAGTTCCGCCGAGACAGCGTGCTCAGCACCCGTTCCCTGCGGCCCATTCGAGAAGTGAGGCATTGATTTTCTTGGGTCGATGCCCGGCCATTTTTCGGGGGTCAATTTGTAGGGGCATTCGTAGCCATGATCAGTATGTTGTGAAAGGATGTTATACGGGGTGAAAACGGGAGGAATCTTACCCTCCGGGGTCCTCGTTATTAGCCTGAATTTGGGGTTGAAGGCGGTGGGGGGAATATCTTACAAATTATTGGTTTTCTGGGATTTCCGGCCTGCGGGGGAAAATCAAATCACTCCCAAGTTTCTTCTATTCCTCCCACTCCTTCCCCGACCTACTTCCCCGACCGCCTGCCACCCACTTGTTCCGTTTCATTATTCCCGTCCCGCTAGTCCCTCCGTCCCACTCCTATTCCCTCGACACACCTCGCCAGCGCCCGCAGGGCGTGCCTCACCGTTTCCACACAGGTTTTGGCAGCCGTCTCCTCGACGGGCTTGATAAAGATCTACAAAAGATTGCAATAAATGCAATGTATTGTAGAGTCTATTCAAGATGCAGCCCCTCAAGAAGCTGGCCCTGACTTTGGATTCCCTGGCAGATAGGGAGCACTTTCTCTTTGCCCCTTGCGATCTGGCTGCGGCCTTTGGTGATTACGACCAGCTTCCTGTCCTGCTCTCACGTGCGGTCAAGGCGGGTCTCCTTAAGAGAGTCTGCCGTGGCATCTACCTCTATCCGAAGGCAGACTATCCCGTGGGCGAACTTCTTTTCCATGCGGCGGCCCGTTTAAGAGCCGCCGAGTTCAACTACATCAGCCTGGAGACAGCCTTGAGCGATACGGGACTGATTTCCCAAATTCCCATGAACTGGATCACCATCATGTCCTCGGGCAGAAGTCATGTCGTCGATTGCGGTGAGTACGGCCACATCGAGTTCGTCCACACGGAGCAACGCCCCGAGGAGATCGCCGCGGAGCTAATCTACGATGACGCACGACATCTCTGGCGAGCCTCCCGGAAGCAGGCCCTGCGCGACATGAAGATGACCCGGCGAAGCATGGATCTCGTCAGTATCGGGAAGGAGGCCGCATGAGTCCGGCGACCCTCTTTGATTCCCTCGTCGACGAGGCACTCAAGTCGCGCACGGATCTTTCTCTCCTGCGTCCTGTGGTGGAGAAGGAGTTGCTTCATCACGATATCCTCCGTGAGATGAGCAGCGCGGGACTACTCTCCGGACTCACCTTCATCGGCGGCACCTGCCTGAGAGCCTGCTACGGCTCGCCGCGCCTCAGCGAGGATCTTGATTTCACGGGAGGGAGCGACTTCAAGCGCTCCGACCTCACGGAGCTTGGGAGGGTGCTCAAGGAAACACTCGGCACCCGCTACGGACTGAAAGTCAGCGTGAGCGATCCCGTCAGGGAGCAGGGAAAAGTCAGCACCTGGAAGATGATTGTGGAGACCCGACCCGGCCGTAAGGATCTGCCGGCCCAGCGCATCCATCTCGATATCTGCTCCATTCCCAGCCACGACCCGCGCCCCATGATGTTGCGCACCCTCTACGGCGTCGACATGGGGACTTCCGGACTCATCCTGCAGGCCCAGAGTCGCGAGGAGATCCTTGCTGATAAAGTCATCGCCCTGGCCTTCCGAGGGGGCCGCATCAAGAACCGCGATCTCTGGGACATTGCATGGCTCCGCCAACAGGGGGTGGAACTCCCCGCTTCCCTCATTCCTCTCAAGATCCATGACCACCGCCGTTCCAAGGAAGAGTTTCGATCACTCCTGCGGGAGAGGGTGGAGGAGTTGGGAAAGAGCGAGGTCTTGAGGAAGGACTTCATCAACGAGATGAGGCGATTCCTTCCCGTGGCCACGGCGGCCCAGACCGTGGAACAGGAGCCTTACTGGCAGTATTTGATCCAGGTGATCAGAGAGGAAAGTGGGGGGGCGTTGGTCGGACTTTGACCTGGCGGCGGGACATCCGCTGAGCGGGTCCGTGTGATGCGAAAGGATGTTAGATGGGGTGAGATCGAGAGGTAAATGACTTTCTTTTAGGCCTCGACATGGGTCTTATCTAGTTATTTTTGCTTAATTTTCGGCTTGAAGTGGGTGGGTGAATTTTTTTACAAATTTCTGGTTTTCTGGGATTTCCGGCCTTTGGGGAGAAACCAAAAAACCCCAAACCACCCCTCCCAAGTTTCTTCCACTCCCTCGACCTACTTCCCCGACCACTTGCCTCCCACTTGTTCCGCTTCATTATTCCCGTCCCGCTAGTCCCTCCGTCTCACTCCCGCGCCCTCGACCCTACTCGCCATGACACATTCCATCCTCACTCGTTCACGTTCCGCCCATGCTTTGTTGCGGGGGACTTGGTGCTTGTTCCGTCGCTCTCTTCGTGAGGGGTTGATGGTCGCTCCGCTCGCCCTGCTATTTCTGCTTTTTGTGGTGGGGGCGGTGGTGGTTTTGGGAACTGCGGGTGAGGCCAGGGCGCAGGCTGTGTCATTCGACTACACGGGGAATATCGTCACCTACACGATTCCGGTCTCGGGGGTCTACGACATGACCGCCATGGGTGCCTCAGGGTACAGCCCTAGTTATTCCAACGACGAGACGCTAGGGAAGACAATATCGGCCTCCGGTTTTTTCAGGGCCGGCACACTCATCAACATCGCCGTAGGGGAGATGGGGCACGGCGGATCTGGCGGAGTTAGTACTGGTGGCATGTTTTCGTTTTCAGGAAATGGAGGTGGTGGTGGGACCTTTGTCTACACGGGTAATGCTGTCAGGGATGCTGCTCCCATTATCATCGCGGGTGGTGGAGGGGGAGGATCATCACTATTCGGGATTGGTGGTCTCGGGACTGGTGGTCTGGCTTCCACCGGTATGGGTGGTATGGGAAATGTCCTTGAGCAACAAAATGGGACCCTCAACTCTGCCCTGCCTGGTTTACCTAGCCTCGTGGTTAGCGCAGGCGGGAGCATCACGGTTGTTCCAGCTACTCAAAATCCATTAGGATCGACTTTCGGTGAACCCCGTGAGCCGGGGCAAGGTGGCGACTTTAGACAGGAGTATTCTATGGACGTGGCCGTACGTACTGGGGGTATCGGCGGCAAACCAGGCAAGGGGGGCTTGGG
>Ga0118677_10014959_pt1 | contig 10845 bp, 8 predicted proteins | sample AliMusrvi5mmetaG_FD_86154 | JGI IMG/M metagenome (GOLD analysis project Ga0118677, IMG submission 86154)
TCTGCGCTTCAATATCTTGGGTGTAAGGTTCGATCATTTGTCAATTTTGAACAAGATTTCTTTCTCACAAAGTATAATTCTCGAACTGAACTTGCCTAAATTAATTTATGCACATTCCTTAGCGACTAGAGTAATGGTTACTTTAGTCCGTTCTGCCACGCGATATAAAATCTCTTTGATCGCCTTCGGACAGGCATCGGCATCAACCCAAATTTGCATAGTTTTATAATAGTGTGTTGTGAAGGTGTTATTTTATAGTCAGATTCAACTAATCAATAGACTATAATTCAATCTTATACCAAAACAATCGATAAGTTTAATAATGTTGCGTAATTGATGCGCTCATGACTATTATTTTAATTATTGTGATGGGTCTGTCTGCATATTTATTTCGAGGCTTAAGCGTGACTTTAAAAAACCTTTTATCGGATCAATTTATCAGTCTTGCTCATGGTAATGGCGGGCGCTTAATGCGAGAGTTAATTGAACAACTATTTGCCCGTCATTTAAAAAATGACTTGTTAGATACCGCTACTGATGCCGCATTTATTCCCTTAAATTTAGAAGGGGGTGAAGTGGTGATTACCACGGATGGTTTTACAGTTGAACCACTGGAGTTTCCTGGCGGGACTATTGGTAGTTTGGCAGTACATGGCACCGTGAATGACTTGGCGGTATCCGGTGCAACACCCTTATATTTAACCTTGAATGCCTTTATCGAAGAGGGACTGGAAATGGCTTTGCTGAACCGGATTGTTCAAAGTATGGCGAAAGCCTGCCAAGAATGTGGCGTAAAGATAGTCGCAGGTGATACTAAAGTATTAAGGCGAGGTCAGGGGGGCGGAGTCTATTTTGCGACCACGGGAATTGGTCAACGTTCGCCAACCCTAAACCTGGGCATTAAGCAGATAAAGCCAGGAGACTTGATTCTATTAAGTGGAACAGCGGGTGACCACGGTACTGCCGTGATGTTGGCGCGTGAGCAGTTTGGTTTATCGGGTACTTTGATGTCTGATGCGGCAAGTGTATTACCCATTACACAGGCTTTAATTAAATATCCAGGGTTACGATTTATGCGAGATCCAACACGAGGTGGAATTGCTACCATTGCCCATGAAATCGCTCAGGCCAGTCAAACTACCGTACGTTTTTATGAGCGTAAAATTCCCGTTAATGAGTCGGTTAAGGCGGTGGCCGAAATGTTAGGTTATGATCCTTTGTATATGGCCTGTGAAGGACGTGTTCTGGCGGTTATTGAGCCTCTTGAGGCAAAACAGGCACTTCAGGATTTGCATGACTTGGGTTATCATGAGGCAGCGATTATTGGCCGTATAGAAAAGGGGGTTGCTTATGCCCTGATTGAAACACTGCTTGGCGGCGAACGTATTTTACAAGAACTGGAAGAAGACCCTTTACCTCGCATTTGTTAGAAAGTAATTTTATTTTCCACACGTTATCGCTATTGTGAAACGGCCTGTTAATGTTAGTATTGCAATGTTTGATTGTATTAAAATTGAAAACTAATTATTTAACGACAGGCATTTATTGTATGCAACTGAGTATATTGGCAAATGGGCGATCTATGCGAAATTTGAGTAAATTATTGCTTTCTCAAAAAAGTAAAGTAACCAGGCAAGTTTTTTTAGCTTTGCAAAAAAACGTTTTAAAAAGAAGTCGTCTAAATATACCCGGTTATGGCTTGGTGCTGTTCATGCTGAGTTTGCCTGCTCAAGCATTATACGCTGAAGGAGTTGCTACTCAATTACCGAGTGTGGTGAATGCTAACGAGCAAGATAATAGTCAAAAGAATAGTTCAACCGGGCAGCCTAATGGAGAGGTGGCATCCCATGAAAACCCGGTTTTAGCGAATGAAATTACGGCAATTATTACGGCAAAACAACAGCCCTATCTACAAAGAGCTGATTTTCAGAACCGAGCCGATGATCTTGAGGCACTCTATAAAATAGCCGGGTATAAGTTGTTATGGCTAGCTAATCCGCAAGCGGATAAAAATAGAGCTGATGCATTAAACCTATTGGAAAATGCGGCTACTTATGGTTTAAATCCAGCTAGTTATGATATACAGTCTTTACAACAACGATTGCCTCCCGAGTCAGCGTTTACTGGCAATGATTATAAACAGTTAGCGCTTTATGATACGGCGGTGAGTTTATCATTGTTACGTTTCTTGCATGATTTACATTATGGTCGTGTTAATCCGAAAGCAATAAACTTTGATCTTAAATCAAGAGAAAAAAAGCTGATTGATTTGCCAACGCTTATCAATTCAAATGCCAGTCAGAATAGTATTGCCCAGTTACCTGATCTCGTTGAACCGAAATTAAAGCAGTATCAAAAATTAAAGCAGGTTTTAGCAAAGTATCAAGCAATAGCTAAAAATGCGGCTACGCTTAATTTGGTAGTTACAGCGCCTGTAAAGCCAGGTGAAAATTTGCCAGACGCTAAGGCGTTAGAGCGATTTTTAGTCCCCGTAGGTGATTTGTCCAAGGATGAAAATAACGCCTCTAATAAAGAAGCGAATAGTTACACCCATAAACTTGCCAGTGGTGTCAAAAAGTTTCAATCGCGTCATGGAATAGATCCAAATGGTGTATTAAGTAAAAGTACCGTTGAGGCAATCAATGTGCCTATCAGTCAGCGGGTCACTCAAATTGAGTTGGCTATGGAACGGTTACGCTGGTTGCCTGAAATGAGTGCGGGAGCCACTATTATTGTTAACATCCCGGCGTTTCAATTATGGGCGTTTGATGATGTTAACGAGTTTGATGCTAATATGCCTAATCTGCGGGTCGTTGTGGGTCAGGCAATGAAAAATGAAACGCCCGTCTTAATGGCAGAAATGCGCTTCATCGATTTTATGCCGTATTGGAATGTACCCTACAATATTGTTAAGAAAGAAATATTGCCTAAGCTCATTAAAAATCCGGGCTATTTAGCCGGTGAGAATATGGAGCTGGTTTCAACTTTTGGCAATGAGACTAAAGCTGTGGCTTTTTCTACGTCGTTGATTCCGGGGTTGAGTCAAGGTTCATTAAGAATTAGGCAACGACCCGGCAAAAAAAATGCCTTGGGTAAAGTCAAGTTTATGTTTCCAAACAAGAACGATGTCTATCTGCACGATACGCCCTCCCGGTCTTTATTTAGTCGGTCACGTAGAGATTTTAGTCACGGCTGTGTGAGAGTGCAAAATCCCGGTCAATTAGCTGAGTTTGTGCTTAAGAATCAGTTAAGCAAAGAAGCCATCAATGAGGCAATGCAAACTGAAAAAAACCGACGGGTGATATTGAAAAAATCAATTCCTGTGGTGTTTTTTTATTCGACTTCATTCGTTGATCAACATGATAATTTAGATTTTTATGCTGATATCTATGGTTATGATTCTGTTCTACAGGCAGAGCTTAAGAAGTCGGTGGATTTGTCTGACCAGGATATTTTTGCGCCACCGCCGCCGCCTCTTCCTCCTCCAATAACACAACCAACAACCGCATTAAATCCGGTAGCGCCTATCAATAATTCGGTAGTACCTACCAATAATCCAGAGATTGATAAATCGAGTGATAAAGAACCGTAATATTTTTAAAGAGTTGTCTTACCAGCTTCTGATGTCGCCTGTGTCCAGGTGTATAAAATCATCATAAGGATAGTAACCAACTCCGCCTCTAGCCATTGTTAATGCCGCATTTCTAATCGTTTTCGCGGTTAAGCCTTCGATGCGTATATCGATAGCTCGCCCTTGCATGTGGAAACTATGTTCTGCAACCGCATGGCTGTGTTTGCGTAACTCGGCATTTGTAGCAGGGGAGCGATAACCCGATACGATATGAAAAGGTTTACTGACACCGAGTGTTTGCTTTAAATCAAATAATTGATCCAGTAAAGCGGTATCAATTGGATGAATGTCATCCGTATGGTAATCACGCAGTAAATAATTAATTTCGTTGAGGGCATCTTTAATGTAGCGACCTCTTTCAAAGTAGGTTAACTTTAATTTATCGCCAGTGTGTGCGTGTTCAAATGACAGCGTTTTGTAAACAGAAGAACTCAACGATTGGGTATGTGTATGATGAGCTTCAGTACGGGAATTAACCTCTTTCATGTTTGATATACTATGCGAATTATGGCTATAAATGCGACCATGTCCCTGTTTTGATGGCATTATTATATCTCTCACTGAGGCGGTTGCTATTTCAGAACCACTTAATGCTAATAAAGAGCTATAAGCAAGTTGCTTAAGAAATTTGCGTCTGGAGGCTATTTCGCTTTCTTGATCAATGATATTTTCTAGTGACTTTTTTTTCATGGGTTTATCTCGGATATCGCTTTTAGGCTATTTTCCACCATACAGTCTTAAATTAATCTTAAATGAAAAGGAATACTGCATATTTATTGAGCTAATTCCACTTAACTTTTTTAATCTGTTGATCTATGGGGCTAGGTTCTGCTATATATACAGATGCTTACTGTAAATTATTTCCCTTAACGATATTAATAACGGAGTTTAGACATGAGTATAAAAATAGCTAAACCATCGACTTATTTAACCGAAGTTAAGGCGCTTTCTGACCGGATTGTTAAAGCACAGCAACCGATTCGAATTCTTGATGCGATTAAATGGGATGATAGTATTAGAGATGAATTTTTTAAAGGAAACTGTAAGTCTCTACCTTCTGTTACAACTGACTATTATCAGAATCGTCCTTTGGGGTTTGATCCTACTGAAAAGAAGCAGGAGTTTTATCAGATTGAGCGGGATTTAGTGCGTAAGCTTGGGCAACTGAATCCCCTTAGCGTTATCATGCGGCGAATCAGTAGGGAATATCAGGATGTAGTTAGTATGCTTGAAGCCCGTGGAACCCCTGCGTTTTCAAATATCTCTCAGGAGTTGTATGGCTCGTCCCAAGACGTTTTTCATGTGGGAGATCCGACGATTGCAGATTTGGGTAGTATGATGGAGGGGACGTTATCCCAGTTATTACAAATTGATTCTTTGGATGAAGATCCAAAAACGATTAATGCAAAAGATGCAGTGGCTATTTTAAATGAAAAAATAGAACTCGTATTTCCCGGAGATGGTCTACGTGCAATGTTGAGTGATGGTATTTTGGCAGATGCAGCGGCAGGTACGGATTACGTAAAATTACGTGCGGATGCATTTTTTAATATGCGTGATTTACGTGTGCTTGAAGTGCATGAAATATGGGTACACTTGGGGACAACATTAAATGGTCTTGCGCAACCGTATTGTACCTTTTTAGGTAAAGGCCCACCTTCTGCGACAGTGACTCAAGAAGGCTTAGCCGTACTGATGGAGATATTAACGTTTAGTTCTACACCTCATCGGTTGATGCGTTTAATTAATCGGGTACGAGCGATAACGCTGACTGAAGAAGGAGCCGATTTTATGGATATATTTTCTTTTTTCAGAGAAAAAGGCCTCGATGAGGAAGAGAGTTATACACTAAGTAGTCGGGTTTTTAGAGGCAGTACTGCGGATGGGTTACCTTTTACAAAAGATTTGACTTATCTTAAGGGCTTTGTACTCACTTATAATTTTATGAGATTAGCGGTTAGCAAAGGGATGCCTGATAGAATTCCATTGTTGTTCTGTGGTAAAACAATGATCGAAGATATGAAGGTGTTAGTGGATTTAGTTGAAGAAGGCACGGTGATTGCGCCTCATTTTTTACCGCCACAGTTTAAAGATTTAATGGGCTTGGCTTCCTGGCTGAGTTTTAGTCGTTTTATGACATCGTTAAATTTTCGTCAACTTGAGCAGGATTATGCCAATATCTTGTGATCAGGGTGAATTTTTTAAAAGAGTATAAGTACATATAAAAAAGACGATAAAATCAATAAACCATGAAGATTGCGAATCAATGGCAGGTATTAATTTGTGACTTCATGGTTTTTGAGTTCTACTAATCTCCTTAAATAGATAGGGTCACTAAGTTAATGGCATTGATGTTAGCTTTATCCCCCTTTTTTCTCTTAGAATAAAAAATATACAGATGAAAGATAAATTATTGACTTCTTTTAATGCTCTATCCAAAGATGAGCAGGCTATTATGCTTATTTTATCGGTTATTTATGCGCCGATAGCTCAGCCTAATTTACAAGGATTGTTAAAGGCGTTGCCGTGTTTTGATGTTAAAAAGCTAGCCACTGTTGGTAATCCATTGAGAGATAAATTAATTAAAAATCAATTGATTATTTTTAATCAGGATGGTTGGCGATGCAACGATGAAATTGCCGAGTATTTAATGAGGTTAGCTGTTCAAGAGGATTGGTTTAGTAAATTAGCACAGTTCCTTATTGCGCAGCCCAGGTATTATTATTATCCCACTAGAGCTGAAGTTTATAACTCTCTAAAACAGTTGCGTATTTTTTTGTATCAGGGTAATGATACGGCTTTTGCCGCTAATATTGAGCGTTTTCATCTCGATTTCCCACAAACATTTACTCTTTACATTAATAAAATATTCTTTAATGACTACTGTGCTGATTGGTTCAGCTCTTTATCGGATTCTATTAAATTTCTGGTATTAACTTACTTTTTAAATAAAAGCAATTTGCTATTGAAAGATGTTGCTTTTCAATTCCAACTACTCGAAACTCTTTTTGGTTCGGTAAAGCATGAAAATTCTAAAATCATGCATGCGATTATTGAGACTCGATTATATCGTGGTGATTTTAAAGATGCAGATGCCTGGTTAGCGGGTGATTTTTCGGCAGAAGGATTAAAGTTACTGGGGACGTTACATTTTTTACGGAATCAAAATGATCAGGCGATTAATTATTTCCAATTGGCGCTTAAGGCCTTAAAAAAAGAAACGGGTAAACGTAATATTAACTTAGCTGGCTTACACGGTTATTTTTTTAATTTAGCATTACTCCGTAGTCGTGACTTAAATAATATAAATTTATTGAGGCAACTGGCACAGTTAACCATTAAGCAAGGTGCACAAAATGAGTTTCATTGGTTAAATTTGGCTTTATTAGAGGTCGTTGATATTTATCAAAGTAAATCTTCAATCGATAAAACGACTTATCTATTGAATAGTAAAAAAACGCCTTTTGATCTCATGTTTCAAGTTTTATTGTTGTCCTGGATAGGTGAGGTTGAAAATATTGAAAGCGAGAGCAAAAGCACCTTACTAACGCAATTATTTAAGTGTTGCCAGCAGGCCCAGCAGTTGGGTTATGTTTGGTATGCTTGTGTTAGCGCGTTTTTATTAGTTCGGTTGGCCTATAAAAATGAGCATTGCCAACTGATTGCCAAGCAATATTCTGAGCTACCCTTTACTGAAATTATCGATTTATTACCAAAAGTCTCTGCTTGGCAAAGGGCGTTAGAGGCATTAGGTCAATTGAGCGGCAATACTAATGTGACCGTCCAAAAAGAATTACGCTTAATTTGGTCATTAAATTTGACTAATAATGAAATTATCCTAGAACCAAAAGAGCAGCGAGCAGGTAAAGGGGGGCGATGGACAAAAGGCAAGGTAGTTGCGTTAAAAAGACTTTATCACAATATGAACGAATTTAATTATTTGTCCGAGCAGGATCGTCGTATCTGCGCACATATTCAGATTGAGAAAGAAACTAACCATTATGGCTATTATCTTAAGGATATTTATATTATTGAAGATAATGCTATTTTGGATGCGGTAGGTCATCCTTTTATCTATTGGGAAAATCAGGAATCATCGGGAGTACCGGTTAACATTAGTTTGGTTGAACCACAATTGCTGGTTAAGGAACAAGAGGAAAAGTTACATATTTCATTAATACCGCAATTGACTGATCAAAAAATAATAGCTCAAAAGTCGGCAAACAATGGCTTGTTAATTTATGTGGTTAATAACTCACATCGTCTGGTGGCTGAAATTCTTGGAAAAAAGGGTTTGACGGTTCCTGTGTCTGCCAAGCAGCAAGTGATTGATTCTATCGCGTCAATTTCTTCAATGTTAACAGTACAGTCAGATATTAGTGGAACATCGAGTCATGCCTTAACGGTTGATTCTGATAGCCGATTACATATTCATCTACAGCCGGTAGGGCAGGGCATACAAATAGAAGTTTTTGTTCAGCCGTTTAATGAAGGTGGGCCGCTTTATATTCCAGGATTAGGTGGCATCACGGTATTGGCAGAAATTGATGGAAAGCAATTGCAAACTACACGTGACTTCGATTTGGAAAACAAGTATTTGAAGCAGGTCTTAAAGGACTGTCCTGGCTTATATGATGTCAAAGAACCTAAATGGCAGTTCGACGATGCAGAATCATCTCTTGAAGCCTTATTACAGTTGCAGTCCTTAGGTGATTTTGCTGTCCTTGAATGGCCTAAAGGCAAGAAGATTAAGCTCAGTCGTGAAATTGGTTTGTCGCAAGTACAATTTTCTGTTCGTAAAGAAAAAGACTGGTTTAGTGTTGAGGGCAATTTAGAAATTGATAATGATCAGGTTTTAGATATGCAAAAATTGATGAATCTGTTAAATACCTCATCAAGTCGCTTTCTTAAGCTTGAAGATGGGCAGGTTTTTGCCTTAACTCAAGAGTTACGTAAACGTCTGGATGACTTATCAGGTCTCGGAGAGGTACAAAAAGATAAAGTCCGTTTTCATCCTTTAGCTGCCTTGGCTTTGGATGAAATTACTTCAGGTATGGCGATAACGTCTAGTAAACCCTGGAAAGATCAATTATCAAGACTCAATGAAATGGGTGGTTTAACCCCTACAGTACCCTCTACTTTACAAGGTGAATTAAGAAGCTATCAGTACGAAGGTTTTCAATGGATGATGCGTTTAGCTCATTGGGGAGCGGGGGCTTGTTTAGCGGACGATATGGGCTTGGGTAAAACGGTTCAGGCCTTGGCTTTAATCTTGGCGAGGGCACCTCAAGGCCCGACATTGATATTGGCGCCGACTTCAGTCTGTATTAATTGGTTAGAAGAAGTGCAACGTTTTGCGCCCACCCTTAATGCACACCAATTTGGGGGCGCAGCCAGGCAAGAAATGCTGGATAACGCAGGGCCTTTTGATTTAGTTGTCTGTAGTTACGGTTTATTACAAACAGAAGCTGAGCGGTTAGCACAAAAGCAATGGCATACTTTGGTCGCTGATGAGGCGCAAGCGATTAAAAATGCGCTCACTAAACGCTCTAAAGCAGCTATGTCATTGCAGGCAGACTTTAAATTGATTACGACAGGAACACCTATTGAAAATCACTTAGGTGAGTTATGGAATTTATTTAATTTCATTAATCCAGGCTTATTGGGATCGTTACAGAAGTTTAATGAACGCTATGCCCAGGCTATCGAAAACAATAAAGATCATGATATACAGCAACGATTGAGAAAATTATTGCGACCATTTATCTTGCGACGTCTTAAAAACGATGTATTAACGGAGTTGCCGTCACGTACTGAAGTTACCTTGCATGTTGAGTTAAGTGTAGAAGAGCGTACACTCTATGAAGCTTTACGTCGAAATGCAATGCAGACCATGATGACAAGTACTGAACAGTCTGGTCACAAGCAATTGAAAATATTAGCCGAAATTATGAAGTTGAGACAGGCTTGTTGTCACCCTCGTTTAGTGATGAGCGACAGTCTGCTGAGCAGTTCTAAATTACATGCGTTTGAAGAACTGGTTGATGAGTTATTGGATAATCGTCATAAAGCACTGGTATTTAGTCAGTTTGTGGGACATTTGAGTTTAATGCGGGAATTGTTAGATAAAAAAGGCATTAACTATCATTATTTAGATGGTTCAACATCGGTTCCTCAACGAAAGAAAGCGGTAAACTCATTTCAAGCGGGGGAAGGTGATCTGTTTTTAATTAGCTTGAAAGCCGGGGGAACAGGCTTAAACTTAACGGCAGCCGATTATGTTATCCACATGGATCCCTGGTGGAATCCCGCAGTAGAAGATCAGGCATCAGATCGTGCGCATCGTATGGGGCAAAAACACCCGGTTACTGTTTATCGTCTAGTCGCAAAAGATACGATTGAGGATAAAATTGTAGATTTACATAAGCATAAACGGGATTTAGCCAATAGCTTGCTTGAAGGTGGCGATGTTAGTGGAAAAATGTCAGTTGAAGATATGATGGCGTTGATAAGCGATATTGATTAAGGTAGATATCAAGTAAGTAGCGGTCAGGCAGATGATTTTAAATGTTTATTTCGTTGTTTGTTTGGGTCTTTTAAAACTAACTATTTTTGTTCGAAAGGCATACTCATGCGAAAGAAATTAATTAACGAATCTGAAACAAATATGTCTAAGCCTGAATCAGACTACCTGGACATAGAACAACTCGCTCAGGTTGAAATCAGCTCTGAGTGTAGCGATTACCCAATTGAGTTTGCTTTATTGGCGGGAAGCAACGTCGGCTGGAAGGCCGCCGATGCCGGTAATCAAGTGATACGTCTTATTTTTGATGAACCTCAGACGATAAAACATATCGAGCTTTTATTTGATGAACCAGAAGTCGCGCGTACCCAAGAGTTTGTTTTACTTTGGCGTATGGATAAGGCGTCTATCTTTCGAGAAATTCTGCGCCAACAGTTTCATTTTAGTCCTCCACTGACTACTCGGCAAAGTGAAAACTATGCGGTTGATCTTAATCAGCTTAAAGTGCTTGAATTAAGGATCATTCCTGATATGAGTGGAGTGCAGTCTTTCGCACAGCTAACTAAGTTACGTCTTTATACGGTTAATAAGAATTAATTCTTTTTATTATTGCCTTGGATGTGAGACTCTTCAGTTAAGGCATCTTTTGTAAAATTCTTATCCAGAAGAATTACATCAAAATCTTCATTGA